>Ga0207110_10001_pt1 | contig 62787 bp, 60 predicted proteins | sample Alteio_BWMinHeat_74_FD_153582 | JGI IMG/M metagenome (GOLD analysis project Ga0207110, IMG submission 153582) | Enriched cells from forest soil in Barre Woods Harvard Forest LTER site, Petersham, Massachusetts, United States -... | ecosystem: Environmental > Terrestrial > Soil > Temperate forest >...
CAACTGCTCGAAGTGACGGACTTAAGCGATGCGGCGATCGCGGAGCGCTTGCGCGACGAGCTGCGCACGCGCGTTCTGGCGACACATCTTCTGCAACGATATGGATATCTTCTTCCGAAACCGAATCCCGATTCCGAGGCCGCCCAAGAACAGAGAGCATTAACGCAAGTGCGGGTGCAACAGCTGGCTCGCGCGGCGGAACGAAGTTCCGAGGCGCGGGAATCGTCCGCGGAACGCACGGCAGTGTGCCATTCGAATGCCGCAAGCGGCTGCGAGTGGCCCGACGGAACCGCGCAACCAGCGGGAGGGCGTTCGAACGGGAGCGGCATGAACAATTCTCCCGCCAGCCAGGAACCACAAGGCGACGAAACTGCGCCGGCGGCGCGGCCCGAGAATTGGAATTCCCCGGGCCTGCAACGCACCGAAGCGACGGAGCCAGGCTCGGCGGAAACGCTGCTGGCTTCGGCATCGCCCATGAGCGCAGAAGGAAATCTTTCGCCAAACCGAAGCGGCGCAAAGGTTTCGATGGAAGGGACGCTCCCTACGATGCTGGGCGCGAGCGATGATCCCTGGGGCCGGAGCAGCGCAGGGGAACGTTCGGCCAGCGCCGGCGCGATGCCAGCATCCTCGCGCGATTTCGAACACGGCTACGCAGGACGCGGAGCCACGGAAGTCACCTTGGCCGATTTCGAGCAGGTGCGCATGGTGCACCGCGCCAGTCCGTACGCGGAAGCTCCTTCGCTGTACGACTTGTACGTGCAAGCGGCGGCTCCAACTCAACAGACCAAGCGATTCGGCCTGGAGGTATTTCGCCACAACGCTGTGAACTCGGAGGTCTTGCCCATGGATCTCCCCGTGGGAGCGGACTACGTGCTGGGGCCGGGCGACAGCTTGTCCATCGATCTTTGGGGCGGCGTCTCGCAGCCCTTGTTCCGCACCGTGGACCGCGAAGGGCGCCTGCTGCTTCCGGAAGCGGGACCGCTGCTAGTTTCCGGGAAATCACTCGGCGAAGTCCAGGACGCGGTACAGCGGCTGCTGCGCACGGAGTTCCGCAACGTTTCCGCAGACGTTTCCCTCTTGAAGCTACGCACGGTGCGCGTGTACGTGGTGGGAGAGGTAGCCTCACCGGGAGCATATGACGTCAGCTCGCTTTCGACACCGCTCAACGCGCTGTTTGCCGCAGGCGGGATCACCGTGCGCGGATCGCTGCGGCGTCTGGAACATTACCGCGGTCAACAGCTCCTGGAAGAAGTGGACGCGTACGACTTGCTGTTGCACGGCGTGCGCCGCGACGTGAAGCGGCTGGAGAACGGCGATTCGCTGCGCGTGCCGCCGGTGGGAGCTTCCGTTACGGTCGAAGGCATGGTGCGCCGCCCAGCGCTATACGAGCTGCGCGGAGAAAAAAATCTCAACGATGTTCTGGAACTGGCGGGAGGAATTCTACCGGCCGCCGCGCTCCACCATATCGAGGTGCAGCGGCTGGAGGCGCACGAAAAGCGCACCATGCTGAGCCTGGAAATCGGGGAGGGAAGCGACAAAGAAGCACTGCGCGCAGCGCTCGAAAAATTCAACGTCCAGGATGGCGACGAAGTTCACATCTTCCCGATCGCTCCGTACAACACCCGCGCCGTATATCTCGAAGGCCACGTCCTGCGCCCGGGACGTTATTCCTACCAGGACGGAATGAAGCTGAGCGACTTGATCCCCTCGTACAAGGATTTATTGCCGGAACCCTCGGAGCGCTACGGCGAAATCATCCGCATCGTGGCGCCAGAGAATCGCCCCGTCGTGGAAAGCTTCAATCTAGCCGCCGCGGTCGCGCATCCGGAAAGCGCGCCAAAGCTGCAGCCGCTCGACACGGTACGCGTTTTCGGAAAGTACGAGCTGGAAGCCTCACCGGTGTTCACGATTCTCGGAGAGGTGCGCCATCCGGGAAATTACCGCAGCTCCGGGCAAGCGCATTTGCGCGACGCGATTTACGAGGCCGGGGGAACCACGCCGGAAGCATGGGAAGACTCCGCGCAACTGTTCCGCGGGATGGCGGACGGCAGCAGCAAGGTATTCAGCATCTCGCTGCACGAAGCGCTGGCCGGGGAACCGTTGAATAACATTCGCATCGAGCCGGGGGACCGCATCCTGATTCATCGGCAGCCGGAGCGGGTAAATCCTCCCAGCGTATTGGTGCGCGGCGACGTTGCGCGCCCGGGGCGCTATCCGCTGGCGGCCAACATGCGCGTGTCCGATTTGGTGCGCTCCGCCGGAGGGCTGCTGCGCAGCGCGAACCCCAAGAGCGGGGATTTGACGCAGTATGCCGCGACGAGCGGCGCGGCAGCGCAGGCATCGGAGTCGCGTCCCGTGAATCTGGCGGCAGCACTGGCCGGACAAGAAGGCGCGGACCTGGCGGTGCGCGACGGCGATGTTTTGACGGTTCCGCAACAAACTGGCTGGAAAAATTTGGGCGCGTCCGTAACCCTGCGTGTATGGCATTCAGCCAGGAGAACGGCTGAGTTCGCTATTGCGCCGCGCGGGCGGGCTCTTGCCGACGGCGTATCCGCCGGCCGCGGTGTTCGAACGCATTGACGTGCGCGAACTTCAGCAGAAGACGAGGCAAGAGCTGATTCAACGATTGGAGCAGGAATCGCCGGCAGTGAAGTCCGCGGTAACGACGTCAGGGTCCGAAGAAGCGGTGCTGCAGCAAGCCGCGCTGCAACAGCGGGAGCGCATGCTCGAAGCGCTGCGGCGCGCGCCAGTTTCCGGGCGGCTGGTGGTGCACCTGCGCCCCGGGCAAAAGGATTTCCAGGGTTCCGCGGACGACATCGAGCTGCGCGCCGGCGACACTCTGGAAATTCCAAAGCAACCGGGGTTCGTGGTGATTGTCGGGCAGGTTTACAACTCGAATGCGATCTCATACGCGCCGGGGAAAAACGCCGGCTGGTATCTCTCCCGCGCCGGCGGCGCCACCGGACTCGCAAACAAGAAAGCCATCTTCATCCTCCGCGCGAATGGATCGGTGAGCAGCGGCGGCGGAGACGTGTGGTCCGGCGGCATATTGACCGCGGCGGTTGGCCCGGGCGACACCATTGTAGTTCCAGAGAAATCCTCGTTCGGCAGCAACACGTGGAAGAACGTGGTGGCCATCGCGCAGATTGCGCAGGCCGCCGCACTCGCCGCAGCAGTGGCCATCCCATGAAGAAAGATCGGAATGGCACCGAGAAATGAGAAGACGTACGGGAGCGAAATTCGCGTGAGTGAAACGCAACAGGAAGCGAGCACGGCGCCAGCCCCACGCGCACAGATGATCGAGCAGCTGCGGCTGCTATGGCGCGGCCGCCGGCTGTTGTTCCACGCCTGTTTTTTGGGTGCGCTGTTTTCCGCCGGCCTGGTGCTGCTGATTCCGGTGCGCTACGAAGCCAACACGCAACTAATGCCTCCAGACGGCCAGTCGGGGTCGGGCATGGCGATGTTGTCGGCGCTGGCGGGCCGCGCGGGAAGTTTCGGCGGGGTAGCCGGAGACATGCTGGGGGTGCGGAATTCCGGTGCGCTGTTTGTGGGGATTCTGGAGAGCCGCACGGTGCAGGACCGGCTAGTCGAACAATTCGATCTGCGGCGGGTTTACGGCAGCCCAAGAACGGAAGATGCAAGAAACACGCTGGCCGCGGAGACACGCGTTACCGAAGACCGCAAGAGTGGAATCATTTCGATCACCGTAACGGAGCACGATGCGCATCGCGCCGCGGCGCTGGCGCAAGGCTACATCAACGCGCTGGATCTGCTGGTGGAACAGGTCAGCACATCATCGGCGCGGCGGGAGCGGATATTTCTGGAAGAGCGCCTGCGCGCGGTGAAACTGGATCTGGACGGCGCCGCGCAAAAGTTCAGCGAATTCGCGAGCAAGAACACGGCGATTGACATTCCGGCACAAAGCAAAGCGATGGTGGAAGCGGCAGCCACGCTGCAGGGGCAGCTGATCGCCGGGGAATCGGAATTACGGGGCCTCGAATCCATGTACACGGAGCAAAACGTGCGGGTGCGGGCGGCGCGCGCGCGGGTGGCGGAACTTCGCGCGCAGCTCGGGAAGCTTGGCGGCGACGGCAGTTCGTACGGCGGCTCGAAAAGCGATTCTTCGTTGTACCCAGCAATCCGGCAATTGCCGTTGCTGGGCGTGACGTACGCCGACCTCTACCGGCAGACCAGGATCCAGGAAACAGTGTTTGAGCTGCTCACGCAGCAGTACGAACTGGCGAAAGTGGAGGAAGCGAAAGAAGTTCCAAGCGTGAAGGTGCTGGATGCCGCGGTGGTTCCAACGAAAAAATCCTATCCGCCGCGCCTGGTGTTCACCGCGGGAGGCACGGCGATGGCGTTTCTCGGCGCGTGCGCGTGGATCCTCTTGAAGCAGGCCTGGAACGGGCTAGACGGGGAAGATCCCGGAAAGCAATTCGCGCGGGAAGTTGCCGAAACGGTCCGCGGAAAAGCCCTTGGGGCCGTGGCAGCAAGCGCAATGCTTCGACAGGGATGGGCACGGCGCTTTGGCGCCAGAGTTGAAGCATCGAGTGCCGCGCAAACGGCAACCCCCGAAAAAGGGAAAGAATCGCCGGAGCTGACGCGAGCCGCGCGAAACAGTTTGGGATAGTCGTCTGAAGCAAGCGAGGGAGAACGAGATGAATTGGCCGCACACAAAAGCACTGGTAACGGGAGGCGCATCGTTTATCGGATCGGTTCTGGTGGACGCGCTAGTGGCGCGTGGCACGCAGGTCCGCGTGGTGGACAACTTATCGAGCGGCAAGCGCGAGAACGTGTCCCATCTGCTGGACGAAGGCGCAATTGAATTCGTCGAGGCCGACCTGCTGGAAGACGGGGTAGCACGGAAAGCGGTGCGGGGCATGGATCTGGTGTTCCATCTCGCCGCGGACCACGGCGGGAGAGGCTACGTGGATTTGCATCAGGCAGCGTGCGCGGGAAATTTAACGCTCGACGGGCTGGTATTTCGCGCGGCATTGCAGGAAAACACCGGCAAAGTGGTGTACGCGTCTTCCGGCTGCGTGTATCCCAACTTCATTCAAGGCAACCCCGACGAGCTTCTATTCCTGAAAGAAACGCAAGCGGGACCGCCCTACGATTCCGACAACATTTACGGCTGGGCCAAATTGATGGCGGAAATGACGCTGCGAGCGTATCACCAGGACCACGGATTAAAAGCAGCGTCGTGCCGCTATTTCACGGTGTATGGCCCGCGCGGCCACGAGAATCACGCGGTGATCGCCATGATCGCGCGAGCCTTCATCGGCCAGAACCCGTATGTGGTGTGGGGAAACGGCCGGCAGATTCGCAATTGGACGCATGTGGACGACATCGTGGCAGGAACGATCCGCGCCGCCGAGGTAATCGAGGACGGCACGGCAGTGAATCTGGGAACCACGGAACGCACGCGGGTGATTGACGCGGTGAACGAGGTGCTGCGCTACACCGGGCACAAAGCCACGATTGAGCTGCATCCCGAGATGCCCACCGGCCCGATGAATCGCGTCGCGGACAACGGGCTGGCGAAGCGACTGCTGGGGTGGGAACCGAAAATAAAGTTCATGGAGGGACTACGCCAGACAGCGGATTGGTATTTTTCGAAGAAAGATCGCGCGCAGGTGGCGGCCACGCTCGAACGGCTCCTGACCGAGCGAACACACTCACCAGCAACGAGAGTCATTGAGCGAACCGCCAGCGCGGTAGCCAATTAAGAGGATCTGACGCCGCAAACGCGGAACTTTCCCAATGAATGGAACAGCAACACGCCGAGCAGCCGCACCACCCGCTCCCGAGTGGATGCCGGGGATGGTTGTAGAAACCTGGCCTCCGGCAGAACCGGCGCATACGGCGCGCGCGCGAAGCGCCAGCGCGCGCGGGGGACTGGCGCGGCAAGCGGCCTATGCCGCGATGGATTTCGGGCTGGTGTGCCTCGGGGGGATGGGCGCGTTCTGGCTGCGTTTTGGATTCGCGAATCCGTTTGGCGCGGCCACGCTGGGGCTCAACGAATTTTCGGGGCAAATGACGGTGCAGGCGTATCCAGGTTTCCTGGGGCTGTACGCGGCGATGATGGTGCTGGCGTGCATCAGCCAGGATCTGTACCGCACGGCGCGGGAACTCAGCGCGCTGGAGGAGAGCACGAAAGTGGCGAAGGCCGTGGGGCTGGCCACCAGCCTGCTCGCGCTATTCATTTTTACTTCGGGAAACAAAGAAATCTCGCGGGTAGTGGTGGCGGGGGCAGGAGCGTTGAACGTGGTGACGCTCGCGGGATGGCGGTATGGCAAGCGGCGGTACGTGCTGGGCCGGGCGGGCCGCGGCGTCGGCGTTTCGCGAGTATTGATTGTCGGCGCCGGGAAGACGGGAAGGAATTTCGCAGCTTGGCTGAGCGAAAACCGCCAGCTGGGATTCCACGTTTGCGGATTTCTGGACGCGCATCCGAACGGCGACCCGCGGGTGCTGGGCGCGTTTCAAGATTTGCGCCGCGTAGCGCTGGGCCAGTTCGTGGATCAACTGTTCATCACACTGCCGGCGGAGCGCGAGGTGGTGAAGGAAATGTTTCTGGAAGCGCGGCGGCTGCGGCTGAATTTGAACGTGGTGCCCGATTTGTACGATGGACTGGGCTGGCGCGCTCCGGTGCAATCCATCGGGGGTTTCCCGGTGATTCAGCTGCATGGGCAGCCGATTCCGATATTGGGGTTGGCGGTAAAGCGGGTCATGGATGTAATTGGCGCAACGCTGGGGCTCGCCGCGACGGCACCGCTGCTGGCGCTAGCGGCGGCGTGGATCTACTTCGATTCGCCGGGGTCGGTGTTTTATTCCGCGCTGCGAGTGGGACGGAAGGGCAGGAAATTCCGCTGCTTCAAGCTGCGAACCATGGTGGCCGAAGCAGAAGCACAAAAAGAATGTTTGCGAAGCGCGAACGAGCGCAGCGGCCCGTTCTTCAAAATGGAAAACGATCCGCGCATCACGCGCTGCGGGCGCTGGCTGCGGAAGTACAGCGTGGACGAGCTGCCACAACTGGTGAACGTGCTGCGAGGCGAGATGAGCCTGGTGGGCCCGCGGCCGCATCCGGTGGACGACTTCGCGCGCTACCAAATCGAGCATTTGCGGCGATTGGATGTGAAGCCGGGAGTGACCGGGCTGTGGCAAGTGACGGCGCGGGGCGATCCATCGTTTGAAGCGACGATGACGCAGGATTTGAAATATATCGAGACGTGGAGCCTGCGGCTGGATGTGCAGGTGCTGCTGCGGACGGCCGCAGTGGTTCTGGAAGGAGAAGGCCAGTGAATTCTTCCGGAGCCGCGGCAGGGATGCCAAAGTTTTTGTGGGCTGTGATGCCGAAGCGATGGATGCAAGCGATCGAAGGGCATCCGTTGCTGGCGTCCATTTTTCCGCTGGTGCAGCAGTCGGCGATTTATCTGATTGGCGCGGCGCTGGTGGGGCTGGGAAATTTCGTGCTGGTGCCGCTGTACACCCGGTATTTGTCGGCGGAGGAATTCGGCGTGTATGCGCTGGCGGAAATCAGCGTGTTCGTGGCGGTGACGACGACGCAGTTGGGGCTGGGAACGACGTATGTGCGATGGTACGCGGAAACGGAAGAGGCGAGGCACGGGGAACTGCTGGGATCGTGCGGCGTAGCGGGATTAGTGGCGGCGCTGGCAGGAGGGAGTTTGCTGGTGGCGCTGGCGGGTCCATCGGGTTTCCGCTGGTTCGCGGCGGTGGAGCAGCTGCGCTGGATGCTGCTGCCGGTGGTGGTGTTCCGGAATTTGCAGGGACTTCTTTTTTGCGCGTTGCAGGCGGCGCAACGCGCCGCCGCGTACGTCACGGCCGCCACGGCGCGGCTGCTGTTTCTTTCGGGAAGCGGGATCTGGTTCGTGGTGCTGCATCGGAGAGGCATCGCGGGGGTGCTGGAGAGCTGGCTGGTGGGCGACGCGGTGTGCTTTGCAGTGCTGCTGGGATTTTGCGTACCGGGCCAGCGGCTGAGGGTGCGGATCGCGGCGCTGCGGCCGATGTTGAAGTACGGCGCGCCACTGGTGTGGAGCGCGTTCATGGCGCTGCTGCTAGACGCGTCGGGACGATTTTTCCTGGCGAATGACAAGAGCCTCGCGGAGGTCGCGCGGTACGCCGTGGGAATCAAGATCACCAACATTATTTCGATGGGATTCCTGCAACCGTTTGCCAGCGCCTGGGGAGGCATGGTGTTTCCGATCGCGCACCGTCCGCATGCGGCGCTGACGTACACGAAAATGCTGGGATACGCGCTGATTGCGCTGATGCTGCTGGTCGCCGTGATGATTTTGTTCGGGCCGTTCCTGGTGGAGTTGTTCGCGGGACGCGCGTACCTAGGGGCGGTGCGGCTGCTTCCGTGGCTGTTGCTTCCGGTAGCGCTTCGCTTGTTTGAGTATTGGAGCAGCCTGCCGCTGTATCTGACGTATAAGACGCAGTGGATCGGCGCGCTGGCAACGGCGGGAGTGTTGTCGTGCGTGGGCTTGAATGCGGTGCTGGTGCCGCGGATGGGAGCGCTGGGGGCGGCGCTGGCGTGGGCGGCGGCGCTGGGAGTAAACATCGCGTTGATGACGGTAGTGAGCCGGCGGTACTACGTGCTACCGGTGGATGGGAAGGCGCTGGGGTTCGCGGCATGCCTGTGGCTGCTGGCGGTGGGCGGCAGCCGGATGACAGTAGGGTTGAGGCCGGCGCTGGGTTTGGGAATGGCAGTGGCGCTGTCGGCGGTGTTGGTGGCGGCGTGCGCGTGGTATTTCCGGCGGGACGTGCGCGCAACAAAATTTTTGTTCAGGGAAGAGGCTTATGCCGATTGAGATGCCCGTGAACGTGGGAGCGGGGCTGGCGCAGTGGCACCGGTCGTACGCGTCTTTCACGTTTGGCGAGCTGCTGGCGAAGGCGCGGCTGCGGCTGACGCGGCCGTTGTTCCTGGCGTACCGGCAGATTCTCATCACGGCGTTTCACTTGCGCAACGTTTTGAAACGAACGGCGCCGATTCAGGCCGAAGCAGGCGTGGTGTCGTTCCGCCTGGTGCCGGAAGGTGCGGTGGCGTTCGACATCTGGTCGGGGTTGCGATTCGAACGGCCGGAGGTGGAATTTATCTTGAAAATGGTGGAGCCGGGAATGGCGTTTTTCGATATCGGCGCAAACATCGGGGTGTTCAGCGTGGCCGCGGGAAAAGCCATGGAAGAGGCGCAAGGTTCGATCTACGCGTTTGAACCGTGCCCCACAACGTTTGCGATTCTCGAGAAAAATCTTCAGGAGAATGAGCTTGCGGGCGTCCACGCGCAGTGCGTGGCGCTTTCCGAGCGCAGCGGCGAAGCGCGCTTGTATGTGAACGCGGCGATGAAGGATGGATTGAACTCGCTCGAAGATCCGAGCCACGCAGACGCCGAGGTGGTCGGGACGGTTGCGGTACGCGTCACGACGCTGGATGAATTCATCGCGGAACACGAAATTCCCTCCGTGGACGTGATGAAAGTGGATGTGGAAGGCGCGGAGTTGCTGGTGTTTCGCGGCGCGCGGGGCTTGCTGGCGCGCGCGAACGCGCCGCTGATCCTGTACGAAGGCTACAGCTGGTGCACCGCGGGGTTTCACTATCACCCGGTGGAAATCATGTGGCTGCTGGAAACTTTTGGTTACGAGATTTTCGTTCTGGATGCTGCCTCGGGGCGCGTGCGGCAGCGAATACCGGGGGAAAGCTACGACCACATGGTCGTGGCGGTAAAGCCGTCGCACCGGCGGTACGCGGCGGTCGCGGCGCACAGAGCAAAGGGATGAAGGTCGCCATCGTCAAGCAGGTTCTGGACACACTGGGGCCCTGGACGGGCTTGCGGTGGGAAGAGACTACGCCCGAGTCTTTGTTCCGGTTTTGGCCTTGCAAAGGGCTGCATTGGGAGATGGCCACGCTGTTGCGGGCGGATTGGTACATCGTTCCGCAGCAGGTGAATACGGACTACATCTACGATTCGGTGCTGAAGCATAAGGGCCAGGCGGACATTTTGCGGAAATACACGCGGCGCATTACGTTGCCCGAGGAAATTCCGTTCGAATCCTACGACCTGGTGATCACGCTGGATCCCATTCTGAAATTTCCCGCGGGGAGGAGAACCCTCTTTGCCTACTTCGTGGCCGAGCACTGGGACTGGCGCTACCGCAAGTCGCTGCGGCGTCCACTGGCGAACGCGGATCTGTTCCTCGCGCACATGCTGGACGCTCCGTGCGAGCTTGGCAGGCTGCCACAGGCGATTGCGTTCCCCTACGTTCGCGACATGCGAACGATGCGCGAGGTCTTTCCGGCAAAAAAGCGCAGCGACGCCGTGTGGGCGGATTGGCGGACGCTCGCGGCTCTCGGCCCCGCAAAAAACGGGCAGGAACCTCCTCCACTGCAGCGTGCCGCCGAGCGTCTGGAGAAAGCGCTGGGACTGCCGGTGGCGTTTCGTTCGTTTTCGATGGGGCTGTATCACGGCGAAGATCCGCCGCGCTGGGGGGATGCAGCGGAGTATCTGCGGGAGCTGGGAAAGCAGAAATATTACCTGTGCCTGGGAAGAGGAAGCGGCGCGGGGCAAGGACTCGCGGACGCCGCCTGCCTCGATTGTCTGTGCTTCGGCGAGCAGGACAAGGCGTATCACCGGCTCATCTGCCATCCGGAAACGCTGTGCGGGGACCTGCAGGATTTGCCGCGCCGCCTGCGGCGGGTACGCGCTTCGGAGAATCTGCAGAAGGAAGTTTCCGCGTTTCAGGAAGAGAAATTACGGAAGCATTTCACGGAAGAACCGCTAAACCTGATTGAGAAAGCTCTAGAACTCAAACAAAGAGGTTTTGCCAAGGCCCGCGCACGAATCGCGGCCCCGATGCCGGTTCGCCCGGTCCACTTGGAGTCAAGAATGAAACTTCACGGAAAGACGGAAAGGGAGTAGCTACCGGCGCCATGCGGATTCTGGCACTTAATTTCAACCAAAAGGGGGTGGGCACCTACCGGCGTTCCTTCTATTTCAGCAGGGAACTGGCGCGAGCGGGCCACGAAGTGACGCTGGTGACGGTTTCCCGCAGTTCTCGATTCCACCGCCGCGTTTCGTGGAAGCGGGACTGGATCGGCGAGTGTGCCGAGCCGCAAGGAGAAGGGCCGTGGATCCGCCTGATCGAAGGGCCGGCGTGGGGCTATCGCGCACTTCCGGGGTGGGGCTCGGGTCCACTGGACATTTGGCAGCGCATGCGCGAGCTGCAAACCGGCGACTACGACGCAGTCCTAGGATTCGAATACCACCCGAATGTTTCCTGGCCTGTGTATTTGACGAGACCCTGGAAGCACTTCCGATTTGTATCGGACTGGTGCGACTGGTACGGAGGAAGTTCGAACGGGTTTCGCGGCTGGAAGGTCGCGCACCGCATCGATGCTCATCTTGAAGAGAAGATTCGCCATGTGGCCGACTGCGTCAGTGTGACTTCGCGCTTGCTCTTCGATCGCGCGCTCGCGATCGGCATCGAACCGAGGAAAATAATCCACATCCCGGAAGGGGCGGCAACCGACTACATCGTTCCCATGGAACAAGGGCGAGCGCGTGAACGAGCGAAACTGCCCGCGGGAGTCCCGATCGTGGCTGCCGTGCGCAACGGGGACATGTGCCGGGAAGTTTTGATCTTCCGCGAAGTCTTGCGCCGAATTCCCGAGGCAATGTTCCTGATCGTGGGGTGCAAGCCGCAAAATGCCCTGGAAATGGCGGAACGTCTGAAGATTTCGCGCCAGATGGTGTCGACAGGCTGGGTCAGCGATCAAGATTATCCGCTCTATCTTTCCTGTGCAGACGTGTGTATCTGTCCGCTCGAAGATGCCCGCAACGATCGTGCCCGCTGGCCCGCGAAAATCCTGGACTACCTTGCGGCCGGCCGGGCGACGGTGACGAACGCCGTCGGAGAAGTCGCGGCGCTATTCAATACGCGGGAAGTGGGTGTGCTGACGGAACAGGAAACCGAAGTCTTCGCCGAATCCGTCGCGGATTTATTTAGCAATCCAGAGCGTATGCGCTTTCTTGGCGTACGCGCGCGCGAAGTCATGGTTGAAGAATGGGACTGGCGGACGCGAGGCCCGCAAATCGCGGAAATGGTCGTGGCTTGAACCATGTTTTTGCTCATTCCAGCCATCATCCTCGCAGCGGGCATGCTGCTGCTCGGGCTTGCGGCGCGGCCGGCGCGTTTGATTTACATAGTGCCGCCGCTTCTCGCGTTCGAATGCCGCGTGCGGCCCAGCATCTTCAGCGTGGATCTCGCGGAATTGTGTGTAGTGGCAGCCCTCGGAGTCTGGCTGATTCGCTGCTGGGAACGGGCGACGCCTGATCTCTCGCCAGAAACGTCGCGCGAATCGATTTTGATTTTTGCGCTGGCGATCTGTGCTGCGCCCTCCATTCTGTCTGAATCGAACACGGCACATGCCGCGAGCGTGTACCGCGACTTGATCGTGCCGTTCCTGTTCTTTTTCTTGCTGGTGCGATGCCGGCTGGAGCGGCGGGACGTGCACGCGCTGATCAAGCTGGCTTGCGCGCTGGCGTTGGCCAACGCCTGCCTGGGCCTTCTGCAGTACGCCACGGGAAACTTTCTCTGGTTCGCCGGAGCAGAGGAGGCCGAATGGCAGGAGTACAAGATTGGACTGGCGAGACTCTCCATTCTTGGCGACTCGCTCGCGCCGGGAAACGCGCTGCCCGTCGGGCTATATACCGGAGCAAACAATTTTGCCTGTTTTCTTTCGCTTCCGCTGTGCCTTGCGACGACGTTTAGTTTTACGCGTGGAATCGGAAGACGCCGGCGGGCGATTTGCGTGGCCATGAGCTTGGTTCTATTTGCGTGCCTGCTGCTCACCATTTTTCGATCGGGACTGGTGGTATTCGCGGCTTCCATGACGCTGGTTTTCCTACTGCTGCATCCTGAAAAGAAAATGGCGCGCGTGGCCGCGGTGGCCGGCTTACTTGCCTTACTCGGCTTTCTTTTCCTGACGCAGGGCATTCTGGATTGGGATCAGTTCGGATCGTTCCAAGGGCGCGAGGAGATGGTCTCCGCCGCAGTGCGGCTCATCAAAGCGCATCCGGAGGTTGTATTGACTGGCGGTTTTTCCGATCTCTACCACGCGCAATCGAGGGAAACGCAGGAAATCCACAACCTTGCGCTTTATTCCCTGGTGCACTACGGGCTACCCGCGACGATTTTGCTGTTCGCGTTTTTCATCCGTTTCTTCCGGCGGGCCATGGCGGCAGCCCGCAGCATGCAGGGGCCGGAGCGCAACGTCCTTGTAGCTACGTGCGCCTCAATCACCGCGAGCGTCATTCTCTACGGCGCAACCACCATGGTCATCGACTCGGTGCAGACCACCATCTGGCTGCTGTTCTGGGTGGGGATGGGCGGCTACCTCATCGAGTATCAGCAGCGCAAGAGCGCAGGCCGGCTGGAGAGTTTCTCTTCTAGTGCAATCGCACTTCCTGCCAGAGGAGAACCCGCATGAATCTGCAGAGCCAACTGCGGAAGTATGTTCGAACCTATCCGCAATGGCACTTTGCCCCGCCGCGGGTGCAAGTCCAGCACCGCCTGGAACGAATTGGCACGGAGTACGGCGGATACTACCTCGCGCCCTCGCTGATGAAACCGGACGCGGTGGTGTACTCGGCGGGAATTGGAGAAGACATTTCGTTCGACCAAGCGCTGATCGAGATGTTTGGCGTGGAGATTGAAGCGTTTGATCCAACACCCAAAGTTAAAAAGTGGCTGGCGTCGCAAGTGCTGCCGGAACAGTTTCATTTTCACACGATGGGGATCGCGGGTGCGGATGGAGAAGCGGCGTTCCACCTGCCGCCGAGGAAGGATTGGGTGTCGCACTCGATGATTTCCGCGCGGCAATACAGCCGGGAGACCGCGAGCTTTCCGGTCATACGCCTGGCCACGGCCATGGCGCGCCTGGGGCACTCGCGCATTGATGTCCTGAAAATGGATATCGAAGGCGCGGAATACGGGGTGATCGAAGACATGGTGCGAACGCAGATTCCTGTTGGGCAGCTTCTGGTGGAATTTCATCACCGGCTTTCGTCTTTTGGAACGGGCGACACGCGGCGGGCAATTTCGCTGCTGGAAGAGTACGGGATGAAGATTGGACACGTCTGTCCGCGGATGGAAGTGTTTACGTTCCTCCAAGCGGCTTGAGAGAAAGCAGGAAAGCGCGGGATTTCCTGCGCGGAGAATGATAAGGCGCGTGCGAGGGCAAAAGGTGAAACGCATCCTGATTATCGAAGCACAGATGAAGCAATACCGTTTGCCGTTCTACGCGAGACTTCACGAGAGCCTGCGGGCGGAGGGCATGCAACTCCGAGTGGCCTACAGTGGACCGGCGCAGGAAGAACTTGGGAAGCGCGATAACTGCGATCTGCCGGGCGAGTACGGCTTGAAGGTGAAGGGTTCCTGGCTGTTAAAAAAGCGGTTGTTGTACCAGCCGTTGCTCCGTGAGATTCACTCGGCGGATCTGGTGATCAGCGAGCAATCCAACAAGCTGGTGCTGACGCACTACCTGCTGCTGCTCTCGCGGATGGGAATCAAGTGCGTAGCGTTTTGGGGTCATGGAGAAAACAAACAAGGAAGTTCATCCTTTTTTCTTGAACGCTACCGGAAGCGGACGCTGCATTGGGTAGCGTGGTGGTTTGCCTACACTGTGGGAGTGGCGGAGTATCTGCACCGCCAGGGCGTACCGAAATCGAGAGTTACGGCGGTTCAGAATTCCGTGGACACGCGGCAGATCCAGGAATGCCTGCAAAGCTTTGACGCAAACGCGAGGGCGGCCTTGCGCGCTTCCTTGGAGATCCCTGCCGCTGCACCGGTGGGGATCTTCGTGGGCACGCTTCAAAAAATAAAATCCCTGACATTTCTTCTGGAAGCGTGCCTGAGAATTCGGGAAAAAGTGGCTGATTTCCATCTCATCGTAGTGGGCGGAGGGAACGAGGAGGAACAAATCCGGCAAAGCGGCGCGCAGCACGCGTGGATGCATTTTATCGGGCCGAAGTTTGAAGAGGAGAAGGCGAAATTGCTGGGAATCGCCGACGTGTTTCTTCTTCCCGGCGCGGTTGGGCTGGCCATTTTGGACGCGTTTGCCGCGGGTTTGCCGCTAGTGACGACCAGTGGGCCGATGCATGGGCCGGAAATGGAGTATTTCGAGCAGCACGGCAACGGCGTGATGACCGCGTGCGAAGTGGAAGCTTACGCGGACGCCGCCGTCCGTTTGTTTCTGAATCCGCAAGAGCTTCGCTCTCTCCAGGAAGGAGCGCGGAGCACCGGCCGTAAATATTCCATTGAAGCGATGGCTGAAAAGTTCCGGAACGGCATCGCGCTGTGCCTCGCAGGGGAACAACCGGACGGAATTCGAAGCGCCTGGCGCGGCGAGGAAGGAACGTCATGAGCGCAGCCAGCAACGTGGCAAGCGGGGACGCTGCAGGCCGGAAATTCCTGATGACCACCAGCTGGGACGACGGGCATCCGCTGGATTTTCGTGTTGCGGAGCTGCTGACGAAGTACGGGCTAACGGGAACCTTTTATGTGCCGCGCTCTTCGCAGAGACAAGTTATGAGGGCGGCGCGCATGCGCGAATTGAGCGGCGCATTCGAGATCGGGGCGCACACGCTGGATCACGTGCGAATCGACCGCCTGCCGGACGCGGAGGCAAGCCTGCAGCTGTTAGGCTCGCGCCAATGGATCGAGGAGATCACCGGGAAAAAGTGCAGTGTCTTTTGTTTCCCAGGAGGAGAGTTCAAAAACCGGCAGTTGCGCTTGGTTCGGGAAGCAGGGTTCCGTGCTGCAAGGACGGTTGAACTTCTCTCTGTGGCTGATCCTAGTTACGTGAGCGGGCTGTGGATCATCCCTACGACGGTCCAGGCTTTTCCGCATGGCGCGTATGCATATGCCAGAAATGCCGCGAAGCGTTTTTCATTTTCCCATTTTGCGAGCTTGCCGGCTGCGATTTGTTCCAGAGGATGGGTCACGCTTGCAAGGGAAATGCTCACTCGAACCGCCGTGCATGGAGGAGTGTTCCATTTGTGGGGCCATTCCTGGGAAATTGAGGAAAAAGGCCAGTGGGAGAATCTCGAAGCGGTTTTGAAGACCATGAGTTCGTGGCGCGAAAAATGGCAAGGCGTTACCAACTCGGAGTTATGCCAATATGCCGCTTAGTCTAGACGAGATCATCCCGCATCTCTGCTGTCCAGACGACCTCGCAACATTGCTCCAATATTCTGGGGGGCTTCGATGCGTCCGATGCCACCGCACCTATTCCTTGCAATCTAGAAACATCCTGGAGCTTCTTCCATCGCGGCCGGTCGCGTTTCCGGAGGCGCGCGAACTGAAGCCTTATCGAGAGGGTTACCAGCAAGAATTTTTCCGGCCATTGGAAATTCGTGAAGACGCCGAAGCATGGGGCGCACCGGAGGCCGTTTCGCGGAGGTGGGGGCGATTGCGCGCGCGCCAGGCCCGTGAAGCTCTTCAGTTTCTGCGCGACTGGAGGCGTGAATCCGAGCTGATTTATTGCGATCTCTCGGCGGGCGCTGGGTATTGCACATTTGAGGCAGCGCGGGAGTATCGGCTGGTCTTTCACTGCGACCTGTCGGTGGACTCGCTGGCCTATGCCAGTGCCAAAGCAAAAACAAAGCATCTGGAGAACATCGTTTTTGTGCGCGCCGATTATTTTCAGCCGCCCTTCCGGAACAGCATTCATCGCCTGACCTGCCTCGACACCCTGATTCGCGGGCCGTGGCACGAGGCAAGGCTCCTCGGTAGCATCCAAACCATTTTGGCGAACAGCGGAGTTGCTGTAGTGGACTTTCACAATTGGTGGCACAACCCGCTCCGACGTTTGGGGCTCTTGCGCGACAATTTTTCCGGAAACAAGAGTTATACGCGCAAGGAATTGGGAAGTCTCCTGGCGAGTTCCGGAATCGGCCAGTTTCAGACGCAGCCGTTTGTGCAGGAACTGGACCCCGTGCATATGCCCGGCAAGGTTTTTGCCCGATTTATCCCCCCGACGCGTTTGATGGTCCGTTTAGTGAGAGGGAATGCGCCACTCATGCAAACGGCTGCCCGCAGATGGCGAGAAAGCAAAACATGAGGATTTTAGTTGTTCACAATGGGTATCAGAAGCACGGCGGGGAGGACGTCGTGGTGGAGGCAGAGGAACGCTTGCTTCGGGCCCATGGGCATAGCGTAGTGCGGTATCGGAGGCACAACGAGGAACTGCGTGGCCGCGGGCCGCTGGGCATCCTCACTGCTGGAATGCAGACGGTGTGGTCGAAAGCTTCGGCTCGCGAAGTAGCCGCGCTCCTCGCGAAGGAAAAACCGGGGGTGGTTCATTTTCACAATATCTTTCCCCTGATTTCGCCGGCGGCGTACTACGCGTGCGCAGAAGCCAATGTGCCGGTGGTGCAGACGCTGCACAACTACCGCTTGCTCTGTCCGGGGGCATATTTTCTACGCGACGGGCGGGTGTGCGAAGAGTGCCTTGGACGGAGCGTGCCGTGGCCCGGGGTCGTGCATGGATGCTATCGCGAGAGCCGCGCGGCGACGGCCGCGGTGGCAACCATGCTCGCGGTGCATCGCGTGATGAAAACGTGGCGGGAGAAAGTTGGCGTGTACATCGCGCTGTCCGACTTTGCGCGGAAGAAATTCATCGAGGGGGGACTGCCGGGGGAGCGCATCGTGGTCAAGCCCAATTTCGTGGATCCCGATCCGGGGCTGAAGTGCGGAGCCGGTGAATTCGCGCTTTACGTAGGGCGGCTCTCGGTGGAAAAAGGCTTGCGCGTGCTTCTCGGCGCATGGGGCCGGCTGCAGGAAAAAATTCCGTTGCGTATCGCCGGCGATGGGCCTCTAAAAGAAGAGATCGCGGCGGAAATCAAAACAAGAGAGCTATCGAGCGTGGAGTTACTGGGGCGCCGCGCGCCCAGCGAAATCGTTTCGCTCATGCAGGGCGCGCGGTTCCTGGTGCTTCCAAGCGTTTGCTACGAGAACTTTCCACTCGCGGTTGCAGAAGCGTTCGCGTGCGGGCTGCCGGTGATCGCTTCGCGGTTGGGATCGATGGCCGAGATTGTCGCGGACGGCGATACCGGCTTGCACGTCGCTCCAGGGGATTCGGCCGAATTGGCGGCCAAGGCGGATTGGGCGTGGAGGAATCCCGGCAGATTGCAGGAGATCGGCAAGGCCGGACGGCAAGAGTACGTCTCGAAATACGGGCCGGAGCAAAACTACAAACGTCTGATGGGGATTTTTGAGCGCGCCATCGAAGAGAAAAGTTGAATGGCGGCCGAGGAAACCGTTCGAAGCAAGGTTCTGCGTTACATAAAACCGATTCACCGGAAGCTGCGCGGGCAGAAGACTGATCTGTTTTTGCGCATGGTGGGGAATGGTTCTGAGCCGGGGAGGCTGCTGGACGTGGGAGGCGGGCTTGGAATTGACGGCGAATTCTTGCAGCTGTATGGCCGGTTCCGGGAAGTCGTGGTCGTCAATCTCGATGCGGAATGCATGGAGATGCCTCCGGACGTGGGCATAAAGAGGATTGTAGCGGATGGCCGGGATTTGCCGTTCGAAACGAATTCGTTCGATTGGGTATTTTCGAACGCGGTCATCGAACACGTTGGAGGGTGGAGGGATCAGGTTCTGTTCGCGAAAGAGATGAGGCGAGTGGCCTCGCGGGGTTATTTTGTCGCGACTCCAAATAAGTTCTTCCCGGTGGAGCCGCACACGCTATTGCCGTTCTACCAATTCCTGCCAGTTCCGCTGCAGAGGAAAATAGCGCCTTATTGTCCCGGCTACCTACGGAAGTACGAGGAGATTCGTTTGCTGTCGGCGGGAGAAATGCAGGAGCTGTTTCCAGAGGCCACCGTCAAGTCGATGGGCTTTCCCGTTCTGGGAAACAATTTGGCGGCATTCTATCGAAGAGGCGCGGAAGTGTGATGCCGCTGACCGAGACTATGCGCGAGCAAGGCTGGTATGGGGTGCTGGGGGTACCGGTGGCGGCGGTGCAGATACCAGACGTGATCGTGCGGATGGAGGAATGGATTGCACGGCGCGATGCGTGCCGCTTTATCGCGGTCACGGACATGCACAGCGTGATGGAGGCGCAACATGACATTGATTTCAAACGTATGTTGATGGGAGCCGATCTCGTGGTGCCGGATGGTTTTCCACTCGTGTGGATGGGCCAGCAGAAGGGATTTGCATTGCGGCGGCGCGTGTACGGGCCGGAATTGATGGCCACGTTTTGCGAACAGACGGCACGGAAGCGCTATCGCCACTACTTTTATGGAGGCGCGCCGGGAGTTGCGGAGGATCTGGCGGCACGGTTTTCCGCGCGATTTCCGGGCCTGCGCGTAGCCGGAACCTGCTGCCCGCCCTTTCGTCCCTTGTCGGCGGAGGAAGATCACGGGCATGTGGCGGACATCGAACGTTCGCGCGCGGATGTGGCGTGGATTGGCCTGGGAGCCCCGAAGCAGGAGCGCTGGATGTTCGAACACCGCACGCGGCTCAGCGTCCCGGTGCTGATTGGCGTCGGCGCCGCGTTTGATTTTCATACCGGGCGCGTCCCGCGAGCGCCGGTTTGGATGCGCGAACACGGGTTCGAATGGCTCTTTCGTTTGTCCGTGGAGCCGCGGCGCTTATGGCACCGGTATCTCGTCCATGGCTCGCAATTTGCGGTCTTGGCTGCCTTGGAGCTAATGGGGCTCAAGAAGTTTTCGTGAGTGTGAATTCCACCCTATTTTTTCCGCCGTTGTGGTTTGCTCTGCTTGATCGTGCTGATCGTACATGCGAAAATGGCTGCACGCGCCGCATGTTGCGGCGACGGCCCACAGAAGCACGGCTCCGGCGATATCGTCTAAGGGTTAGGACGTAGCCCTCTCAAGGCTAAAATCCGGGTTCGAATCCCGGTATCGCTACCAAAACTGCCGGCTTCCCCCGACGCTTTCGACCAACAAAATCGCGCCAATTTGGAAGGGCTCCGGTTCAATTTCTTGAATTCATTGCATCAGGTCTTTCGATTGACGGTCGGAAGAGCTGCGCGATACCCTATTGCCGGGCCGGCCGTCCCTTGCCGGCAAAAGTTTGCCCCAAGCTTGAGTCTTATCCCACTTTGAGGAGATTCATGTCGAACGAACTGCGCAATTTTCTATCCCTTCCCTATGACGAGCTGGAGCAGTTGAATCTGAAAGCCAAGGAACAGCGCAAGAATCGCGTCGCCCCCCACAAGGTTCAGGAAGAACGCATCAAGTACCTGACGGATGAAAAGCGCATCAAGGCAGTGACGGTGCTGTTTAGCGACCTGGAAGGCCGCTTGCACATGCTGGACTACGACAAAAAGTTCTTGATCAAGAGCTGGGACAATTTGACGTTCGACGGTTCCTCGATTCGCGGGTTTACGGCGCAGCGGGAGAGCGACTTGCGGCTGGCGATGGACTGGGGCTCGTTTTATTGGGCGCCTTCGGATGTGTTTGGATCCGGCAAAGTTCTTGTGTTCGGGCACGTGATCGACAAGGACGGCACGCCCTACGCCGCCGACATTCGCGGGGTCTTGAAAGGTTACGCCGACAACCTGTTCGAGAAAAAAGGGTACACGCTCAACGCCGCCAACGAAATCGAAGGATTTCTTTTCAAAGGCCAAAACGCGGAGCGCACGTATAACGAAACCGGGAAATTCGAATATGTGAACACCGGCGGCTACTACCACTCGCTGCCCGGCGATCCGCTGCGGACGTTCATTGACACGACTGCGGAAGTGCAGCGCTCCATGGGCTTTCAGAATGAGAAGGATCACCCAGAAGTGGCGCCCTCGCAATTCGAAATCAACTACGGCTACGGCGAAGTGGTCTCCGCCGCCGACCAGATTCAGCTTTACAAGCTGATTTGCCGCCAGGTAGCCACCAACATGGGGTTCACTGCGTGCTTCCTGCCGAAACCTGTGGTCGGCGTCAACGGGAACGGCATGCACACCAACGTGTCCGTGAGCAAGGCCGACAAAAACCAGTTCTGGGACCCTAAGGGAGAAGAAAAGCTCAGCAAGTTTGGCTGGGAGTTTGTAGATCGTATCCTCAGCCACGGGAACGATATTTGCCTGCTGATCAATTCGAGCGTCAACGCCTACCGACGTCTGGACCCGCATTTCGAGGCGCCGAACCAACTCAATGCTTCGGCGGTCAACCGCGGCGCCATGGTGCGCATCCCCATTGGGAATGAAAAGAGCATGCGCACGGAAGTGCGCGCGGTCGCTCCGGACTCCAATCCTTATATGGTGATGTATTCGATTTTCAAGACCGGCCTGGATGGCGACATTGCGAAAATCAAGAACCTGCGCTCGGCGCAGCGGTATTTGCCGGACAACATCTATACGGCCCTCGAGAATTTCGAGAAGGCGGACTGGACCACCACGCTCTTCGGCGCCGACGTCAAGGCTCGCTACGCGGAGCTCAAGCGCGCTGCCGCGGATCGCTGCCCTCGTTCCCTCGGCTCGGTGGTCAAGGCTCCCGAAGTGCAGTACCACCATGAGGTATACAACCAGTTCCTCTGGAACCAGTTCTAGAGATAAGTCTCCAAGCAAAGCAAAACGCCCCCGAAGATTTCGGGGGCGTTTTGCTTTTTGCGCGAAATGTCTCGCGCGTGAGGTGCTCAGTTTTTCTTGCCGTAGGCGCGGGAGGCAGTGATGCCTTTTCCTTCGGTCACGGTAATGGTCTGGCTTGCGGTTACGTTCGAAAGCTTATCAACTTGTCCGCTCGGCCAGCGCAGTTCGATGGAGTCGGCCTTGTCGTGCTGGGCGAGGCCGAATGTCAGAACGAGCTCGCTTGCGGAGAGGTAGCTGGAGCCGCTGCGAAGCATTTCCGTTTGCGTTTCTCCACCGGACGTAAGCTTGACGGATGTTCCGATGCCATCGCGGCTGGATTTTGCGCCGATTAGTTTGATCCGCAAGCTGTGGTTTGACGCTGCGGCGCCCTGCGCTTCGTTCTGGAAGAGATACACCGGCCCGGCGTTGGTGGAGAGGAGCAGATCCAACCGGCCGTCGTTATTGATGTCGGCGTAGGCGGCTCCGCGGCCCACGCGTGGCGCAGCGAATGCCGGGCCCAGCGAGTTTGTAACTTCCTCGAATTTCCCTTTGCCCATGTTGCGGAAGAGATGTGACGGCATGGCGTATTTCACGTTGGCCTGCACGCGCTGGATGTCCTCGTCAATGTGGCCGTTAGCCACCAGGACGTCCGGCCAGCCGTCGAGATCGTAGTCGAAGAAAAAACAGCCGAAACCCAGAGTCAGAAGAGAATTGCGGCCGATTTCTGAGCGCGGCGCTTCGTCCATGAAGAGCCCTTTTCCTTCGTTGTGATACAGCGAAAGCATTTGGTTGGCAAAATTCGTGATCAGCAGACTGGGAAGCCCCGAATGGTCGTAGTCCGCAGCATCCACGCCCATGCCCGCGCGGGCGATTCCGTCTTCGCTGAAAGCGACGCCGGCGACGACGGCTTTTTCGGTGAACGTGCCGTTGCCGTTGTTGCGATAGAGCTTGTTGGGTTGCGTATCGTTCGAAAGCAGGAGATCGGGCCAGCCGTCGTTGTCGTAATCGAGCACGGCGATGCCGAGAGTTTTTGAGGTCGGGTCGCCGAGGCCGGCTTTTTGCGTGACGTCTTCAAAGGTGCCGTTGCCGCGGTTGTGCCAGAGGCGGACGGAGGTGCCTTTGTAGGATTCCGGCGTGCAATACGACTTGCTCTTGCCGTCGAGCGTGCAGAAAAGGTCTGTTTCCGGCGTCCACTGCACGTAGTTGCCGACGACGAGATCGAGATGGCCATCCTTGTCGTAGTCAACCCAGGCGGCGCTGGTGCTGAATTCGTGCGGGCCGAGCAGGCCTGATTTTTGCGTGACATCCGTGAACGTGCCGTTTCCATTGTTATGGAAGAGATGGTTTTGTCCGTAGGCGGTCACGAAGAGATCGTCGAAGCCGTCGTTGTCATAGTCTCCGACGGCCACGCCAAGTCCAAACATTTCGACGTCCAGGCCCGCCTTATGAGTGACGTCGGTGAAGGTGCCGTCGTGATTGTTGTGATACAGCTTGGGCGTGGAGTGCTTCTGAACGTGGCCAGGCCAGTCCATGCCGTTCACAAGAAAAATGTCAGGCCAGCCGTCGTTGTCATAGTCAATGAAAGCCACGCCCGGTCCCATCGTTTCGGGAAGGTATTTTTTCCCGAAGGCTCCGTTGTTGTGGACGAAGTGGATTCCAGATTGCCGCGTAATGTCGCGAAACGTCACGGAAGCGGCGTCAGGCGCCGCCTGAACCGAGTTTTCAGTTTTCTGCAGAACGAGAATGGCGCCAGTGACGCACAGCAGAAAAGCCAGGAGAGAATGCTTCACTCGGGCCTCGCGATTGGGTCGCGCCCCACGCCCAGAGCGTCGGCGACCTTATTGATGTAGTTGAACCATGCGGCGATTAATGTGATCTGAAGAATCCCTTTGTCATCGAAGCCGGCCACACGCAATTTGACATGATCGTCGGGCGAACAGCGCGTGGCATCCTTGGTCAGTTTCACGACGTAATCGAGCATCGCGCGATCCTGTTCGCTGATCGGCGCAGTGCGATAGTCCTTGCGAAGCGCTTCCACCATGTTTTCATCTAACGTGACCCGACGCAGAAACTCTGCGTGCGATTCGATTCAATAGTGGCACCGGTTAGTGATCGAAACGACGGTGGCGATCATTTCGTGCTGGTGCCGTTTCAGCGGCAGATCCGGCGACAACATGGCGCCAAATGCCGAGAACGAATGGAACAGGGCATCTGGAATGAGCGAGTGCGATGCCGTGATGCTGTTTTCTTCGCCGCGGTCCACCTTCGGGGCGGGTGTGCGATATTCAGGCGGGTAAAGCTTGCGCTCCTCCTCCATCGCGCGCTTCACCAGCGGGTCTTCGTCCATGCGAAGAGTCTTGATCCAGGTCATCGAGTTCCTCTATTCCGGTGGAAATGGCCGCGGATGATTATTGCCCACCGCCGGGCTTCACACTAGCGTGCTCCACGACTTTTACAGCAACATTCGCCGCCGCTGGTTTCTTTTGTGGAACCGGGGCGAGCGCGATGCTGACATGTTCGTGAATCGCTTGCCGCTCATTGTTGTCCTCGGGATGAGACTGGCGGTACGGCCCGGTAATGGCTTGCGCGGATTCATCCGCTTTGAAACGCAGGTAGCGCGCTTTGTGCTCTTCGGCTTTCGCGTCGTTGCCCAGGCCGTTGTAGCAGAGCATCAGGTTGTAGTGCGCCTGCAAATCTTCGGGATCGATGGTAAGCGTCTGTTCGAATTCCTTAACCGCATCGGCGTAGCGCTTCTGGAGGAAGAGGACGCGGCCGAGTTCATTGTGCACGACGCGGTCGCGCGGGAACTGGGAAAGCACGATCTGCAGGTGCTGGATGGCGCCATCGTAGTCGCCGTCTTCTTTTAGGGCACGCCCATAAAAATAATTGGTGCGCGCCAATTGCGGGCTGATGGCGAGTGATTTCTCAAGCACTTTGCGCGCGCCAGCGGTGTCGCCTTCCTGCAACACGGCGCGGCCGATGTTGGTCCAGCCATCGGGATTCTGCGGATCCGCTTCTGTTATTTTCTCGAAGGCCGCCGCCGCGGCCTTCAAATCGCCTTGCAAGAAGAGACCGATCCCGTAATCGTTCCAGCGCGTCCACTCTTCCTTGGTGCTGACCGTTTTGGGTTGGGGAGGAGGAGCAGTTCGCGGGAGGACGCGCAGCGTCTTGGTGTCTTCGGCGATGATGGTGATGGGAAGATCGGGAATCGCTTTGAGATTGCCGGAGACGTGCGAGGTGTCACCGGTGAAGGCCCACTTGCGATCGTCGTAGTCTTTTGTAGTGACCGCGCCGGCGCTGGCCGGGGCACTTTTATCTGCTTCGACAGCTGCAAAGGAGAAATGGGTATTGAACCAGGCGAACTTGCGATAGTTGAGCTTGGCGTGCATCGTGATTTTGTCGCCCGCATTGTCCGGAATGTGGAGGTGAAAGTGCACCGTGTCTGCCGCGCCGGGCGGGATCAGACGAACGTAAACGACGGAGCGTGTGGCCCAGGCGTTCCGCTTGTTAACGGGATTTCCGTGCGCGTCAACCTGCAAAGAACGATAGAAGTGTGCTCCCGGTTCGACCGGGCCCTTGCCATTGTCTTCTACTTTTCCGCTCCAGAAGATGGTTTGACCTTTTTCATCGGTGGCCCGCAATTCGATCCATACATCAAAGGCGTCCACGGTGCCGCCGGGGAAGAAGTGGCCGACTTTGCGGGTGCGTACAACGACATCCACGCGCTCGTCATCGCCGCGCCGCACGGCCGCGTCGGTGCGATCGATCGGGGCGGTAATTGGCCGGACCTCTCCGGCCGGCCCTTTGGGAAGAGAGGACTCGGATTCTTCGCCGACGGCAAAAGTCGTGGAGATTTCCGGAGTTCCTGACGCGCTGCGGACCGGCGCGCTGGTTTCCTTCTCGGCGGGAGAGATTGCGAAAATATCCACGCTTAACTGTTTGTCCTGCAGGAATTTCTTGGCGAATTCGTATTGTGCCTGGTCTTGATTTGCGATGGGCACGGCGGTGTTTGCGCCGGGGAAGCGATGCGAGTGTACGAGGCCGTTCACGTTGCCGTCGTCATTCGAAGGCACCTGCGGCATGTGGCAATCGGCGCAATTCATCGGCGATTTTGGGTAATAGAAAGCGCGAGCACCCTGTCCGGAGACGCCGCTGGCCTGCCAGTTGTCATATTCATTGAAGCCGCGAATCCACCGGTAATGATTCACGGGGACATCGAGATGGACCTTGTGGCATGAGGAACAGAACTCCGCGGTGTCCGCGCGCATGAACGGCTTCAGAAAGGTGCGGCGGTGAGGCTCGGGATTCAGGCGAACCATGAAATCGTGCAACTTGCGGACGAGTGGATTCTCGCTGGCTGCCAGTTCATGCAGCTTCGGATATTCCAGGAAAAAATCGCCCTGGCCCATGGTGCTTTTCACTTGCACGATGCTGTGGCACATCAGGCAGCCGAGGCCGGCGCGCGCTTCGGGGCGGTCGACAATTTGCTTGATGGGCGTATCGAACAAGCCGCTGTACAGCAGCGCGGGATCGTGGCAGCCGGCGCACCACTTCGAAGAGCGCACGCCGGCGACGTCCTGCATGTATTCGATGCTTTTGCGGTACCACTGATTGTTAAACGAGGAGAAATGGTGCATCGAGCTGTCCCACTGTTTATAAATGTCTGCGTGACAGCGCTGGCAGGCGTCGGACTTCATGAAATATTGCGATGGAATGTTTCCGCCGTGTTTGGTTTGCGCGGAGCTCGGGAAAAATTTTCCTTGAGGGCCGTCGCCTTCGTTGTCCATGGTTTCCGGCGGCATCAGTGGATTGGTGATGCGATTTGTTTTTCTCCAGGTGACCTCGCGGGTCCACCAGGCGCCTGCGGCGATTCCCGCGGTCAAGAGCGCGAGCGCGGCAAATCCCAATCCTCGTTGCAAGATGCCGTGGCCTAGCGAGCCACGCGAAGCGAGCCAAGAGGTTGCCAGGAAGAGCGCGCCAACGACGCACAGCGCAATATGCGCAAAGAGCCAGGACTTCAGCCGGATGGGCGTGCCGACTTTGATCAGCACGATCCCGATTACTGCTCCAGCGGCCAGCAAAATCCAGCCCAGGCGAGCGAGGAGCGTTTCATTCGGAAGCAAACGCAGCAGATAATAAACGACGAGGATCGTGAATAGAATTCCGAGGGCGATGTGCAACAAATCGGCAAGCGCGTATGTGATTGTCGCCGAAGGATATCCGTACAGGTATAGGGCGCTGACCATCAGCGCAACTAGGCTTCGCAACAGCCACCGATTAACGGGTCCCAATGCCATCATTTCCACTCAGCCGCGATTTATGTGTATCACGACAGCGGCCGGATGTTTTTAAAACATCCGGCCGCAATTCAGTTTGGGTTGCCCCGAAGCGAGCCGAGTCTGGCTCCTTTTGGAGGCGGTGGTGCTTTGTGCGTGATATATAGTGCCTTGGGAAAGGCGTGGCAATACTCTAAAAGCATTAGAACCCCGCCTGCGGTTGTATCCCCTTTGTTTCCAGGCAGTCATAGGTCCTTCCGGCAGCGAGGCCCTTGAATTCCTCGCTACGGCCGCTAGGCCAGTCGATGACGGCGCGCTCGATCTTGTCATGCATTCCCAGGCCGAAGGTGACGGGCAGTTCGGATTGCGAAAGATAGCTGGAGCCCCCACGGACGATTCGAGATTGGCTTTGGCCGTTGAGGAAAATGCGCACGGTTGCGCCAATAGCATCGCGATTCGATTTTGTGCCCCGCAGGTGAAATCGGATGCTGCGGCGGCGGGACTGCTGATCGTTCCGGTAGAGATAAGCTGGACCGTTGTTCGTGGTCAAGAGCAGGTCCAGGTCGCCGTCGCGGTCGAAATCGCCGAAGGCCAGGCCGCGGCCGACCTTGGGAGTTTCGAAGCCGCCGCCCAAGCCTTCGGCAACGTCACGGAATTTTCCGCCGCCCAAATTCAGGAAAAGTTGCGGGGGTTGCGCGTAACCGACGTTTCCACGGATGTTTCGAACGGTTTCGTCGATGTGACCGTTCGCAATGGCCAGATCGAGGAGGCCGTCGAGATCGGCGTCGAAAAAGGCGCAACCGAATCCTAGTGTGCTTTTGGAGACGGCGCCGACGCCTGCTTGAATGGCGACGTCGTCGTAGGCGGTGGCGTTGACGGGGCGATATAGTCCGATCATTTCATTGTCGAAATTCGTGATGGCGACGCCGGGCCGGCCGGAGTTGTCAAAGTCACCCGTGTCGAGGCCCATTCCGGCGCGAGCTTTGCCTTCCGTGCTCAAAGCCAAACCGGCTTCTACGGCGACGTCCCTGAATTTTCCATTGCGCAAGTTTTTGTACAGCTTGTTTGGTTGCGTATCGTTGGCGACAAGAAGATCGGGCCAGCCATCCTGGTCGTAATCGAACATGGCCACACCGAGGGATTTTGAACTGCTGTCGAAGATGCCGCTGGTGGGCGTGACGTCCTCGAACGTGCCGTCGCCACGATTGTGAAAAAGCCAGCAGGTGTCGCCGCGGTACGCTTCTGGCGTGCAGTAGGATTTGTGGGTGCCGTCGAGGCTGCAAAAAACGTCGTGCTCGGGTGACCAGCGCACGTAGTTGCAAACGAAGAGATCGAGCAAGCCATCGCGGTCATAATCAAACCACAGCGCGGAGGTGCTGAAGCCCTGATGATGTTGCAGGCCGCTCTTTGCCGTGACATCTATAAACGCGCCCTTGCCCGTGTTGCGAAAGAGTCTGCTCTGCCCAACGCATGAGATGAAAATATCCGGGAATCCGTCGTTGTTGTAATCACCGACGGCCACGCCCATCCCGTACATTTCGAGATCGAGGCCCGCGCTTTTCGTTACATCCGTGAATGTGCCATTGCGGTTGTTGCGATAGAGCTGCAAGGTGCTTCGCCGGCGTTTGTGCCCCGGCCAGTCCATGCCATTGATCAGCAGGATGTCTTGCCAGCCGTCCACGTCGTAATCCAGAAACGCACAACCGGAGCCGAGCGTTTCAGGGAGCAATTTTCCGCCGTAGGCGCCGCTATTGTGTTGAAAATGGATGCCGGCGGATGCGGTGACGTCCGCAAAACGAAACGCGAGTCCCAAGTTCGAATTAGTTTGTGCGCGCGGGGGGGGGCAGGGTTGCGGTGAAACCTGCAGCACAGGTGCCCAGCAAGAACTCGCGCCGGTTCAAGGCAGATTCACCAGGCCGTGTCGAATGGCGTAAACCACAAGTTCCGCCGTCTTGTGAATCCCCAGAGTGTCCATAATATTCGCGCGATGGACGGCCACGGTGTTGGCGCTGAGATTCAGATCGACCGCAATCTCCTTGTTCGATTTACCCGCCACGATATGTTTCAGGATTTCCAGTTCGCGCGGCGTCAAACCACCACTGCGTTCGCCCTTCAGATTGGATGAGAGGGACACTTGCGGATCCAGCACGGTCATGCCAGCCGCGATGCTTTTGACCGCGCTAACGAGATCGAGGTCCATGGCGTTTTTTAGCACGTATCCGCGCGCGCCCGCATCCAGGGCCTGTCTCACCAAAGTTTCCTCGGAATGCATGCTCAGTATCAGGATTTCGGCTTCGGGAAAAGACTCCAGGATTTTTCGGCTGGCTTCGATGCCGCTCAACCCCGGCATTGCGCAGTCCATAACGATTACTTTTGGCCGCAATTCGAGAGCGAGGCGCAAGGCTTCTTTGCCGTCGCTGGCTTCTCCCACGACGGAAATGCCCGCGTCGTCTTCCAGCATGCGGCGGAATCCACGCCGAACAAGGGCGTGATCGTCCGCAAGCAGCACGGTGATTTTAGGAGCCATGAATTTCTGCTTTTTCCTTTGGAATCCGAAGGCGAACCGTGGTTCCGCCTTGCACCCGCGGCGCGATAACTAATGTTGCACCAATCAGCTCTGCCCGCTCTCGCATGGCCACCAGTCCGATCCCGCGCTGCATCTTTTCCGCCACAAAACCTGTGCCGTGATCTTCCACTTCCAGCTCCAGTGAATCGGGCAAAAACTTTAGACGAACCCAGGCTTCTCGCGCCCCGGAATGCCGGCTCACATTATTCAACGCTTCCTGTGCGACGCGATAGATGTGCACGCCTTCGCTCGTCTCCACCGGAAAGGATTGCCCACTTTTCTCATAATGCAGCACGAGACCTGTTTGCCGCTCCACTGTGGGAATATACCAGTCGAGCGTGCTTTCCAAGCCCGCTTCTTCGAGCAAGACCGGGTGAAGCGCCTGAGAAAGAGTTCGAATGTTGTTCAAGGTCGCTTGCGCGATCTCCTGAACTTCTTTCAAGTCTTCCCGCGGAGGTGATCCCTCCGGTATATGATTTCCCGCGCGGCGGAGCATGGAGCCGATGGCGGTCAAAACTTGACCGAACTCGTCGTGCAGTTCGCGCGAAATGTGCCGCAGTGTTGATTCTTGCGTGGAGATCAGCTTTTGCGCCAAGTCGCTGCGCTGCTCGGAAAGTTCCGCGAGGCGCGCGAAAATCTGGCGGTTGCTGCGGATGAGATAAAGACTCGTCAGGACGATGGCGATCAGTGTCGCGGCAAGAAAAATATAAAGTTGCCGCTGGACCCCATCATAAATCTGCGCGATTCGCGCCGCGGCTTGTTCCTCGCCTTCGTTGTTCTCAACAAGCAGCCGTGAAACTGCCGTGCTCAGTGCTTGCTGCCGTGCCTGGAGCGACAAGCGAATCTGTTCGCGCGCTTCGGAATCCTTGCCGTTTTCCGCCAGCGCGAACATGCGATTCACAGCGTCCCAGAATTGCGCCACCGATTGCGTAAGGTACTGGCGCTGCTCCGGTGTGCGGTTCACCACCGCCAGCTTTTCTTCCAGCTTCAGTCCGGCATCCAGGTCCTGATGAATGCGATCGAACTGCGCCGACCAGGCCGTCAGGGGATATGGTTCCGTGGTATCGAGCATGTCTCGCATTGCCAGCGCGATGGAGTTCAGATCATTTTGAATGCGCAGAAGCTGGAGCGAATCTTTGCGGTTCCGATCCACCATTTCGCTCTGAAGTTTTCGCAGACCCGCGAGTTCCACCGTGATGTAGGAAGCGTAGGCGACCACGGCGGCCAGCGTGATCACCAGTCCCAGCAGCAATCCTGTCGTCGGCGAGCGTTGTGAGGATGCGGCATTCGGCACGGGCTAAGAATACCTCATGCCGCCGTTTGCCGCCGGAGCAGCAGCACCAACCAAATCATCACGATTGCGCAAGCGAATGGCACGAGCAATCCAACGCGCAAGTTGCCGGAGAGCTGGGAGACGGCTCCGACAAGGCCAGCCCCCGCGGATCCTCCGAGAGATGACAGCGCGAAAAAGATGCCACCTATTTTTTTGGCGCCTGAGCCGTACCATCGCGAGAGCCAAGCAATGTAAATGGGGTAGATACTGGCGCATCCCAGCCCGGCCAGAAAAACCGCGACGGTGGCAATTGGCAGCGATTGGGATGCGACCAGCAATGCTGTTGCTCCGGCCGCCAGGCTCAGCGCCCCGAGCACTATTTTTCGCTCCGAGTGCAATCGTAGAACGAGTGGCGCGCTTGCACGTCCGGAGGTGAGTCCCGCATAGAAAAACATTGGCGCCAGCGTGGTCATCGAGGTAATGCCATGCGCCAGCCTCTTCGCGTACTCCGCAGACCAGATCCCGATGCCATTTTCCATCGCCACGTAAATGAAAAACAAGGCCGCCAAGGTGATCGTGACGTGCACTCCAATCGCGGGAATTGCTGCCTTGGCCGTATTCGTATTCTGCTCGTGCTTTTGTCCGTCGATGGAGACGAACAGCAAACCCAGAACAATGAATCCTCCGTAAATTGCAAAGCCTTCCAGAAGGATCGGAAGTGCATTGCGTTTCAGAGCTAGTGCGATCAACGGAGAGCAGGCCATCGCTCCCGCGCCCCAGCTGAAATTCAGCAAACTAAGTAGGGATGCGCTTTTCGCCCCGCCCAACTCCGCGACGAACAAGTTCGATCCCGGAGTGATAAGGCCGTAGCCCAATCCAAGTGCGGCCGTGGCCGCCAAAGCCGTCGCGTGTGAGTTGTTGTTCAGCGTGGCCAGGCCGGCCCCCATTAATGCGTACCCCACGACTAAAGCGGGACGATATCCCCACCACGACGCAACTATGCTCGAAACTACCGTGCCACCGAGCGCCGCGAGAAATTGAATCGACGAGAAAAGACCGGCTTGCCCGTCATCGAGAGACCACCTCTGAATGAAGACCGGCAACATGGGTCCGACGATGGTGGTTGCGACTCCGCTCAGCACGAAACCCGCAAAGAGAAGGATCAAGAGGTTGCGATGTCCTTGTCCTTGACTGGCGGTTGAGTTTTGTTCGCTCATCGGCAATCTGTCATTCTGAGGTACGCCGCCTTTTCAGGCAACTTTGCGCTTCCGAAAAATCCTTCTGCGCGGAATCGGAATGTTCGATACTCTTTAGCGTTCGCTCTTGCGGAAAAATCGTTCGCCATGATTGAAGTCGGCCTCATCGGATTCGGTCTAGCTGGCCGCGCCTTTCACGCTCCCGTGATTCGCGCCGTCCCCGGCCTGCATCTCGCTGCCATCCTTCAGCGCGGCGGTAACGAGGCCGCTGAAAAATACCCTGACGTTCGAATCGTTCGCACACTGGATGAGCTGCTGGCGGTTCAGGAAATTCGCCTGATTGTGATTGCCACGCCGAACGAAACACATTATCCGTTCGCGCGGCAATGCCTGGAAGCTGGGCGCGACGTCGTCGTCGACAAGCCCTTCACAACCACTCTCGCAGAGGCTGCTTCGTTGGTGCAGGTCGCGAAGAGCGCAGGCCACCTGCTCACCGTCTATCAAAACCGCCGTTACGATGGAGACTTTCAAGCTATCCGGCAACTAGTGGAAGCCGGTACGCTCGGCCGCATCGTTCGCTTCGAAACTAGCTACGACCGCTTCCGGCCCCAACTCAAGCCGGGAGCCTGGCGCGAAACGCAACGGCCCGGCAGCGGAATCCTGTTCGATATTGCTCCGCATCTCATTGATCACGCGCTGGTGCTGTTAGGACTTCCGGAAGCGGTGACGGCTGACGTTCGAATCGAGCGCGAAGGCGCTGTCGCCGACGATGCGTTCGATATCATGCTTCACTATCCGCACGGAACGCGCGCAGTGTTGCGGTCCAGCATTCTCGCGGCTGCACCGCGCCCGCGATTTGTGCTTCTCGGCACGCGAGCCAGCTTCGTCAAGCAAACATTTGATCCACAGGAAGGCACCCTACGTCGCGGACTCATCCCCACGGACACGGCCTGGGGCGCCGAGCCGGAGGAAAATTGGGGCGTCCTGACGGTCCCTTCCGGCGACACGTTCAAGCAGCAACGCATTCCTTCGGCGGCCTGCGACTACCGCGATTACTACGCTAACGTGCGCGATGCGATTCTGGGAACCGCTGCGCCGGCGGTTACTCCCGAATACGCATTGGACGTGATGCGCATGCTCGAACTCGCGTGCCGAAGCAGCAAGCAGCGCCGCACGATTCCGTGGTGAGATGTTGATTCTTGCCCGAACCACACTTTTCCGCGAGCAGCGCGCATGTTCCGCGTATAATCTCTTTTTTCAAGGTTGGGGAGGAGCGGCCGGCAGCCCATGGCGATTGAACTGGCACCTTCGATTCTGTCCGCGAACTTCGCACGGCTTGGCGAGGACGCGAAGGCTGCGCTGGATGGCGGCGGCTCCGTGCTTCACGTAGATGTGATGGACGGCCACTTCGTTCCGAATATCACCATCGGACCGCCCGTCGTGGCGTCTCTCCGAAAAGCACTTCCCGAGGTCATCTTCGATTGCCACTTGATGATCGAAAATCCCGACGACTATATTCCTGCGTTCGCGGAAGCAGGCGCTACCTGGATCGCCGTACATCAAGAAGCCTGCGTGCATCTTCATCGCACGCTACAGCTCATTGAGTCGCATGGCTGCAAGCCAGCCGTGGTAATTAATCCCGCCACGCCCGTGCACACTCTGGATGAAGTGCTTGATATTGTTCACCACGTTCTGGTGATGTCCGTGAATCCGGGATTCGGCGGGCAGAAATTTATCCCCGGCGCGCTCCACAAAATTAAAACGCTTGTGGAGGTTCGCGAATCGCTCGGGCTCGCGTTCCGCATCGAAGTGGATGGCGGCATTTCCCTCGAAACGGTTGGCGACGTCGTGCGTGCTGGAGCTGAGCTCCTCGTTGCCGGCAACGCCGTGTTCGGTAAAGGCGACATTCGTGAGAATGCTCGCAAGCTCTTGCAAGCCGCACGTTCCGCGGCCCTAACGCATGCGTAAACGAAGCGGCGCTCCGCTGTATTCCTCCCTGTTCACCGGGAAGCCTGCGTATTTCTCTACTGCTCCTGATAATTCCACGTCAGGCCGCCATCCACGAAAAACGTAGTTCCCGTCGCGTAGTCGGATTCCGCACTCGCCAGGAACGCAGCCATCGAAGCTACATCTTCAGGCTTGCCAAGCCGCTTCAGCGGAATATTTCCCAACAGAGCGTTTAGCTTTACCGGGTCGTTCAACAATTTGCTGTTGATGGGCGTCTCGATCGCTCCGGGTGCGATGTTGTTGATGGTGATGCCCAACGGCGCGAGCTCGATCGACAAATTGCGCGTCAACATCTTCACGCCCCCTTTGCTCGCGCAATACGAAGTGAAGTGTGGAAAGGGAAGTTCCTCATGTACGGAGCTGATGTTGATGACCTTGCCGCCGGCCTTCGCCTGCATGCGGTGCTTCACAAACGCCTGAGTAATAAAAAATAATCCTTTCAGATTGACGTTGAGAACCGCGTCGTAGTCCTCTTCGGTTGCGTCCCAGAAATCGGCGTGGCGTTCAAGTCCAGCGTTGTTTACGAGGATGTCGATCTTGCCGAGCGTGGCGACCGCTTCGGCGATGAAGCGCTGTCCGTCCGCAACTTTGCCGACGTCACATTGAATCGCCGCCGACCTGCGCCCGGAGGCCTTGATTCCAGCCACGACTTCCTCCGCGCCCGCCTTGTTTCCCCGGTAGCAGATCGCCACGCCCGCGCCTTCCTGCGCCAGCCGCTCCGCGATGGCCTTGCCAATTCCTTGATCTCCTCCCGTAATTGCTACCGCTTTGCCTTCCAACCGGTAAGTCACAAGAATCTCCTTCTATGTCGCTATGCAGTCTGATGCGGCAGGCCGGTTTTTGTTTCAGCATTCTCCCGCGCTGTATCTCTTGCCTTGGTGGATAAAGACCCTCGTCAAATGCGAAAAGAGCTCTCGACTCTCCGCGGCGCCGATGACTGGGGCCGCGCAAAGATCGCTCGTCGCTCAGAACAACCGCATGCGAGAATGATTGGCGCTTTCGAAAAAGTGTTTACGCGCCAGATTTTCGCGTTCGCCGCACCCACGGTAGCCCGCGGCGTGCGGCGCTGGATCTTCCACCTCGGTGGATTGGGTTTTATACCGCTCGGACTCGTGGACAGCTCGCTCATTCCCCTTCCGGGAAGCATGGATGTTCTTACCATTGTCTTGTCCGCGCGCAACCAAGAATTATGGCTGTATTACGCATTGATGGCGACAATCGGCTCTGTAATTGGAGGCTACGTCACCTACCGGCTCGCTCGCAAAGGAGGGAAGGAAACGCTGGAACGCAAGTTCCCCGCTAGGACGCTCAAGAAGATTTACAAGATTTTCGGGCAATGGGGCTTTGGGGCTATCGCCATCGCTGCCTTGCTGCCGCCGCCAATGCCGTTGGTTCCATTTCTCTGCGCCGCTGGAGCGATGCAATATTCCGTGAAAAAATTCCTCGTGGCGATGACGCTCGGGCGAATTGTCCGATACTCTCTCCTCGCATTCCTGGCTGCTCGCTATGGAAGGCACGTACTCACGGTCCTATTACAAAATGGACATCCGGTCATCATTGCGGTTGTCGCCCTGATTTCAGGGGTGCTCGCGGCTCTCATTTTCATTTTCGTACGTAAGCGTAAGAAAGGAGCGCGAACCTAATCAGCTTCTGAATGAAATACATTTTGAGCGCAGACGCAGGGCAGGTGCCCCGGTTACGGCGCTTGGGAGGCGTCCCCCAAGCGCGCTAGGCGACGGTGACTTCCGGGCTTAGATAAACGTCTTGAATGACGTTGAGGAGCTGCACGCCCTCTTTCATGGGGCGCTGGAAGGCTTTGCGGCCGGAAATGAGGCCGGTGCCACCCGCGCGTTTGTTGATGACTGCGGTAGCAACGGCTTCTTCAAAGTCGTTGGCTCCCGAAGCGCCGCCGCTATTAATCAAGCCTGCGCGGCCCATGTAGCAGTTGGCGACCTGGTAGCGCGTCAAGTCGATGGGATGGTCACTGCAAAGTTCGGTGTAGATGCGCTTGTCGAATTTTCCATAACTAGAATCGCCGATATTAAGCGCTTGATAGCCGCCATTATTTTCCGGCAGCTTCTGCTTGATGATGTCGGCTTCGATGGTCACGCCGAGATGATTGGCCTGGCCCGTAAGGTCGGCGGACAGGTGATAGTCCTTATCCTTTTTGAAAGCGTTGTTGCGCAGATAGCACCACAGCACCGTGGCCATGCCGAGTTCGTGAGCGTGCGCAAAAGCTTGGGAAATTTCCACAATCTGGCGGCCGCTTTGCTCCGAGCCGAAATAAATCGTGGCGCCAACGGCCGCCGCGCCCATATCGAACGCCTGCTGGACCGTGCCGAAGAGGATTTGGTCGGCCTTGTTGGGATAGGTGAGCAGCTCGTTGTGATTAATCTTCACGATGAAGGGAATTCTGTGGGCGTACTTGCGCGCAACGGAGCCGAGCACGCCAAACGTGGAGGCAACCGCGTTGCAGCCGCCTTCGATGGCCAGCTTGACAATGTTTCCGCCGTCAAAGTAATCGGGATTTTTTGCGAAGCTCGCGCCGCCGGAATGCTCGATGCCCTGGTCAACAGGCAAAATGGAGAGATAGCCCGTCCCGTTCAGGCGGCCGTGACCAAAGAGGCGTTGCAAATTCGTGAGCACCCGGAGATTGCGATCCGTTGAAGCGTAGATGCGGTCGATAAAATCCGGGCCGGGAAGGTGCAGCCGCTCCTTTGTGATTTTCGGCGAATTGAATCCCAGCAGCGAGTCTGCCTTTGCACCGAGATAAGTTTCAATTTTTCCTAATCCTGCAGTGGTCGCCATTTCTTTCTCCTCGTTTTATCGGTGGCCGCCAAACGGCCAACTCGAGTGAGACTGCTGGGCAGCCTCACTATTCCCGAGTTCCAACGGCAAGCATGCTGCCCGCGGCTGTGTCCACCAGCCACAAAAGTTTTCCATTTTTCGGCTGGAGAAATTGCGCGGGCAATTGCTCCGGCTCGTACGGCCCTTCCAGCACAGCCTTCAATGCCAGCGCTTTGTCGGCGCCCGTCACCATGAAGAGGATTCGCGCAGCATTGCTGGCCGCCGGCGCAGTGAGCGTGATGCGCTCGGTGTAAAGCTTACCCACCCAGTTTCGCACAGCAACGCGCCCATTGGTATGCAGTGCTTTCGTTCCCGGGAAAAGCGACAACGTATGCCCCTCGTTGCCCATCCCTGCCAGTAGGAGATCGAAGCGCGGATACTCTCCAGCTTTCAGTTTGAAATTGTCGCGCAAAGCCTTTTCGTATTCCAGCGCGGCCTGCTCTGTATCCGGGTATTCGCCCTTAATACGTGTGACTTGCTGCGGCTTCAGAGGCACTTTGGAAATCATCGCTTCCGTGGCCATGCGGTAGTTACTGTCCGGGTGCTCGGGGCCCACGTGGCGTTCGTCGCCGAAGAACAGATGCGTTTTATCCCATGGCACTTGAGAACGCAGCGCCGGATCGGTTGCCAGGAGGCTATACAGAGCTTTGGGTGTCGAGCCGCCAGCAAGTGCCACATGGAAGGAGCCTTTTTCGCGTACGGCGGAAGCGGCCGCTTGAACGAACTCCTGCGCGGCGCGCTTGGCAATCGCCGCTCCATCGCTCAGGATTCGAATCTCGCGCTCCACCCGCGCTCCTCTCAGGTGATGATGCCCGCTCTATCCGGGACGGCAATTCTGCCGCGCTTATCCACTTCTTCTTCGCCGATGCGCCGCCAGGAGCGCGCGTCGCGTTCCAGCAAATCGTCAGCTTCGATCGGCCCCCACGAGCCTGCCGCGTAGTTCGGGAAACCGCGGGCGGGCAAAGCGCGCCAGACATCCAGAATGGGCTGAATCACATTCCATCCGGCTTCCACCATGTCCGCGCGCTGGAAGAGTGTGGGATCGCCCGCCATGCAATCGCGCAGCAGCCGCTCGTAGCCCGTGCTGTGCTCCAATCCGAAGTAGGTGCCGTAATCGAAATCCATATTCACCAAGCCGAGCTTCATGATCGAGCCGGGAACCTTGGCGCCAAAGCTCAGAGAGATCCCCTCTTCCGGTTGAATATGGATGACCAGCCGGTTGGTTTCGAGATTTTTGACCGCGGTGTTGCGGAAGAGCACGAAAGGAGTCCTGCGGAACTGGATCACAATCTCCGTTGTGCGTTGCGCGAGCCGCTTTCCCGTGCGCAGATAAAACGGCACGCCTGCCCAGCGCCAGTTGTCGATCAGCAGTTTCAACGCGACATATGTCTCCGTATTCGAATCGGGCGCGACGTCCGGCTCACTGCGGTAGCCGACAACGCGCTGGCCGTCCACGGTTCCCGCGCCGTACTGGCCACGCACCGTATTTTTCAGCACATCCTCCGGGGTAAAAGGCTGGATGGCATGCAGCACTTCTGCTTGCTTATTGCGGACTTGATCGGCATCGAAGGAGATCGGCGGCTCCATGGCCGTCATGGTCAGGAGTTGGAACAGGTGATTCGGCACCATATCGCGTAACGCACCGGCGGTCTCATAAAAGCCGCCGCGATGCTCCACGCCGACAGTTTCCGCCGCGGTGATTTGCACATGGTCCACATAGTTGCGATTCCACAGCGGCTCGATGATGTTGTTCGAGAAGCGAAAAACCATGACGTTCTGCACGGTCTCTTTTCCGAGGTAATGATCGATGCGATAGATCTGGTTTTCCGTCAGAACTTGCTGCAAATCATGGTTGAGCTGCTTCGCTGATTCCAGGTCGTGGCCGAATGGTTTTTCGACAATCACGCGCGCCCAGTGCCCAGTTTCTTCCTTCGTCAGGCAACATTCGCCAAGTTTATTGACGATCGGAGAAAAAAATCGCGGTGCCACTGCCAGATAGAAAAATCGGTTCCCCAGCGTGTTATGAATCTTGTCCGCTTGCTCAATCTGCTCTTTCAGCCGCTTGTAGGCCTCGGAGTCCTGAAAATCACCGCGAACGTAATAAGTCTGTTGGGAGAGCCATTCCCAGGTCTTCAGGTCTATCGGGGAAGGGGCATACTTGGGGATTTCCTCGCCCAGCATCTTTCGAAAGCTTTCTGTGGTGTAGTCGTTGGTCGCAAAACCGACGATGGCGAACTGTTTTGGAAGAAGGCCATCCTCGGATAGATTGCAAAGCGCGGGAATCAACTTGCGTTTCGTCAAGTCGCCTGTAGCGCCAAAAATAACCATGACGCAGGGCGAGGCCGTGGGATTCGAATCCGGATGGTTTGGGATCATCACTGGAATATCCTGTCTTCGAACCTTGAAGGGTTTGCGAAACTCTTAGTGTCCGGACTTCTTTTCAATGTGTCCGCCGAACTGGAAACGCATCGCGGACAGCACCTTCGCCGCGAAATCGTCTTCACCGCGTGACGTAAACCGCTGGAAGAGCGAAGCAGTTAGCACCGGCGCGGGCGCCGTCGATTCAATCGCCGCAAGAATCGTCCAGCGTCCCTCGCCGGAGTCCGAGACGCGCCCGGAGAAACGCTCGAGCGTCGGCTGCTCCAGCAGGGAAATGGCGGTGAGATCGAGCAGCCAAGAAGCCACCACGCTTCCGCGACGCCACACTTCGGTGACATCAGCCAGGTTGAAATCGTATTGATAATGTTCCGGATTTCGCAGCGGAGTGGTTTCCGCGTCTGTCTCGCGATGCGATTTGCCGGCGTTCGCGTGTTTCAGGATGTTCAAGCCCTCGGCGTACGCGGCCATCAAGCCGTACTCGATGCCGTTGTGCACCATCTTGACGAAATGCCCCGCTCCCGATGGCCCGCAATGCAAGTAGCCTTCTTCCGCAGTTCCAGGAACTTTTTCGCGGCCGGGCGTGCGCTCTGCGTTGCCGCGGCCCGGCGCCAGGGTCTTGAAGATGGGATCGAGACGCTTTACGACGTCCTTCTCGCCCCCAATCATCTGGCAATAGCCGCGCTCCAGTCCCCAAACGCCGCCGCTGGTGCCCACGTCGCAGTAGTGGATGCCTTTTGCCGAAAGCTCCTTCGCGCGGCGAATGTCATCTATGTAGTAGGAATTTCCGCCATCAATGACGACGTCGTCTTTCTCCAACTTGCCGACGAGCTCGTGAAGCATGGAATCCACGACCGCCGCAGGAACCATCAGCCAAACCGCGCGAGGCTTCTGCAATTTCTTAACGAAATCATCCAGCGACGTAGATCCGGTCGCACCCTCACCTTCCAGTTGCTTCACCGAATCCGCGGTGCGGTCGTACACGACGCACTTGTGCCCGTTTTTTTGCAGGCGCCGCACCATATTGGCGCCCATCCTGCCGAGTCCGATCATGCCCAGCTGCATCGTGTCCGCTCCTCTGCTTTGTGTGTAAAAAGAATTCCATGCGCCGCGTTAGGCAATCGCTTTTTGTACGGCCTTTGCGAGCGCGGCGAGTCCCGCTTTTACATTTTTGCCAAGGTGCACGCGCAGGGCGCGCCGGCCGCGTTCGGCGAGCACAGCGAAATCGCCGCGAGCTTGGGCCGCCTTCACAATACCAAAAGTGTACTTCTGCCCAGGAACGGGCAAATCCTTGGCGTCGTCACAGGTAATCTGCAAAAAGACCCCGCTGTTTGGCCCGCCTTTGTAAGCCTGTCCAGTGGAATGCAGGAAGCGCGGGCCAAAACCGAGAACGGTCGCGACTTTTTTCTTGTCGCGCACCGCAAGGCGGATGCTCTGCAACGCTTTTTCATTTGCGGGATTCATGGTGATGTAACCAAGGACCGCGAAATAATCGCCAGCCCCCGCGCGCGCGAGATGGGACTTCAAAACGGCAACAAGATTCGGGCCGTGAACGGCAACTGCATTCTTCTCGTCAGCGAAAAGCTTGATGCCGCTCGCTTCGAAAAACGGCACTTCCGGCGGAAGGCTGCCCGTCGCTTCGTACTGGCTCGTCAGTTTCTTGGTTTCAATCTTGCTGGCTTCCACGTCCGGCTGGTTAAACGCATTGATGCCGATGATGGAACCCGCGACAGCCGTGGCAATCTCCCAGCGGAAAAACTCCTGGCCGAGGTTATAAATATTTGGCAGCGTGATGCGCACGACCGGATGTCCGGCCTTTTCGAGCGCAGCAACGGCCGCATCCTGCGCCTTGTTCGGTTTCGAAGCCAGCCGCAGATACGCAAACACGCGATCGTTCCCGTAAATCGCCGGCTTGGCAAGGCGTTCACGGTCCACGGGAATGATGCCTTTACCGCTTTTCCCGGTGGATTCGGCAATCAGTTGTTCGAGCCATGCCCCGAGATCGAAAATTCCCGGCGACGTAATAATGGTGATTTTGTCCCGGCCGTGAGTGGCGGCAACGCCCAGGATGGTTCCGAGAAGGACACCGGGATTCAAATCGGCAACACTGGACGCGCCGCAAGCTTGGACCATCTCTTCCGCGTTTTTCAGGAATTTTGCAACGTCCACGCCCATAACAGCGGCGGGAACCATGCCGAAATTCGAAATCGCGGAATAGCGTCCGCCGATGCTCGGCACTCCGAAAAATATCTTGCGAAACTTGTCCGCTTCCGCGACCTGCTGCATTTTCGAGCTCGGGTCGGTGATGGCGATGAAGCGATTGCCCACTTCCTTCTCTCCCACCTTGGCCTTCACGCGTTCGAAAAAGTATTGCTTGTAAATGTTCGGCTCGAGGGTGCTCCCCGATTTGCTCGACACAATGCAGATGGTGCTCTTGAGATCTAACTTTGCTTCGATAGCTCTGATCTGCGCGGGATCCGTGGAATCCAGAACGTGCAGCTCGGGATGGCCTTTGATCTTTCCAAAGGTCATACGCATCACTTCGGGGCAAAGGCTGGAACCTCCCATGCCCAGCAAGAGCGCATGTTTGAACCGCGCGTTCTTGATATCGGCGGCAATTCGCTTGAGCGCATCAATGTGCGCGAGCTGCTCTTCCGTGATGCTGAGCCACCCGAGCCAATTGCTTTCGTCCGTGCCCGTCCACAGCGAGGCATCCTTCTGCCAAAGCCGCGCGACTTTGTTGTTCTTCTTCCAGTCCTCGAGCGACGCCGCAACCGCCCTTGCAAGCGAATCCGGCAATTTGTAGGTTTGTTTGTTGAGGCTCACACCTTAACCCCGGCGGTCTTACCAACGGCATCCAATAAGGTTTTGAAAGCGTCGGAAAAGAGCTTGACGCCATCAACCATCAGCTTCTCCGTCACTTCCTTCATGGAAATGCCGGCCTTTGCAAGATCCGCCATCGTCTTTGCTGCCCCTTCGACGTTCTCGGTCAGGCTCGGACGCAGCTTTCCATGATCGCGGAAGGCGTCGATGGTTGCCGGAGGAATGGTGTCCACGGTGTCCGCCCCGATCAGTTCTTCAACATATACGACATCGCGATACTTGGGGTTCTTGGTGCTGGTGCTGGCCCACAGCAGCCGTTGCGTTTGCGCGCCTTTGGCCGCAAGAGCTTTCCAGCGGGCCCCTCCGAAAAGTTCCTGATACTTCTTATAGGTCAGCCTGGCGTTGGCAATCGCGACCTTGCCGCGGATGCTTTCGAGCAGCGCTTTTTGGCCGGCGTCCGTGGTGGTCTTGAGTTTCTCATCAATCTTGCTGTCCACCAGGGTGTCAATTCGGCTGACAAAAAAGCTGGCAACGCTGGCGATTTGGCTGATGTCCTGGCCCTTTGCAGCGCGCGCTTCGAGAGCGGAAAGGAATGCTTCAGCGACTTGTTCGTAGGCGGACTGTGCGAAGAGCAGCGTGATATTGATGTTGATGCCGTCCTCGAGAGCTTGGCGTATCGCCGGCACCCCTTCAGGCGTGCCGGGAATCTTGACCATGACATTCGGGCGATTCACGGACTTCCACAGGCGGCGAGCTTCTTCCAGCGATGCTTTCGTGTCAAACCCAAGAAACGGCGAAACCTCGATGCTGACGTAACCGTCGCGGCGCTTTGCTTCCGTGTAAACCGGCTTGAAAATATCGCACGCATCCTGAACGTCGCGAAAAGCGATTTTCTCGAAGAGCCCGTTGGCATCGAGTTTCTTTGCGTCAGGCACAGTCAGGATGTCGTCGTAGAGGTTGCTGCTGGTAATGGCTTTTTCAAAAATGGCGGGGTTGGAGGTCATCCCTCGGAGGCCATCGTTATCAATATACTTTTTCAACTGGCCGCTGGTAAGCAAATCTCTGCGGATGTAGTCCATCCAAGGCGATTGCCCATACGCCAGCAATCCTTTTAGTGGATTTGTCGCCCCGCCCGTCGAAATGTTTGGAATTGCGGTCGTCGTTGTCATCATGCTTCTCCTTCACTTCCGATACTCGTTGAAACTCTATTGTACGCCTGAGCAGGTTTGCGCGCCTCTCGCTCAAGATTCTTCTCGTTTTTTTTTATTGCTTTAATCCCGCTGTAAACTTTGCTTCCAGCGCTTTTATTTTTCCCAACCGCCGCACATGCCGCTCTTCGTTCGTAAACTTGGCGCCAAGAAACGCTTTCACCAAATCTTCCGCCAGTTTCACGCCAATCACCCGCGAGCCCAGCACCAGCACATTGATGTCGTCGTGTTCCACGCCTTGGTGCGCTGAATACGTGTCATGACACATGCCGGCGCGAATCCCGGGCAGCTTATTAGCCGCCACGCTTGCACCGACCCCGCTGCCGCAGATGAGCACGCCGCGCTCGGCTTTCCCATCCAGAACTGCCCGGCCCACCGCTTCGGCAAAGTCCGGGTAATCGGAAGGATTTTCATTGAATGCGCCAACATCCAGGACATCGTGCCCCAGAGAACGCAACAAATCGCCCATAGCTACTTTCAATTGAAATCCAGCGTGGTCCGAGCCAATCACCAGTTTCATCGCGGGCTCACTTTCCCAGAACTTCCTTCGCCGCCGCCACGACCTTTTCTACTTCAAACCCAAATTTCTTCAGCAGGTCCTTCAATGGCGCAGATGCGCCGAAACTGCGCATACCGATGATTTTGCCCTTCAGGCCGACGTAGCGCTCCCATCCAAATGTGGACGCCATCTCCACGGATACGCGCGCCGCTACGTTGGCAGGGAAAACGCTTTCCTTGTAAGCCGCCTCTTGTTGTTCAAAAAGTTCCCAGGAAGGCATGCTCACGACCCGGGCCTTGATGCCCTCCGCCTTCAATTTTTCATAAGCTTCCACGCACAGCGAAAGCTCGCTTCCGCTGCCCATCAAGATAACATCCGGCTTTCCGCCCGCCGCATCAGCCAGCACGTAACCGCCTTTCGCAACTCCGGAAGCGGGAGCATATTTCGTGCGATCGAGCGTCGGCATGGCTTGACGCGTGAACACCAGCGTGGACGGTCCATGCTTGTGTTGCAGAGCGATCTTGTACACTTCCACCACTTCATTTGCGTCGCCTGGCCGCAGAACCAGCATATTTGGCATCGCGCGCAAAGACGCCAATTGTTCGATAGGCTGGTGCGTCGGCCCGTCTTCTCCCACGCCGATAGAGTCGTGCGTGAAGATGTACATCGCCGGGATTTCCATCAGCGCGCCCAGCCGCATGCTGGCGCGCATGTAGTCGCTGAAATTAAAAAACGTCGCGCTGAACGCCCGCAGTTTCGAAAGCGTCATTCCGTTGACGATTGCACCCATAGCGTGTTCTCGCACACCGAAGTGCACGTTGCGTCCGCGAAACTGATCCGGATAAAACTCCCCCGCGCCCTCAAATGTCAGATTTGTCTTGTTGGATTTGGCCAAGTCTGCCGAGCCGCCCATCAGCCAGGCTATATTTTTCGCCAGCGCATTCAGCGTTTTTCCGGAGGATTCGCGCGTGGCCATTCCCTTGGGATCGGCGGGGAAGCTCGGCAAATCCTTGTCCCAGCCATCTGGCAATTGCCCGTGCTGCATGCGGTTGAGTTGATCGGCCTGCTGTGGGAATTGCTTCTTGTACTCCTCGAATTTTGCATTCCACGCCGCACGTGCTTCCGCACCGCGCTTGCCCACGCCATTCTTAAACTGATCGTAAACGCCGTCGGGCACCAAAAATTTCGCATCTTCCGGCCAGCCATAGTTTTGTTTCACCAGCTTGACTTCCGCCTCGCCCAGCGGCTCGCCATGTGCCTCGTAGGAATCCTGCTTGTGCGGCGATCCATACCCAATGTGGCTGTCCACCACTACCAGTGTCGGCCGGTCTTTTGTCTTCAGAAACGTTTCATACGCATGACCCAGTGTCCTCAGGTCGTTGGCGTCCGCCACGCGCGTCACATTCCAGCCATAGCCGACAAAGCGCGTCATCACGTCTTCGCTGAACGACCACTCCGCCGGGCCGTCCAGCGTTACTCGGTTGTTATCGTAAATCCAGCAAAGATTCGAAAGCTTCAGGTGCCCCGCCAGCGACGCGGCTTCCGACGCCACCCCTTCCATCAAATCCCCGTCTCCGCAAACCGTATAGACGTTGAAATTAAAAATCTCAAACCCCGGCCGGTTAAAATTTTCACTCAGCCACTTGCTGGCAATCGCCATCCCCACGCTGTTTCCCGCGCCTTGTCCCAGCGGCCCGGTCGTTGTCTCCACACCGGTCGTGATATGCGACTCCGGATGCCCGGGCGTCTTGCTGCCAATTTGCCGGAAGCGCTTGATCTCTTCCATCGAGACGGCGGGTTCGTTCGTAACTTGACCTTTTGCGTTGACGGCTCGGACTCCGGTCAAGTGCAGCGTGGCGTACAGCAACATTGAGGCATGCCCGGCAGACAGCACGAAGCGGTCACGGTTAAACCAGGTAGGATCCGCCGGGTCATAGCGCAAATAGCGTTGCCACAGTTCATACACCACCGGCGCAAGACCCATTGGCGCGCCGGGATGTCCGGAATTGGCCTGCTGAACCGCATCGATTGCCAGCGTCCGTATCGTATTGATGCTCAGTTGCTCGAGGTCCAGTTGCGTTTTCGCCTGGCTCACATTCGCTCCCGTGGCGGGCAGAAGGACACCCGCAGGTCTCGGACAAATCTTTGATGCCCCGCGCGACAGAACGGGTCCAGAGATTTTACGCTAAAACGGACTCGGCTTGTTACTCGGAGTGGCGGCGCTGGCTGGTCGGCCTTGACTCGCCCTAAACGCTATCCCGGAATCCGTCTCTTGAAGCGTTTCCATTTTTCTCTTCCTCAGCTGTCCATTGATCCTCTAGGCTGGCCAAGCGCGAGACCCAAGATAGCGTCGCGGAGTCCAGAAAAAGAACAGCCCATTCTTTTCTTACTAAAACTGAAAACTGGCTGCTGTCAACCAGCCCTCGGACTGCGCCCATGATTTGAATTGAGCGCTTTCCCCGCCCATGCTACTTTTTCTTATCTGCCCTGCCCGGGTGGCGGAATGGCAGACGCTGAGGACTTAAAATCCTCCGGGGATTTTTCCTCATGTGGGTTCGACTCCCACCCCGGGCACCATTTCTATTCTAAACAAAGTACTTAACCTGCACTTGCTGTACCAATAGGTACTTCTGTACCGATTGAGATGTGCTCCATCGCTTCACGCTGGCTTGCAGGAATCGCGTGGGCGTAGATTCTAAGCGTGGTCTTCACGTCGGCATGACGTAGTTGCTGCTGCAAGACGCTGAAAGGTACGCAGGACTCCGCCAGCTCGGTTGCCAGCCCATGCCTAAAGGCATGTAGACCTGCTCGCTTCGCAGGGATGCCCAAACGCTTTAGGATTGGCTTCAACACGAATTGGACGAGAGATTCACGCTTCATCGAGCGTGTACCAGCACGGTTCGTGAACAGTATCCCGGCTGGATTTGGTTTGTAATGATGCTTGAGAAAATTCCGCAGCACTGGCTCCAATGCAGACGGCATCGGAAGCGTGGCTATGGAATTCTTGGTCTTGGGCTGGCGGACCTCCCGCGTCCGGTCATCAGCGGATTTGTTGACTCGGATCGTTTTGCGGTCAAAATCAAGGTCGCTTACCGTGAGAGCGAGCAATTCCCCGGCACGCAACCCCGTACTCCAAGCGACGGCGAAGAGTGTTTTGTAAGGCTCCTTCGCGGTGTTGATGATTTGAGTCGCCTGCTCACGGGTGAAGAAAGGAACGATAACCGCTTGCTCCGAGCCGAGTTCAAGGTCTTTGAAACCAACCTCGGGTACTCGGATTCCGCAGCGAGCGGCATAGTCGAAAACAGCAAACACCGAACTAAGGAGGTTGATGACAGTTTTTCGTGAGACCTTTTTCCGTAGTTCAGTGGCAAATTGTTGGAGTTCCTGCACGCCTATTGCGTGGGGTGCTGAGGTACCAAACCGCGGCAGGACGTAGAGCTTCAATCCCGACTCGCGAGCCCGAACGGTGGCAGGTGAAAGATTAGGAGCAATGGCTTGCCGCCAAAGATCCACAGCGTCGGTGAAAGCCTGTCCACGGTAAGCGGGCGCGACGCTACCACGCCTGCGGTTTACCTGCTGCATGATCCGGTCGTGTTCTCGACGAGCAGCACGCTCGGAGGTTTGTTGAAGGCTGCCAAGAAACTTACGCACCCTCTTGGTGCCGCCCTCAACATCGTCGTAGAAAATGGAGTACATCCTACCGTCTGCCTCTTTTATGAAGCAGCCCTTCTGGAATCGTCGTTTCGCCACTGGCCCTCTTTTGCCTGTGGGAAGCGGCGTTGCGGTTACAGGGTATACGGACGAGTTTACAGCTACAACCGATTCGATTTGTTCGGGCACGGGAGCACGAATCCTGTTTGGATTCGGCTGCATTCCCGCGTTTGCAGGCTTGCTAAACCGTTAGGTGGACCTTACCGCGAGGATTGCTGAGCGTTTGCGGGCTCCGGTAGGTGAGTTCCGCTGCTCCCTCAATGACCCAAGTATAAAGTCCTCATCACTAATCTTCAAGACTTTACTGACTCGCGACGACATCTTCCGATGAAAAAGTGTCGCGACGGTCGCGACGGTATACTCGGAGCATGGAACAACAAGCGAAGTTCTTTTCAGATGACGAACTCGAAAAGATGGCCGTCGTTGACCTCGAACACTGGCGCGAAGACGGTCGCGAACTGAAGCGCGAATTCCGGCGTGTCGGCAAGAAGGCTGATGCGTGGCGATGGAAGCTGGGCGACTGGTTGCTCGTCGGCCAGAACAACTTGGGTGAACGGAAGATTAAGTACGAGGCCCCTCGAATCTGGAACAAGCCGTGGGGTACCCTCAAGAACTTTCGTTGGGTATCGGGTACGTTTCTCCCGTCGCGACGTCGCGACGGAGTGTCATGGGAGCACCATAGGGTCATTGCCGCCCTCCCTAAGGACAAGCAGGACAAGGAGTTAGACCACTGTGAAAAGTGGTCTCCGCCAATCGGCAAGTTCAAGGCCGGTCTCAAAATGCGGGCAAAAGCAAAGGAAGAATTTGCTGACCACGTAGCAGCTGCGAAAGGCGAGTTTCCACTCTTCATCGACCCTATAAGGGTCACTTTTCCTTCCCACCACCCCTACAGATTGCAAAGCGAGAACTTCAACACAGAATCGTCGGCGGCCCTGCTATACCTATTTGAGTCGGAACAGGCAACACATGGCAAAAAGACCAGAGGAGAGTTTGTTTTTTGGCTGATAGAGAAGGGCGTGGAATCGCTCGGCTGGATGCCTAAGGTTAAGGAATTCGCAGTAGCTCGGAAAGCCAAACGCAAGGCGCGGCAGGCGGACATAGCGAAGCGCGACGCCGAATCAGAAGCTCGCAAGGCGGATCACGAAGCCAACGTTCAGGCGAGAAAGGCGGCTTGGGAGAAATCACGGTCAGAATCGACGACCAAAATCAATACTTGAACTCGACAGTCATGCTTTGGTAAACTGTTTTTGCTGGGCAGGTGTTCGGGCAAACATTGTACCTGCCTCTATCAGACGTATCCCCACTTGAAAAGAGCCAGTCATAGCCCCGTCAGGGGCTTTGTGTGTTCGGAGGCGGCATGACACCAAAAATGTTGAAAGAACTGCAAGACCTGTTCGCCGAAGCTGCGCGAACGGGGATGTGGGGAACCATCGAGATCAATTTTCAGCACGGCGTCCCAGTGACGCTGAAGCAAACTATCAGCAAGAAACTTGAGGAGAGCAACTCCCGTGACCAAAGAACCTACCGATAAACTGCTGCCGCTTTCACTCGCGCAGTACTGCAAGGAAAAGAAGCTCCCGGTCGTATACCTTGAAAAGATATGGGGCTTGAAGAACGCCTTGCAAAAGGGTGTGGCCTGTATCGAACAGCCGTACACCCGGATGGACGGGACGGTAGGCGCGCCGCGATTTCGCTTCGCCAATCGCAAACTGTCACCCCCGCAGTCCGGGAACCAGATTTTTCTTTACGGCCAGAAACAGCTGCTATCCCAAACCCAAGATGTCATTCTGGTAGAGGGGGAGAGCGACACCCAAACGCTGCACTTCTGCGGCTACAACGTACTCGGGATTCCTGGGACTTCGATGTGGGAAACCTGCTTGAAGAACGACCCGAACATCGCGGAGTTCTTGGCCTTCAAAACCGTCTACGTGATACAGGAGCCGCAGTCAGCGGCCGAGCGGGCGAAACACCTAGACTCGCCAGCGCGAATGATCGCGAAGATAAAACAGACGCTCGTCGCCAGTACCGTGATACCTGTCAAGCTGTGGGAGTTCGCTCCCAAAGATGAAGAGGGCCATCCGGTCTACAAAGACGTGAGCGGCCTTTTCACCTACCACGGTCGCTTCTCCAAATTTGACAGTGCATTGGAAATTGCTATCAAAGCGGCCGGTCGCGCCGTAGAAAAGTCCCCTAGACAGATTCAGTTTGTTTTGGCGAGCAGCGTTGAAATGGAGATAACCCGCTGGCTTTGGTACGAGCATATTCCAGTCGGTGACCTGACCGTGTTCGCAGGGATGCCTCAGAAGGGTAAATCGACGGCTGCAATTGATGTGGTCGCCCGGCTCACTACTGGCCGTGACTTCCCCGGTTCCTTCAAGCAGATCGACGCCTGTGAGGTAGCCATACTCGCCAGTGAGGACAATCCCAAGACGACGACCGTCCCCCGGCTCGTAGCGGCTCAGGCTGACATTGCTAAAGTCCTCATCATTAAGGGGAGCGAAGATGGGACACAGGAATGGGAAATCGCACTTGACCAAGACCTCGAAAGGCTGCGGACTTTCCTTGACGAACACCCGGCGATAAAGCTCATCGTCATGGACCCAGTGACCAGCTACATCGGTGACGTGGACCCGAACAAACCGAAAGAGGTTCGCCCGTTCCTCAACAAGCTGAAGCAATTCGCCGAGGAAATGCACGTCAGTCTGCTGCTCATCATGCACTTGAGCAAGAACCCCGACGTGTCAGCCCTTCACCGGGTAGGCGGAGCGGCTACATGGATTGAGGTTCCCCGATCGGTTTGGTTCTTCGACGTGAAGCAGCAGGACGATGAAACGGCCCCTCCAGTTTACGTCATGGTGAACGGGAAGCTGAACATTGTCGCCGACGAGCGGAAGCGGTCCTTGGAGTACACCTTCGCTGGCGTCGAGGTTGACATCAAGGGCGTGATGCAGAGTATGGGGACGATTCAGTGGGGCGGTGAGTCTGACGTGACCCTTGAGCAGCAGTACAACCGCAAGGATAAGCCCGGCCCTACCCCGGTGAAAACAGAAGCCGCTCAAACATGGCTGCAACAATACCTCGCCGCTGGCCCACGGTTGAGCGCAGACGTGTTCGGTGACGGTCATGCTAATGGCCACAAGAAGGACACTCTGTACGAGGCCAAGAACCGGCTGGGCGTCGAGGCCGTTCATATGGGCCGTTCATGGGCGTGGAAGCTACCGGAGCCTTCTTCGGGTAGTTGAACCCTATCTACCCTAAGACCCGAAGTACCCTAACTACCCTAAGATGAGCCAGAACTTGGGGTACTTAGGGTACATAAGGTAGATAAAGTGTTTTAGGGTAGTTACGCCGTACTACCCGAAGACGAGAGGGTCAACACCTAGAAAAAGTACGGCTGATCCAAAGCACCTACAGTTGAAAAGGAACGATGGCTCCGCAGGGCCGGGGTGTGCGCTGGCGATCCGCGCCTTGGAGCGGGCGGCTCCGGGGCGAGTGGTAACACGGTAAGGGTAGAGAGTGAACCATGAGGAGAACAAAACGACCGCGCATGCTCTACACGCCCGGCTTTCGCATGGCCGACGTGGAATTTTACGATGACAGGCAAGCCATTGCGAAGGAACTTGCGGCGTTTGACGCGAAAGCGCGAGCCAAGGCCGCAGAACTGGGTCGAATTATCGAAGCGGACTTTGAACGCGAACGCCAACAGCTCCTCGCCGAGTGTCACCGTAAGCGAGCCGAAGACCTACTCGCCATAGCCGCGATCGACCTCGAAGAAAAGATGAAGGCTGACGCCGAAGCCGACCGAGCGGAAGCCCAGCGAGTTTTCGGAGCGTACGCCGAGAGAGTACAGAAGGCGTTCAGTACGGCTTGCAAGGAACAAGCCGAGTGGTATGCGGAGACCAAGGCCATACTGGCGAAAATCCAGCGTGACATTAACCTCTCAACCTGTAGAGCCGAGCGAAACGAGTTTTTGAGACGCGGTGTCATTAAGGGACGCCGCAGATGATATGCAAATCGAGTGGACAATTCGGTATCCGTTCATTGAGGCCTATTGTCATAGCTGCCGGACCCGCTTCCTGATTGAGTTCGTGACACTGACGAGCGGCATCAAGCATTGCGGCGCGATGACCCGGCTACCTGAAAGTGTTTATGAGCGGTGGGTTGCAGTCAAAGAGATGAAGCCAACAGGTAGACGGATGGGAACGACAGGCGAACCGCCTACTGCGACCAACCCATGCGACAACCTGCCCACCGCAGGCGATGATAAGCCCCGGGAACCCGGTCGTCGCGATTTGAATTACAACGCCAGGTGGTTCTAAGGAGAAAACTCTCGTGAACGCTGTTAGCAGCCCACATGCATTGAAGACTCGAAACTACGAACCGAGCGGTCCCTATGACATACCGTTCACCGAAATGCCGCGAGGCTTCCTGCTTCGCATCGTCGTTCCCTCTGACACAACACCGACCGAGCTGTCCGAGTTCTTAATGGCGAACAACGTCCCAGTGGGACCGGAGAGCATCAGTATGCGGGACATGCGAAATCACCGCTCTGCTGCGATCTCCCTACCGTACGAAGTCATCGCCCATTGGATAACGTGGTCACTCAGCGAAACTCCTTTTCGCGGTACGCAGTTGCTTGAGGCCACGCCCTTCGTTCGGATGGGGAAGCAGTAACATTCCAGAGAAACTATGCCGAGCGGTAATGGTCATAGCCGCTCTCGGAGAACGAGAGCTCCGAACCTCCTGACCGTCCTGGAGGGAGTCAGTTTTCTGTCAAGAAACTTGGCTCCCTCGACTGTATCAGTTGATTACTGTATCGAGAGAAGTTAACCTTGTGTTGGGAGCCAAACGAAAATGAGCGAAATTATTTGCGGCGTACCAAAAGACAGCGACTACGGAAGGTTCTTTCCAGTAAGTTCCCGCCAGAGTAATGTCTTGAGGCCGACTCACGAGTCGAATCCAGAAGGTCTTCCTGACCCTCTACTTCACGTCTCCGCCCGTTTCATTTTCAGCCGAGATGGTCGGCTCACCGGAATTGAAGCTCCGGTCGATGGCAAGTGGACGCTGATCAAGACGTTCGGCGAACAATCCTATTCGTTTGATGACTGGAACCGCGACAGGGAGAAACCACAGTGAAAATACTCGCAATCAGGCAAGAAGGAACTGAGTCTACGGGAGCCATGCTCTTCGTTGACCTCGAAACCGAAGGCCGCTTCGGTCCCATTGAGGTCACGTACGAACTCGACCCGAAACACCCAGCGAAGTTTCAGGGAAAGGTAATCGGCTCGGCTTGGATAGCTGGTAAGCCTGTACACCGCGAACCAACGCCAAACGAAAGCCGAGCTTTGGACGGAGCTTGGCAGGTATACCTCGATGGCGCGCTGAGTGGCTTTCGCGCTTTCCCAATCAACGTCACTTTTGAGTGGCATGAGGAACTGAACGTCATCGGCGGTGACCCGATTCCCGCTGGTATGGCGACCGTTCTAAGCTGATGGCTTGGCTGAAACCGCCCACTGCGAAAAGAGCCGCCGAGCCAGTTAAACTCGCCAAGGCCAATACCAGTGAGATTGACAAGTGGTATGACCGCATGTTTTGGCGTAAGTGCAGAGCCTCGCACCTAGCCTGCAATCCCCAGTGTCAGCGGCTCGTAAAAGGCGAACAGTGTACGCGCCCTGCGACTATCGTTCACCACATAGTTTCTCCATACGTTAACCGTTCTCTCTTCACAGATTGGCAGAACCTGCTGGCCGTATGCGCCGAGCATCACTCAAACGCAGCAGGCGAGCCGCTAACTGAGCCAAACCGCTACGTGATAACTCACGGTATGTTTGGAGCAACGTACGATCCAAACAAGCGGATCGCAGAGCTACGCGGAGACATGATCGAGGCCAGTTCTGGTCCCCCGGTGACGCCCGCGCAGGTAGAGCTGAACCCAGCCATAGACTACAAGGCCATCATGGCGAGGCAGCAGAAACACACTCAAAGGCTATCGGAATAGCTCAATACTGGCTCGGTTTGGCGCGATATAGCCCAGTTTCTAGCCCAGTACCTCAGCGGGCTCACACACACTCGACACGAGGCTCCTGTATCGAGGGCGCATCGCATGGTCGATAGCAGCAGCCCTCGAACTTCATGATACGAGAGCGGTTCTCGCCAGGATCGACTTGACCGGGGTTGGGGGTCAAGAACGATTTGGCAACAATCGCCTCAAACCGAACGCGAGGTCAAGACATCCGTCCGGGCTATGTTGGCGAGTGCTTCCTTATGGAAAGTGTCCGGGAATAAGACGAAAGCCGCCATTTTCTTCGCGTAATCACGAAGAAAACGATTCGAAGAAGTCCCAGTGACCCCGCCATGTCGTAACAGTTTCGGGTCACAACGTCGAGGACGAATCTCCATCCAAATTTCTACGTTCTTCACTCGCGTCCTCGACAGATGCAGTGAATGGTGCGCGCCCGTAAGCGATCACCTTCGGCGGTAGGCGGTTTCTTGGCGAATGGGCATTCACGGGTCGCCGCCTACCGACCACAAATTTCCTGGGAGGGAAACGCAATGATTAGTCTCGCAGACGATTACAACAAGAGTCTCGCAAGCCAGAAGGAAGCCGCGAAGCTGGAAACCGAAGCGCAGGAGGCCGCCGCTGGCGGAACCTTCCTGCATATCCCCAAAGGGGGCGTGAGGTGGACGCTCCACGAGACGCAATACGACGGTCGCCCATACGCCAAGGTGACCTGCCCCGGCTGCAAAAACATCACGATGACGATGGACTTGGATTTTGTGTTGAAGCATTGCGGTCAACAGGACGCGATACCTGCGGACCTCCGCAAGCGGCTCGAAGCCCTGCTCATTAAGCGGGGCTACCACGCGCAGTCATTCGTCGAGCGGATTCTTGGTAAGAGTTCTCCGACGCCGAACCTGACAAGTTTCTAAGCAGTACAAACCCAAACCCCCGGAGCAAACATGAGAGAAACAAGAATCGTTCAAGGCGAACTCAGATGCGGTATGGCCGGAGATGCCATGCGCGTGTCAGGCGTCGCCGCGAAGTACAACAATCCCACCGTCATTCAGCAAGGTAGAACCTCCTTCAAAGAAGTTCTCCTCCCCGGAGCCTTTCGCAAAGCGGTTGATGCGAAACAGGACACCGCGTTCCTCATCAATCACGACAGAAGCAGATTGCCCCTTGGCCGTGTGTCATCGGGAACTCTACGCCTCCGCGACGCCGCCGACGGACTTCACTTTGAATGCGACTTCCCCGATACGGAAGAAGCTCGCAGCGCCTACGTCTCTATCCAACGGGGCGACATGCATGGCTGCTCGTTCGGATTTGGAACTGACACGGGCGACGACGAATGGTCCATGGAGCGCGGGGCTGACGGTAAGGCCGTAGCCGTCCGCAAGATTCGCAACATCTCCGCCCTTGAGGATGTTTCCGCCGTGACTTTCCCGGCTTACCCGAACACGAGCGTGAACGCCCGCTCACAAGAGTTTGAGAACCGTAGCGCAATCGAAATCCCTGCGGGTCTCATCGTTGAGGAACCCGAGACTGACTCAATCGAGGAGATTGAGCGTCGTCGCCGGCTATTCAACATCGCTTTGCTGTAAAAATCCAACAACCCCGAAAGGAACCACAATGAAAATCGATGTACGCGGACTCGCCATCGTCAATCGTGAACTGACTGAGCTGGCGAACCGTTCAAAACTCACTGCACAGGAAGAAAGGCGTTACGCTCTACTCCTGTCGCAAGCCTCCCTCCTGAAAACTGGCGAGGTTACACTGCAAGACCTCATGGTTGACGAAACCAACGAGCGTCTCGCGGGTTCCGGTCTCCCGATCATCAAACGTCAGGCTCCGATGTCGGAAACACGCGCCAAGGTGGAAGCGTGGCAGACGTTCATCAATCTCGAGCGCCAAAAGCGTACCGCTAACGAAGCCGAAGGGAACATCCTGGCTCGCATCGGAACGTACAGCGGACTCGGGACGTTCGTACCGACCGGGTTCATCAAAGAAACCTACGCTGCGATGGCGGCTCATGATGCGTTTCTCGACGAGAACGCCGTGAGCATGCTCAACACTACAAGCGGAAATCCAATCACGATCCCGACCTACGGTGACATCGAAAATGTCGCGGTGGCTGTGGGTGAATCCGCCGACACCTCTTCGAGCGAAAACCTCATCTCCGCTCCCGGACAAGCAGTTTCCACTGTTACCTCCTACCGTTCGCCCCTGTGGAGAGTTTCAATTGAGGCTCTTCAAGACGCTGAAGCGATGGGCGGACTTATCAACGTGTTCAAAGCCTTCGCAGCGGACAGAATTTCTCGCGGCGCGGCCAAGGATTTGGTCATCGGGAACGGGAACGGTAAACCGTTGGGCATTATCCCTTCATTGCTCGCCGCTGGCGTGACTCCGGTGACCGCAGTAGGTTCCGCTGAAAACACCGGTGGGTCGGAGAGCGGCGTGGACAGCATCGGCTCCAAGGATCTCGCTGCGTTGTATCTGTCCGTGAACGAAGCGTACAGGGTTAGCCCCAAAGCCGCGTTCTTCATGAACGACACAACCCGTCTTTACCTGCTGCAGCTGGTGACCAAGTTCGGCAAGCCTCTCATCGAGGTTCGCGACGGAGTGGAAACCATCTACGGCAAGCCCGTTCGCATCAGCCCGTCCATGCAGAACATCGGAGCGGGGAACATCCCGGTCCTGTTCGGCGACGGTAGCTACTGGTTGTCGAGGAACGTCATCGATGACAACAGCTACGTTCAAGTGGTGAAGGAAGCCACCGGCCTTGCAGAAAAGGGCTTGGTCGCTTTGAGGATGTTCTGCCGTTGGGGCGGATCGTTGCTCTACACCGACGCGAACTCGCCTGCACCGTTCGGCCTGTTACAGAACCACACGTAAAAAGTTTCTCCTCCCGAGAAAAGGATTGAGCCGGGTCAGGTCCTGCGGACAGACTCGGCTCGATCTGTGAATGGGTAACAGAAACCCGGTGACGTGGAGGACTCTCGCTTTGTACCAACCTTCATATGATCGCCACCAATTCGCTGGCGGTAAACGTCCCGACTTTGCTCGGGCTGGTCTCGATAAGGAGGATTTCTTCTTCCTGAGCAATGGCCACAACGGAGGCATGCAAATCAAACGCCGCGTCGCTCAGCGGGAACGTAGGCTTCCAAGACCTGACTGGGCGGTTGATGACGCGAAGCTTCAAGAAGTAGTCCTGCGGTTCTGTGAACGTCGGCTTTGCATCGCCAAGAAACAGTTTGGCTCGTACAAGTTCCCCACTCACCTAACGCATCAAGAACGGCGTGAGTGTATTCGCCGGGAGGAACTCCGCCGCGCTGAAACAATGCTGCGTCCGACATTGTTGCGAATACGTGAGCGTCTCAAGGGTGAGCTTTCAAGAGAAACGCGTCGGGCACTCGAAATTCAATTTCAAAATGTGGACTCTGCCATTATGACGGCGAGGCGAGGGAATGCCGCAATAGCAACTGCCATCGTCTACTTCTACTACCGGCTTGGATGGGATTCGACCCCGGTAGCTGAGCAGCTTCACTTGAAACCACCTTTGGTTCGTCAAACCCTAGCTCGCTTGTTCAATGCTGCGACTGGAATTATCTACATGGCGCCAAGAGATCGGGAAGTCCAGGCGTTCAGACAGGAGATAGAACAAATCCAGCGAGCCGCGCTTAGGCGGGCTGCAAATCTCGGAGCCCTTGCCTACATGGAGGCAGAAGAACTTCAGCGCGATCAACGCAGGGTGATAAGCGAACAGGCGAAGAAAGTGAAGAGGAGACTCAAGACGGGACGTTATTTTCGTCGCAAATGGAGCGGCGACCGTATACGGCTCATCTCTCTACGGCGTCAAGAAGGTGCCTCTTGGCAGGCCATTGCTGACGAGTTGGACGTTAAGTGCGCCCAGTCCTTGATAGATGGCTACGCCTTCTACCTGAAGAATGCACACCGACTACCGGATTACACAGAAACCAAAAGCAAACGGATAAAGGAGTCTTGGGCGCGTCAGAGGGCTGAAGCCGCTGCTGCCGCCTAAGGTTGCTATGGCTCGCATCGACATTCCAGTCGGAGCCGCGTTCGGTCGCTGGACCGCCATCAGTGCAAGGAAAGTGGACCAGCGTTGGCAAGTTTTCTGTCGGTGTGAGTGCGGTAGGAGACGAACCGTAGATTGGTACACGCTTCTGCACGGTGTAAGCAGGTCCTGCGGCTGTCTCCGCAAAGAGCAACTCGCTACTGAGAATGGTGAGGACAACCGCAATTTCAAGCATGGCGGGTGTCGTGGTGGCCGCGTCTCACCTGCGTACGTCTCGTACCGCGCAATGCATGACCGAACGTCCAACCCAAAGAACGTTGCATACGAGAACTATGGCGGACGTGGTATCAAGGTCTGTAAGCGTTGGTCGGGTGACGAAGGCTTCCAAAATTTCATGATGGACATGGGCCAGCGACCAGAAGGCAAGACACTCGACCGTGAAGACCCGAACGGGAATTATGAACCCGACAACTGCCGATGGGCCACACCGCAGGAACAGACGGAGAACCGTCGCTGCTCAATCGACATCAACGTCGATGAGGAAGACCCGGCGCTCACTTGCTGACGGGTGTCCGACTTCCAAGCCTAGAGATGGAACGAGCCGCCCCGAATTAGCAGCGGCTCGGACACGGACTCGACACGTTTGCCTTACGGTGTGACCCCGTGAAACAGAAACCAAACCCACACCGCAACCGCCCCGATAACGAACATGCTTGCCCATGAGAGGAGCGGTGTCGGGTGTGGTATCTCGGGATGGAACCGCGGGCGGAAGCTGGCACCAACGAAGAACCCGCCGATCAATCTGTGACCAATGAAAAATCTCATGCGCCCTCCTTCAAAGGGTACTTACCCTGCCATTGCTTGACGATCTCCCCGGTCGCGTTGGCGATGATACGACCGCCACAGCGATTGCGTTCTAGGTGAGCAGCGTACGACTGGGCCATCTCAAGGGAGACCGGGCGTTTTGCCGCCGTGTATGGCGCGTAGTGCCCGGTCGTCGCTATGACAAGCTCGACGCGGTAGCCGTAGGCGGGGCGTACCCTCACTTCCCATCCTTGAGAGCCTTATGGCGCTTGACAGCGGAGGCGGCTGGCGTGCGACCGAACTTCTTGCAGAGTTCGAGGTACACTTCAAGCTCGCTCGTCCCTTCCTTTGCGGCGATGGCTAGGCGCTCCGTCTTGCCTGGCATCTTCGGGGCCTTGGCTTTCTTCACCACCGCCAGTTTCGGCGCGGTAGCCCGGTCCAAATCGGCCTTCAACTGCGCCTTGACCTTGGCTTCGGATGGAGCCTTCTTCTCCGCCTGTAACCTGCGAATGGCGTTGGCTCGGGTACAGCTACGCTGCTCCTGAATCTCCGCGATTCGCTTCTGTTCCGCTTCTGTCCAAGCTGTCATTTGATTTCTCCTGAGAGCCGCCAGCGGTCGTCTGCTGGTCGGTGGGCACTGTTTCAAAGAAAATCCACTTGCCGGAGACCACGACCTTCCTGCGCGTTGTCACTGCGATCTGCACGTGTTCCATGTTTTTAATGGTAATGTCAGAGGTACCGTCACTCAAGAGTACTCACGTACCGACAGTATTCTGGATAGCCGTACAGGAGGCGTGATGGACAGAGGTACAGAAAGTTTCAGCGGGAGACGGCGGGAGAAAGATCGAAGTCTACTAATCTTTCAAACACTTGCGATTGTTTGCTTCGGAAGCTAGGGCTAGACTCTGGACGGTGCTCTTGACCCAAGCATGGAGAGGCTCGAACATGAGAAGAAAGGCTTTCGCGACATTCTCAGTAGGTGCACTCTTTGTGGCATCGGTCTACCCTCAACAGCCGACTGACAAGCCGAAGCCCAGTTCCGCTTCGGGACAAAAGCAGAGCGTCCAAAAAGATCCCCCGACGTTAGGCTTCAATCACATCAAGGACGTGTCACCCATCATTGATGAAGACGCGATGCTGGAAGAACACAGATTGGAGAAAGAACTTCCGGGCAATCAGTTCGTCCACGACAAACGTGCGATGCACGAGACCGTTCTGATGAACGAGTTCATGGAGGGTTTCAAGAACTCAAAGGAATGTAACGGCATTACGTTCTACCTGAAAACTGACAAGAGGCCGGCTTTCACCGTTCAAATCTCGGTGATGGGTCATGATGACCCGAAACTCAGCGAACAGACGTGGACATGGATTCTCGGCTGGCCCGGAGACCCCGGCTCTGCCGATGGCAAGGCGCATGGAATGGGTGGGATGGGGAATCAATCAACCGCCAAACTCACTGCCAGAGATGTTTGTATGACCGTTTGGGACGATGTAGACCCGAATCACTTCAAGAAGCCGGGTGGGAAAATCGAGTGAGGTGTTCAACCGATGAGCGATGACAATGGGTCAGAAGCGCTTCGCGAGAGACTCGAAAAACTTGAGAAGCGCTTGGCACGCAGAAACATTTGGATGGCTGTCGTCTTAATCCTAACTGGGTTTGTGCTCGGGGCAATCTCTTCCTGTACGCGGGCCACCTCCGACACAATCGAGGCCCGAAAGATCGTCCTGAAAGACCCATCTGGTCACACTCTTGCAGTTCTCGGCGTTGACAACAAATGGGACGGGGTAGAAGGCAAGACCTACTATGCGGGGATTGAGTTCCGCGACGAGAAGGGCGAAAAAACTCTGAACCTCTTTGGCACGGGTCTATTTGTCAGGGACGGAGATGACCATGCAAGTTTGCAATTCACTGGCTTGGAGATCGGGAACAAAGAAAGTGAAATACTTCTTAACCATCATCTTTTCTCATTCGCCGGAAAGGGAGGTTCCGCAACTCTAATTCCGAGTCCAACGGGGATGGACCTTACCATTACGAGCGTCAGCAACAACGAGGTCGGCATGTTTGCTGATGGAGAGTCCGCAAGTCTGTACGCAGCGAGTCCTAAGTGGGAAACGGACGTTTCGGCGGACAAAGCCGGAACGCGCATTGTCCGTGGGCCAAAGCCGAGGCCAGACTAGCTATCCGACCTGATTCTGTCGTTCAGTCGGCAGGAACGCTATGGAATGCTAAGGCCATACTTTTGTCGAATTGAAGTAGGCTTCCATTTTGTCTTTCGTACCGAAGTGAGCCTGCAAGTGGCCGTCCATTATGGATTGCCAAGTCAATGAAAGCATCCCTGTAGCGGCCTCCAGCAGCTCCTCACAATAGTTGAGCTGTTGGCCGAAGGCGAACGTGTGCCGACAGTTCCTAACGACCCATCGGTCAGGAATTGTGTCACCATGCGCGACCTTATTACGCAAGGCGCATACGTCCCGAAGTACACTCAGCAAAATCAACGGTGGAAGGAATGGTTGGTCGCTGTTTCTGTACTGAGCATAGATGTCGGTCTGTGCTCCCAGCAGCTTCGGTAATTTTGGCCGCAGCGCATTGAATCCGTATCTCTTGTCAGTGGATACAAGGGCTTCCAAGGCCATGACTCGCAGTAGGTGACGAACGCGGGCTTCGTCTTCTGCACGAGCCATTTCAGCAAAATAGAGCGAGAGGAAGAGCGGATAATACACTTTCCATCTTCTCTTGAACCCAACAATCCACGGCATCCACGATTTTAGCTTCTGCAAGTGTTCGATCTTTAGCTCCGCGCACATCTGTTCGCAGTCTTCAAGGAACAAAGGTGCAGCGTGATCGGTGATAGTCATAGCCCTTAGCCCCTGCGTGGTCACTTCGACCCTAAGGAATCTGTCAGCGTTAGTTCTGTTGGGAACGATGAGCCTAAGATGGGCAACGACGTAATGCATCAGCGTTTCAACCAGCACTTGCCTGTCCCCTCGAACGAAAGGTTCCCGATAGTTGTTGATGAGGCAGACCGACCAGTTTTTGATGCTGTCGCGTGCTTTGTCCGATACGACCTGCTTCCAGACCTCGAGGTCTACCGTTGGCAATTCAGCACTCATGTCTCTTACTTCGAAACCAAACCCCAAATAGAAGGGGAGAGAACCCCGCAGATTGAAGGCCCAGTCCAGCGGCGTGATGAGTATTCGTTTGGCTCTAGTACGCATAGTTGCAGTGCACATAAGACACTCTACTGCGCCATTTGTAAAACGAACATTGCGGCACTTCGAGATACTGGGTTCGCCTGGTGACGTGTTAACAGTCAGGCGTAATTTTGTCCTTTGGCGGCAGAAACGGAAACGCAATCTCGATGATCGCGTCGGCCCACGGCCTAGGAAGAATCAGCAGCACCATGAAGAAGAAGAGCCAGAAAGCGAGGAACAAATTGAACCACGCTTCGAATGGCCCTATGGGTGGGATTTCGGTTCCGGGAGGGAGTGGTAGAAATGGATCGCCGTCAAACATCTGCGTCCTCCTCGCATGGGAATGCGCGGGACGCCTTCAGTGCTGTACGATACGGTCTAGCCATGTCCGCCTCGTTTACGCGAGCGGTTTGGTCAGGGGCGCATCGTGTTAGTAGCACGGTGCGTCCCGCAGCAGTACCTTACCTTCGTCTTGCTCAAAACACAACCGCGCTGTTTACCGGGCGAGCAATCCTGTATCGTGGACCCGTTTGGTGTTGAGGCGAGCCGTGTGAGACTGAGAGCCGGAGGAATGATGCCAACAGAATTGACAAAGAATCAGTTGTCGAAGGTTCGAGACGACATCTCTCGTATCTTGCAGGAGAAGCCTAACGTAACCGTAGAAGAGATTTTCGAACGGCTCAACAGAGCGTACACTTGCGTTACTCTCTCGGACATCAAGAGCATTCTCAAAAGGTAGTGTACCGATTCCGTACCACTTGGACCTTCGGTGGGCTGCAACGCCGTTCCAAACACAGGACTTAATAAAAGTAGTGTTTATTCGACTCCCACCCCGGGCACCAATTTATCTTTTTTTTTGAACTAGTTGACGTGTTCTCGTTCGCCACGTAACCGCCGCGTAGCAGGAGTGAGAGAATTCGCTCTGGAGGAAGGCTGGTATGCCATGGCCCTGTTCTGGCTCTGTCTTAGCATCCGGGTTTCCCAAATCGTCACCGACGATAGACAATCTCTTGTATCCCCGCGACCGCGGCCTTACCATTTTTTGAGCCGTCAGATTCTCCTCCCTGGGACCTAAACTGCGGTCATGAACCGAAATCTCCGAATGGGTTGGCGTTAAGTGAACGAACGGGCGCGCGTCGGACTCCTGTTGGCCTTGGCGATATTGGTCTACGCGAACACCCTACTCAACGATTTTGCCTATGATGATGAGCTTTACATTCTTCACAATCCGATCGTGACCAGCCCCTCGATCCAAGGATTCTTCCATCCCGCCAGGGCCAATGCGTTTCGCCCTGTGACCTTTGCTGCGCTTGCCCTCAACTGGGCCGCCGGCGGTCACCATCCTCTTGCTTACCACCTTTT
>Ga0207110_10002_pt1 | contig 61488 bp, 54 predicted proteins | sample Alteio_BWMinHeat_74_FD_153582 | JGI IMG/M metagenome (GOLD analysis project Ga0207110, IMG submission 153582) | Enriched cells from forest soil in Barre Woods Harvard Forest LTER site, Petersham, Massachusetts, United States -... | ecosystem: Environmental > Terrestrial > Soil > Temperate forest >...
CGCGCGCGTTCGGGGATGACGTTGGTGCGCGTGCCGCCTTCGACGAGGCCGGCGTTGATGGTGACGCCGCGGCGGAGATCGTTCCATTTTTCGAGGCGCGCGAGCTGGTGCGCCAGTTCGTGAATGGCGTTGATGCCTTCCTGGGGAGCGAGACCGGCGTGCGAGGCGCGGCCGTGAACGATCAATTCGGCTTCGCCGACTCCTTTGCGCGCGGTTTTCAGCAGGCCGCGCGGGCCGAAAGAAGGTTCGAGGACGAAGACCGCGTCGCTGCGGCGCGCTTCGGTTTCGAGGAGTTTGCGAGAAGATTCGCTGCCGATCTCTTCGTCGGAGGTCCACAGGAAGACGAGGCGCTTGCGGAGGGCCGTCTTTGTTTCGCGGAGTGCTTGCAGGGCGAAAAGCGCCTGAACGATTCCCGCTTTCATATCGAAAGTTCCCGGGCCGTAGGCTTTGCCGGCGGTGACACGGAACGGCATTTTCTGAAGCGATCCGGTGGAATAGACGGTGTCGTAATGGCCTAAGACGAGGAACTGGCCTGCGGGGCGCGATTTGCCCGGCCAATACGTGATGCGCAGGTGATCGCCACGATGCACTTGCGCGAGGCGTTCCACTTGAGCGCCGTGCTTGCGCCATTCGGCGGCGATGACGCCGCAGCAGTAATCGGTAGGAAATTTTTCCAGGCTGGGCGATTCGGCCGTCACGAACTGGCGCAAGACGGCGAGCATCTCCGGCAGCCGCGGCTTCAGGAGGCGCAGGAACTCTTTGGGCGAAGGAGAATCCGACATGGCCCGGACATGCTAACAATGCGGCGATAAAGCAGCAACCGTGCCCGTCGAGCCGGATGGCCACCCGCTCCGAGAGTGCCCCAGCGGACGGCGCAGGCCGCTTCTGGCTACTTTCTATGTTCCAATTGGAGAAAAATGAATTTCGAGTGGGTCGTGACGCTCACTTCTTCCTTCTTCATGTACCAACCATGACCAAGTATGGAAACATACGCGGTGTAACGGCCCGGCAGTACGTTTTCAAAACTGAAGTACTTGGTCTTTGGAAAAGGAAGGGTGCTTTGGAAGTCGACTGGCTGACTATACCGCTGTAGAAAGGGACCGCCGTCCAAACTAATCAAGGAGAGGTAAACGTTGCGTGAATCGAGTCCTGACTTGTCATTGGTGGAGATGATGCCGCGCACCGAGTATGTGTTCTGAAGGGGAACCTCAAAGGAGATGTTGGATTGCGTTTGACCGGCGCTAACTTCAATCGTCGTAGCCTTAGCTTTTTCGGTCACGCCGGGATAGAACACCGCGGACATCATCCCCGTGTCCGACCCCCTGGCGAAATACAGATAGTATTTGCCAGGGCCCAGGCGCCCCGAGCAAAAAGAGCCATTGTGGTTGACATTCGCCGTAGGGTGTTCGATTGGAGAATAGCCTGCGGTGGAGAGAAATGAGAGAAGTCCGGTATTCCCGTCTTTTAGCTTCTCCGCCGTGAGGTTGCCGCAGATTTTCCCTGTGACTGCGGCGTAGCGTTTCTGATTATCCTCGAAATCGCGTTGTCTTTGTCCTTCCTGGGCTGCATACTCCGCGGCGGTCCAAGGTCTGAGAGGCACCAGATCGCCTGCGAGTGGCCGTTCTTTCCTTAGGTACCGCAATTCGGTTGCTACACTTTGGCTACCGATCCATCCTCCGGGGCTACACATGCTGACTCCCAAATCAGCGACACCCGGTCCGCCAGCGAAAACTAAATAAGTCAGGCCGGGAGCGAATACCGCTCCACAATCTCCCCCTCCCAATCCAGTTTTGATTTGGATTTCTGGTCCGAGTTCCCCCTTGTATGCCCTTTGCACTCGAAACGTGACAAGCATCCCAGGCAAGTGACTATACTTATCAGCAGAATCTTCTGAAGAAATCAGTTCTCCCTCTTTTGCATTCAATACATTCCATTGCACTTCGAAGCGCTCAGGCATGCCTTCGAAAATCACACTCGTCCCGTCTGCCTCCAACTTGGCGAGCTCCCAAGTATTCTTTCCGTGAAAGTTGCTTCCGCACTTGCATGCGGACGCCTGCCCCGTTGCAATCGCAGCAATGCAGGCCACTGCGGCCATTTTGAGGAAGAGCTTCATGATCTATTAGACACCACGTTTAGCATTTCGGAGCGTCCGCCTTTTCGCCTGACTGGGTGACAGAATTTGTCCGGGCATTCTCTCAGGGCTGGCAGACATGCTCTGATTTATCGGTGGATCAATGTTTCTTGCTCGCGTATACAGAGAGGCTTGCCGAAAGGTCCCCTGCCGTGACACTTGTGGACCAACCGCGGTGCAGCCGATTGGCCGGACAATTGGAAACTGACCGGCTTCTGGACGGGCACGCGCGTATCGCGGAGGGTGCGGGTTCGCATATAATTAAGAGTTTGCCGGGGAAGTGCGAAGCGCCGCTGAGCGGGTGTGCGGCGATGGGAGCGCGAATGTTACTGGACGTCGTGGAAATTCAGAAAATTCTGCCGCACCGCTATCCGTTCTTGATGGTGGACGGCATCCTGGAAATGGAGCGCCTGAAGCGCATCGTGGGCGTGAAAAACGTGACCATCAACGAGTCGCACTTTCAGGGGCATTTTCCGGGCGCGCCGGTCATGCCGGGCGTGTTGATTATCGAATCCATGGCGCAAACGGGCGGGCTGTTGCTGCTCACGGAAGTTCCGGACCGCGAGAAAAAGCTGCTCTATTTTGTGGCCGTGGATGGCGCGCGCTTCCGCCGTCCGGTGGTGCCCGGCGATCAGTTGAAAGTCGAGATGAACGTGCTTTCCTGGCGCGGCGACTTCTGCAAGCTGGAAGGAAAAGCGACGGTGGACGGGAAATTGGCGGCGGAAGCGACGCTGATGTGCAAGATGGTGGACCGCGACGCGATGGCGAAGGCGCAAGAATCCGCGAAATGAGCATGCGGCATATTCATCCGCAGGCCATCGTGGCCGCGAGCGCGAAGCTGGGCGAAGGCGTCAAGGTCGGCGCGTTCGCGGTGGTTGGCGAAGACGTGGAGTTGGGTGAGGGTTGCGTGCTGCATCCGCACGCGGTGGTGCAAGGGCCGTCGAGTTTCGGCAAGAACAATGTGTTTTATCCCTTCAGCGTGATTGGCGGCGACCCGCAAGACTACACCTTTCGCGGCGAACGCACCGAATTGGCCGCGGGCGACGGAAACATTTTTCGCGAATACGTGACCGTTAGCCGGGGCACGGAAAAAGGCAGCGGCAAAACCAACCTGGGCAGCGGGAATTTTCTGCTGGCGTATTCGCATATCGGGCACGATTGCCAGATTGGCGACCAGACCCTTTTTGTGAACGGGGCAACGCTCGCGGGACACGTCACGGTGGAGGATTTCGCGACCATCGGCGCGCTTTCACCGGTGCACCAGTTTTGCAGGATTGGCCGTTACGCTTACATCGGCGCGTCCACGGTGATTACGCAGGATGTGCCGCCGTTTTCCAGAGTGGTGACCGAGCGCGAGACGAAAAGCTATGGCATCAACGCAATCGGCCTGGAGCGCAAGGGATTTTCGGCGGAGCGCTTGAAGGCGCTCAAGACCGCGTATCGCTTGCTCCTGCGCTCGCGAATGAATACCACGCAGGCGCTCGCGGAAATGAGGAAGACACTGAGCGAATCGGCCGACGTGCAGGAATTGATTAGGTTCATCGAAAGCGCCGAGCGCGGCATCGTGAAGTAGCACGCCTGACTGCTGATTGTATGCCCGATGCCAACACCAATCCGAAAAGCTGGGGCCTCATCGCCGGAAATGGGCGGTTTCCTTTTCTGGTGCTGGAGGGTGCGCGCAGCCAGGGGATTGAAATGGCGGTAATCGCGCTGAAAGAAGAAGCGTCGCCGGAGCTGGAAAAACTTGCGAAACGCCTGCATTGGGTGAGCCTCGGCGAGTTGAGCAAAACCATCGAGCTGATGCATCAAGAAGGCGTGACACAAGCGGTGATGGCCGGGCAGGTGAAACACAACAAGATTTTCAGCGCCATCCGGCCGGATTGGAAGCTGGCCAAGCTGCTGTTTTCGCTGCCGCGAAAAAACACCGATGCGCTTATCGGCGCGGTGGCCCGCGTGCTAGAAGACGAAGGCATCCGGCTTGTGGACTCAACGCTGTTCTTGAAGCCGCTGGTGCCGGAGGCGGGCGTGCTCACGCGGCGCGCGCCGAATGAGCATGAGGCGGAAGACATCGCGTACGGGCTCGGAGTGGCGAGGCAAATCTCTGGCATGGACATCGGGCAAACGGTGGTGATTGCGGATCGCGCGTGCGTGGCCGTCGAAGCAATGGAAGGAACCGACGAAACGATCGCGCGCGCGGCGCGCCTCACGGGCGGGAAGCCGCTGGTGGTCGTGAAAGTCAGCAAGCCAGGGCAGGATATGCGCTTTGACGTACCCGTTGTCGGTTTGCCAACCATCGAACAGATGAGGGGTGCGGGCGCGACGGCGCTTGCGGTGGACGCGGGGCGGACTCTGCTGTTTGACCGGACAAAACTAATCGAGCTGGCGGACGCGGCGGGGATTGCCATTGAGGCGTTCCCTCCGGCGGCGGGGCCGGAACCAAAGGACGCCAGCAAGGGAATGAAGAAAGAATGAGCGCGGCGGCAGGACAAGCGAAACGAGTCCGTGTCGCCGTCGTGGGGACAGGAGAGTTCGGGCGCAATCACGCCCGCGTTTACCGGGAAATCGAACGCGCGGAGCTTGTTGGAATTGTTGATTGGGATCCGCAGCGCGCCGCGGCTGTGGCGGCGGAATTTCAAACTCAGGTATTGGGAAGTCTCGAGGAACTGCGCGGGCGCGCGGATGCGGCGAGCGTCTCGGTTCCGACCGTTTCTCACGCGGAAGTGGGTTGCCGGCTGCTGGAGATGGGACTCGATGTCCTCGTCGAGAAGCCCATGGCCGTGAATCTCGCGGAAGCCGATGCGCTGATCGGCGCGGCGAAGAAAAACGGGCGAATTCTGCAGGTGGGGCACGTCGAACGCTTCAATCCCGCGGTTATTGCGGTCGAACCGATTCTCAACCGGCCGTTGTTTTTTGAAGTGCACCGGCTGGGAGTATTCACGCCGCGCAGCCTGGACGTGGATGTAATCTACGACTTGATGATTCACGATCTGGATATTTTATTGGCGCTGGTGAAGGAACCGGTGAGCGAAGTGAAAGCCGTGGGCATTCCGGTGCTGACCGATAAGGTGGACATCGCGCACGCGCGCCTGGAGTTTGCAGGCGGTGCGGTTGCCAATATCACCGCAAGCAGGGTTTCGACGGAGCGCGTTCGAAAGATGCGGTTTTTTCAGCAGCACGAATACATCTCGCTGGATTACGCGCGCCGCGACGCCCTGCGCATCGGCGTGAAGACGACCGTTCCGCAACCGGAATTCGGATTCGAAAAGCTGAATGCTCCCGCGGTTGAGCCTTTGCACGCCGAGCTGGAAGCGTTTGTAGCCTCTGTGCGCACGCGCAAGGAGCCGCGAACGAACGGAGCGGCGGGGCGTGCAGCGCTCGAACTAGCCAGCCGCGTGATGGCAAGCATCCAGGAGCACGCGGCGCGCGTCAATGTAAGTGGCGGCCGCCAGGCGCTCGAAGCTGGCGGCGGCCGTGGAATGGCGGACGTCGGGGCGTTCGCCGCACAAGAAAAAACAAAACGATGATTTCCAGGATCCTTGTTCCGGTAGACGCTCATTTATCCGCTGTGGCCGACACCACAACGCAGCGGCGGCGTCCGACCACGATGGATGAGCGCACGCTGGTTCCGGCCATGCTGCCGGTAGTGCCGCTGGACGGGCATTCCACGATCCCCACGAACCTGCCGCTCGAATCCATTGCGACGCGCGTGGTCGTGCCGCGCGACGTGAATCGCGAAGCGTACAACGTCAAGGAAGATCATTCCACGCCGCTCCAGCCCACGGACATGGACTCGCGCATTGCCGTGCCACAAGGTGCGGCTCCGCCGGCGGAGATCGAACCCTTCCAAAGCCTGCCCACGGAATTGGTAGACCCGGATGTGTTCATGACCGGGGAAGTGCACCTGATCGCCCCGGGACAAAAAGAAGACAAGTGGCAGGTCATCACGCGCATTTCTTCCATCGGATTTCACATTCTTTTGCTCCTGGCGATTATCTTCCAGTCCAAACTATTCCCTCCGCATGGGCCGACGCCGGAAGAGATGGAACTCGCGCGCAGGCAGATGACCGTGCTCCTTCCGCCGGGCGCTCTGGAAGCGTTGAAGCCGACCACGCGGCCCGGGCCGCCGCCTCCCCGAGTGCGTGTGGATCCGCGCGTATTGCGTGAAGTTGCTCCGCCAATTCTGCCGGCCCCAGCGCCGGCGCCGCAACCGGAGCGTCCGGTGAAAGAGCTGCCGAGCGCACCGGTGCCGAAGCAGAACGCCGTGCAACCAACGCCTCAAACAGACGCGCCCACGGCAAAGGCTCCGCTGAAGCTCGATGATGTGCCCGATACGCCGAAGCCCCAGCACGGATTGGTGTTGCCGAGAGAAACTTCGCCGAGCCAATCCATTCAAGATTCAATCAAAGGTCTCGGCAGGAGTTCCGGCCCGCGCCCGATCGTCGGCGGAGGGCAGATTCCGGGCGGCGGGGCTGGAGGCGGCGGTGGTGGCCATGGAACCGCGTACGGCGGCATCGAGATGCTCACGCCGGATCAAGGCGTGGACTTCAGCAACTATCTGAATCGCGTGTACGTCACCGTGAAGCGCAACTGGTTTGCGGTGATGCCGGGATCCGTCGAGCTAGGAGAAAAGGGAATCGTTGTCCTTACGTTCAAGATCATGCGCGATGGCAGCGTGCCTTCCCCCGAACCGGTTATCCAGAGCAACTCTGGCAAAGAGCCGCTGGACCGCGCGGCGTACTCTTCGGTGCGCGCCTCGAATCCGTTTGAGCCTTTGCCTCCGCAATTCAGCGGTCCCTACATCGAATTGCGCTACACTTACCTCTACAATATTCCGCTTGAGTTTTTTAACCAGCAAAAGTGAAGATCGAGCGCAAACAGGTCCTGGGGAGTCTGCTCCTCGCGATTTTTGTTTTGATCTTTATTTTCGTGCGCGCGCGGCATCTGTTCTGGCGATGAAGGATTCCGTCGCTCTTCCGCCTCTCGTTGCCGTCGTCGGTCCGACGGCGGCGGGGAAGTCGGCGCTCGGAGTCTGGCTGGCGGAGCGGCTCGGCGGAGAAGTCGTGGCGTGCGATTCCACGCAGCTCTATCGCGGGTTCGACATCGGCACGGCCAAGCCCAGCCTTTCCGAACGCCGCGGCATCCCACATCATTTGATTGACATTCTCGGGCCCGAGGAAGAGGCCACGGCGGGCGGATATCGCCAGTTGGTGTTGACTGTTCTGGATGACATGCGGCAGCGGAATCGCGTGCCAGTTTTAACTGTTGGTACCGGCCTGTATTTGCGCGCGTTGCTCGAAGGATTGGCGGAACTGCCGCAGCGTTCCGAAGAACTGCGCGAGCGGCTGCGCGCCAGCACTACGAAGCGTTCACCGGGCTATCTTCACCGAATCTTGAAACGGCTCGACAAACAAGCGGCGTCCAAAATCGCGCCTGCGGACGAGCAGAAACTCATTCGTGCGATCGAGATTTGTTTGCTGACGCAAAGGCCCATCTCCGATGTTCATCGCGAGGGTCGCACACCGCTGGAGGGCTGGCGCATTTTGAAAATCGGCCTGCTGCCGCCGCGCGAAGCGCTCCACGAGCGCATCCACACGAGAACGCAGAGCATGCTGGATCGCGGCTGGCTGCAGGAAGTGCAATCTTTGCTCGCGGGCGGCTTACGAGAAGACGCTAAGCCTTTCGATTTCATCGGTTATCGCGAGATCCGGTCCGTCTTGCACGGAGAAATTTCCATCGAAGAAGCGCGCGCGGCGATTCAGCGGGCCACGCGCCAGTACGCCAAGCGTCAGCTCACCTGGTTTCGCAAAGAGCAGGGCGCACGCTGGTTTTCCGGCTTCGGAGATGATCCGGCCATACAAACCGGCGCATTCGAATGGCTGCAGTCGCAGGGCATCGGGGCGGCTCGCGGGACCGAGGAGAGAAGCGTATAATTCTATTCAGGGACGAATCCTGCCAGGAATGCTAACTTCCGCACGATGACTCCAGGTTGATCTCTGTGACGAAAGCACAACATCAAGTTTCGACGGCAGAGCGTGCTCTGCTCGTAGGCGTAGGCTGGAAGCGCGCTCCTCGTTTTCCCGGCATGCCGGCAGGCGAACAGGGCCGCGAATCGCTTCTGGAGCTCGTGGAACTGGCGCGCAGCGCCGGCGCCGAGGTTGCGGGAACCGTGTTCCAGGTGCGCGAATCTGCCGATCCCGCAACGCTGGTGGGGCGCGGGAAGCTGGATGAAATTCGTGCGGAGGCCACGGCACACCAGGCGCCGCTGATCATCTTCGACAGTAATTTGTCGCCGGTGCAACAGCGCAACATTGAAGAGGCCACGGAGCGCCGCGTCATTGACCGCACGCAACTGATTCTCGATATTTTCGCAAAGCATGCGCGCAGCCGCGAAGGCCAGTTGCAGGTGGAGCTCGCGCAACTAAACTACATGCTGCCGCGGCTGACCGGCAAGGGAACCGCGATGTCTCGGCTTGGCGGCAAAAGCGGGGGAGGCGGAGCCGCGGGGCGCATCGGCGTGCGCGGCCCCGGTGAAAAGAAACTCGAAACGGACCGGCGCAGGATTCGCGACCGCGTGGGCAAGATTCAGACCAGCATTGATGAAGTGCGAAAACAGCGAGCTCTGCGCCGGGAAGCGCGGAACGCCGTGCCGCTGGGGACCATCGCGCTGGTCGGCTATACGAATGCAGGCAAATCTACTTTGTTCAATGCGCTGAGCCGCGCTGAGGTGTTGGTTTCTTCGCGCATGTTCGCCACGCTCGACCCAACGATACGGGCTTTGCGCCTCCCATCGAACCGCCGCGTGCTGGTTTCCGATACCGTGGGATTCATCCGCGATCTGCCGAAGGGATTGCTGACGGCATTTCGCGCCACGCTGGAAGAAGTGCAGGAAGCAGCGCTGATTCTGCACGTGAGCGACGTTTCGAATCCGCACCACGACGAGCTTGACGAAGAAGTGGACAAGATTCTGGAAGAACTGGGCGTCAAAGATCGCCCCAGGTTGCGCGTGCTGAATAAAATCGATCAGCTCGCTCCCCAAGAGAGAAAAGCCCTGCAGAACGGAGCGGGAAAAAATGGCGGCGGGGACGGCGCTTCCGTCTACGTCTCCGCACTGACCGGCGAGGGTATCGAGGAACTGCTGCGGCGTGTGGACGCCGTGATGCCCACGGATCCCGTGGTCACTCTTTCGATCCGGCTCCCGCTGACAGAAGGGCGTACTCTGGCCCTGGTTCACGCGCTTGGGCGCGTCCTTTCCTCCAAAGTCGACGACTCCCACATGCGTCTGGATGCGGAGGTTCCATCTTCCGTAGCTAAGCGCCTGCGGCTCAACGACTACGCCGTTGAGGAAACTTCTCGGCGCTGACTCTCGTACTATAATGTGGGTGCCGGCGGCGCTGTAGCCGCCAACGAGACTGATCGCTCCGCGGTCAAAATTTGCGAGGTTGCCATGGCAGCTTTTTTCCTGTGGATCATTCTGTTTATTTTGTGCTGGCCGATCGCGCTGCTTGCTCTGGTGCTCTACCCCATCGTGTGGTTGCTGACGCTGCCGTTTCGCATCGTTGGAATTGCTGTTCACGGAGTTCTCGGTCTCATCAGTGCGTTATTCCTCCTTCCCGTCCGGGTGTTGCGCGGGCCGAGAGCCATCTGAAAATTCTCGGCGAACCTGGACGGGGTAACTTACGCGTAATCTCCCGAAAATCCCTTGTTTTTGGTCACTTACAGCCTTTCCGGTGACATGGCGCTCGTGAAATCCGCTGCTCGCGTGCTGTGGAAAACACTGTGGAAACTGCGAAGCCGCCTTTTGCGGGGTTTACAAGAACTGCGGAATACGGCAGAAAAGACTTTGCAACATCATCCTGTAAGATACAGATAATAAAAATGTTATTCCGCATTAACACCTGTTAACAGGTCCGATCTTAGCTCTTTCCTTTGGCGGCCGCCTCTTTGACATTTGCACAGCTTTGCAGCAGCGGGGTAACGAAAGAGTATCGCAACCCTGCGTCGACCCTGACTACTTACATTAACCCCGGAGTATCTAGCCAGCTCCGTTTTTCTCTGTTTTTGGGCGGCCGAGTAGCGAGTGATGCGCAGTTCCGAAGGCGTTGACGCCTCCTTACACGCAGTCTATAGTAAAACCGCGGCGGTTGAAGCCGCAGGGCGGCCTCCCCGCCGCCGAGCGCTCATGAACCTTCCTAACTCACTGACGCTGCTCCGGATTTTCTTCGTCCCAGTCCTCATCGTCATCTTGCTGACCCGCAGTCCGAACGTGGAACTGTGGGGCTATACCATGCACTTCGAGGTTTGGGGCGTGTTGATCCTGCTCCTGGCTGCGGCGACGGACTGGGCGGACGGATATCTGGCGCGGCGGCGGTTGCAAGTGACGACGCTGGGGATCCTCCTCGATCCCATCGCGGACAAGCTGCTAATCTCGGCGGCGTTCGTCTCCCTGGTAGACATGCACCTTGTGAAAGCCTGGATGGTGGTGATCATTATCGGGCGTGAGTTTACGGTGCTCGGTTTGCGAAATATTGCTTCGGCGGAAGGGTTCACTATTGAGGCCTCTACCCTTGGTAAAACCAAGATGGTCTTGCAGGTGTGCGCCGTGGCGGTGCTGATTGCCGGCGCGGGGAATCGCGCGGGGCTTCCCTGGCTCTACGCCCTTGCCCAGGTGTTGCTCTGGCTCGTGGTGATCAGCGCTTTGATCTCCGCCGCGCAGTATTTCCGGCGGTTCTGGAGCCATGTGGACGACAGCATCAAGCAACGCCGGCGGCTCCGCATGTTGGAGGCCCGCAAGAAGTCCCAGGATGCCGTCCCTCTCTGAAGCCGAGCGGCGTTCCGCGTTGCAACTCGCGCGAACGGCCGTCGTTGAGGCGGTCACCCACCAGAAACTTCCGGACCATCTTCCCCACAATGGAATCTTCGCGCAGCGCCGCGGCGTTTTCGTGACGCTTCAAGTGAGGAACCGGCTGCAGGGCTGCATCGGCGTCGTGGAAGCGAATGAACCCCTGGGAGAAGCCATCGTCCGCTGCGCGGCCAGCGCAGCCCGCGAAGATCCGAGGTTTGCTCCCATGAAGGTGGAGCAACTCGGCGAACTTGGGATCGAGATTTCACTTCTTTCCGAGGTCGCCCCGATTATTCCGGACGCCATCGAGATCGGGCGTCATGGGCTACTGATCGTGCTCCAAGGACGCCGCGGGATTCTCCTGCCGCAAGTGGCCGTCGAGCATCAGTTTTCGCGTGAACAGTTCTTGGAGGAAACCTGCCGCAAAGCGGGCTTGCCACGCGAGGCCTGGCGCGATCCGGAAGCCCGCATCTTTGGATTTACGTGCGAAGTGTTCCACGAAGATGGTCCAGCCGTGTAACCCGCGCCTTTTCCGCGAGGATTGCAGCCGAGGGTGGAATTCGCTCCGGTCAAAGACCGGTCCAAAAAAAAGACCCGCCTCGAAAAAAACGTGGCGGGCCTCAGTCCATTAAGGAGTTATGCGGCGACTATTCGATTTCGACGTAGTCTCCTGCGTAAATCTCGATCCGGCTGAAGGTAATCATCACTGTCGAGGAATTGCGGCTGACGTTCAGGACGATGCCCTCGCCAAGCACTTCCCGGGGCAGGTCGTTCCAGGCGTAGCGCTGCGGCGCGCTTCCGAAGCCGTACATCATGTATTGGTAATCCTTGGTCTGCGGGACCGTTTCGGCCATCGTACCCTGGTAGCGGAAGATACGGAAATAGTCGCCTACTTTGACTCCCTGGGCAGTTCCCAGATTCACATAGACGTGGCTAAGCTTCCCGTAAACCTGTGAGTAGTCCGTTCCCGCGACGACCATGGCCACAGGCCTGCCGCTCACCGGGGCAAAATGGTCAAAAGCGGACGGGTCTTTGTACGGAGGTGAGGGACGCTCCTGGTGCGGCTGCAGGATGTCTCCTCTCTGCATGTAGTCGCAAGAGAAGATGACTTCCGCGATGGAAACCTTGGGCTGTACATTGACCACGCGCACTTGTCCCGTATCCTTATAGAGGCTTCCCATAGCCTTCAGGAGTTTGTCCTGCCACTTGAACCAGGGCACATCCGTGAAATCCTTGTCCGGCCGCACGACGGAGAAGCGGTCGCCGACCCGAACACCCTTGTCCTGTCCCCGGTTGATATAGATAAAGTCGCCGCGCGAAAAGGTGATCTTGTAATTGGATTGCTCTCCGGAAACGACCCGGATCTCATCAGGCACTCTCTGGTCGGTGATAAAGCCGGAGCAGTTCACCGAATTAAAATCGGGTTGAACGGCCCTATAGGAAGCATCGGGCGCCCTCTGCGCCGAAGCGACGGTGGCAACCAGGAAGACCAAGAGACACAAAGCAGCTAGTCTAGCGCGCATTTCATGACTCCTTCGAAAACACGCCCCAATGGCTGTGCGGGGACTATTCCTAGCGAAATTAGCAGGGTCGGCACCACGCGTCAACAAGTTGAACTGCCTTGCTTTACACATTTGATACGGCATACTACAGGCTGAATCGAGCTGTATTTTCAATGGCTTGGCGGTACAAGGCGGCTCATGAGCCTGTTTGGAACAGGTGTTCGGCGTATTTGTGCGGTCGTCGCGGCGTCTTCGGCGGCCGAAATGGTAAAGCAGGTGCGCTCGGCTTTGCGGGAAACCAGGACTGTGGAATTGCGCCTGGATTGGCTGCGAAAGGATGCGGAACGCATGCGGTTCCTCCGATGGCTCCGGAAGGAAGGGTATCGGAATGCTTGCTTTTTGGCCACCTGCCGGCGGCGCGAGGGCGGCGGGAGGTTTGACGGCGGGGTAGACCGGGAGTTGTACTGGCTCGTCCAGGCGCGAGAGGCGGGCTGCCAGTGGTGCGACCTAGAAGTGGAAACTCTACGGAAGCTGCCGAATCAATCCGTCCGCGAGTATCCCGTGCCGCGGCGAGTACTGCTTTCCGTGCACGACTTTGACCGCACCCCAGTGCTGCCCAAGAGCGTGAGCCCGCCGGCGGCCGGCGAAGCCGATGCCGTGAAAATTGCAGCGCAGGCGCGAACGATCGCCGACAGCGTTCGCTTGTTGAAATTGGCCCAGCGTTCGAAGAATTTTGTAGCAGTCCCGATGGGCGAAGTAGGTCTGCCTGCGCGAATCCTCGCGCTGCGGGAAGGCAGCGCACTGGCGTATGCGCCCGTCGCGGAGGCCACCGCCCCTGGCCAGATCTCACTGCGGGAGATGACACATCTCTACCGCGCGCACGCGCTCACGCACAAGACCCGCGTTTACGGAGTCATTGGCGATCCCGTCGGGCATTCCCTTTCGCCGCTGTTGCACAACACCGGTTTCATCGAGCGCCGCCTCGATGCTGTCTATCTCCCTTTTCTGGTTCACCGGCTCGCCGACTTCCTCGCAGCCATACCGGAGTTTGGCGTCCGCGGCTTTAGCGTGACCCTGCCGCACAAGCAGACCATCCTGAAGCACTTGAAAGAATGCGAGCCGCTCGCGGCCGACATTGGCGCCATAAATACGGTTGTCGTCCGACGCGATGGCTCGCTCTACGGCTGCAACACCGATTACGTCGGCGTGCTGCGGGCGCTCGAGAATAAACTCCGCATCAAGGGCAGCCGCGTGTTGATCTTTGGCGCGGGCGGCTCGGCGCGGGCGGCCGCGTTCGCCCTGGCGCGCGGCGGAGCCGTGGTCGGAGTTTGCGCGCGGCGCGAGAAGGCCGCGAAGGAACTGGCGCGCGCCGTTGGCGGCGAGACCGTGCCACGACGCGCGTTACGCAGGGAGTTCTTTGACGCCATCCTGAACTCCACGCCCATTGGCATGCACCCTCACGACGGAATTTCGCCGCTTGCGCCCGGCGAGTTACACTGTCGGCTCGTCATGGATTTGATTTACCGGCCGGAGAGGACGCAGCTTTTGAAAATCGCCGAAAAAAAAGGCATCGCCACTGTCTCCGGCGTGGAGATGTTTCTTGCCCAGGGCATCGCCCAATGGGAGATCTGGACGGAAAAACGCGCGCCGGAAGCGCTCATGCGGCGCGCCGTTCGACTCGCTCTGCGAGCCGGGGGCAAGCCACGCGCCCCTAGCTCCGTCTGATGTAATAATGAGGATCTCAGATTTTGGAGTTTGAGCTTTCGACAGTGAACTTGCTTCCATGATCCAGCCCGACTTTCGTGAATTCCAGCGCCTCGCCAAACAGGGAAATCTCATCCCTGTCTATGAAGTATTGTCGGCGGACTTGTTGACGCCGGTCAGCGCCTATCTGCGGATCGCACAGGGAGCGCGCTATTCGTTCCTGCTGGAAAGCGTGGAAGGCGGCGAAAAAATCGCACGCTATACTTTTGCAGGCGCGCACCCCGAAGAAGTGTTCCGCTATGCCGGCGGCGCGTGTGTTTTAGAGAGCCCGGACCGCATCGTGTGGGAGGAGCGCGACCCCATTTCTTTCTTGCGCGAGCGCATCGAACGCTTCCGCCCCGTGCGGCTTCCCGGCTTGCCGCCGCTGGTCGCCGGTGCTATCGGCTATTTCAGCTATGACATGGTGCGCCTGATTGAGCGGCTGCCCAAGCGCCTGAAAGACGAAATTGGCCTCTACGACGCGATGCTGATGTTTTATCACGGCATCCTGGCGTTCGATCACGTGCAGCATCGCTTGTGGATTGTTCGCAATGTTTTCACCGAAGGCAGCGGTTCGCTGCGCGCGAAGTACAACGCCGCGGTGCGCGAGATCAAACAGACGCGCCGCCAGCTCGAAGAGCCCGTTGCGGCGGAACGGCCCAAGCCGCGGTCGAGATCCAAGAAGCACGCGCCAATCAAAGTGACCTCGAACTTCCGCCGGCCCGAATACCAGGCCGCTGTTAGAAAGGCTAAGCAGTACATCCGCGCCGGCGATATTTTTCAGGTCGTAGTGAGCCAGCGATTTTCGGCCAAAACACACGCCGAGCCGTTCGAAGTCTATCGCGAGCTGCGCGCGCTCAATCCCTCGCCCTACCTTTTCTACTTGCAGATGAACGACGTCTCCGTCGTCGGCAGTTCGCCGGAAATGCTCGTCAAAGTGCAGGGCCGCGACGTCTTCTACCGGCCCATCGCCGGAACGCGTTGGCGCGGCAAGGACGAAGCCGAAGACCAGCGCCTTGAAAAAGAAATGCTCGCCAGCGAAAAGGAACGCGCCGAGCACATCATGTTGGTGGACCTGGGGCGCAACGACCTCGGCCGCGTCTGCGATTACGGCACGGTGCGGCCCGAAAAATTAATGACCGTGGAACGCTACTCACACGTTATGCACCTGGTTTCCAGCCTGCGCGGCCGCCTACGCGAGGACGTGGACTGTTTCGACGCGCTGATGTCCTGCTTTCCGGCGGGAACCGTCTCCGGCGCGCCGAAAGTGCGCGCCATGGAAATCATCGAGGAGCTGGAGCGCACGCGCCGCGGAATCTACGCCGGCGGAATTCTCTATCTCGATTTCGCGGGCAACCTCGATTCCTGTATCGCCCTTCGAACTATGGTCATGAAAAACGGCGTCGCTTACGTCCAGGCCGGGGGCGGCATTGTTGCGGATTCCACGCCGGAAGGCGAATATGAGGAGAGCGTGAACAAGTCGAAAGCCTTGCTCGCTGCGCTCGAGAGTGCGCACGGCGGAAGCCGTTCGAGGAAGTTGAGATGATCCTGCTTCTCGACAACTACGATTCCTTTACCTACAACCTCGCGCAGTATCTCGGCGAGCTCGGTTGCAACGTCGAAGTGCATCGCAACGACAAAATTACCGTCGAAGAAATTGCGCGCCGCAAGCCGGAACGAATCGTGATCTCTCCCGGGCCGTGCACGCCGCAGGAAGCCGGCATTTCCGTGGAATTGATCGAACGCCTTGCGGGAAAATTTCCAATTCTCGGTGTGTGCCTAGGACATCAGGCCATCGGCGCGGCGTTTGGCGGGAAAATCATCCGCGCTCCGAAGCTCTTCCACGGCAAAACAAGCCAGATCCATCACGACGGCAAAAACATTTTCCGCAAGCTGCCGGATCCCTTCACGGCAACGCGCTACCACTCCCTCATCGTCGAGAAAAAATCGTTGCCCCGCGAACTCTTCATCACCGCAGAGACCGATGACGGTATCATCATGGGCCTCCGCCACCGCCACCACAAAATCGAAGGCGTCCAGTTCCACCCCGAATCCGTCCTAACCGAATCCGGCAAACAACTCTTGAAGAATTTTCTCTCATTGTAGAAACAAAAATGAGATCCATCAGGGCCTCCTTGGCAGCAAACATCGGCGAACTGATAGCGGGGAGCACTTACGTACAGAGCTCAATTGGACCCAACCAAGAACTACTTGTATTGAGTTTTGATAGGCCATTTCCTTATGACCGAAGCCAGGCAAGTCCGCCATCCGGGCCCCTCGTCTATAAAATCCATCGTTTAGGCAGCGCTGGTTGGGAGCTTGCCCAAACTTTGGAGCCAAACGGCAAGCGATACAGTTTTGCGCAACCTTTGCCCGGTGGACGTTGGTTGCTCGTTGAGGGTCGTCTTGCCCCGGATCGATCACCAAATGCTGATATCTTTGACGAGAAGGGCAAACTTCTTTCTTCGATCCTTGCTGGTGATGGAATCAGTCACGTTCAAACAACGTTGGCTGGCGATATCTGGATCGGGTACTTTGACGAAGGTGTTTATTCTGGAGGTGAACTCGAACAGTCCGGATTGGTTTGCCTTACGGAGCGAGGACAACCCTGCCTTCGGTATTGGTTGGACATCGCGGAGCCCAATGGGCTTCCATGCATCGATGATTGCTACGCGATCAATGTTTCTGGCGAGAACGAAGTATGGGCAGCCTATTATTCGCACTTTCCTGTCGTGAGATTGCGCGACAAGAGATTTGACAAAGCGTGGTTGGACTTTCCGGCGAAAGCTGTGAGGGCCTTCGCAGTGGACGCCGATCGGCTTCTCATGACACCAGCGTACCGCCGCGAGGGGCCACTTTATCTGGCGAAGCTACATGATTCTTCAATTGAGGAGATTCAAGTCTTGGATTCGCTGGGACACCCACTCCACTTCGACCTTTCATTTGGTCGCGGTCCGCTTTTGTGCTTTGCTTCGCTCAAGACACCCGAAGATCGGCGCCTTTCCACGATCGATCTGCGTACGTTCTAGTTCGCAGTTCGGACTCCCAGTAAAGCCCCTTACCGTCTACCACTGTAAATCCGCCAGAATCGCGCCATAAATCTCCATCCCGCGCCAAAGGTGCCCCAGCCGCAAGTTTTCGTCGGAGCTGTGCTGATGATTGTCGTAGTTCACGATGGGCACGCCAATCCACGGCAGACCGAGATCTTCAAAAATGTACATGGGCACGCTGCCGCCCAGCGTCGGAGCAATCACCGCGTTCCCGCCAGTGGCGCTTTGAACGACCTTCACCAGCGCCTTCGAAACCGGCAAATCCATCGCCGTCCGCGAAGCGCGGTACCCGCCTTCGTTCACGATCTTGGCGATCAGCCGGTGCACGCGGCGCTCTTCCATCGTTGGTTCCCGGTCAATCACATAGTAGCCCTGCTTGCGAATGAACCCGGCGATCTGCTCAAACTTTTTCTGCGGATCTTCTCCCTGCACCAGCCGCGCATCCAGCGAAGCCTCCGCCCGGTCCGGCACCACGTTCTGCGCCTGCTCTCCCACGTACGCGCTCTTCAATCCGCGAACATTCAGCGAAGGCAGCGTCAGCAGCTCCACAAGTTTCTTCCCGCCGCCCTCCGGATTCGCAATGCCCAGCGCGCGTTCAAGATCCGCGTCGTTGTCCGGCATTTCCGCGAGCGCCTTTTTTTCCACCTCGCCCAACGGCGCAACGTCCTCGTAGTAGCCCTCGATCAACACCCGCCCACTCGCATCCTTCATGGACGCCAGCAACCGTGACAATTCCATCGCAGGATTTGGCGCCCAATTCCCGTAGTGCCCACTGTGCAGCGCCCGCACCGGCCCGTACACGGTGATGTCGAGTCCAATGTCCCCGCGATTCCCGAAAAAAACCAGCGGACGCCCGCTCTGATGCACTGGCCCATCGCCAGTGATGAGCAAGTCGCCGCCCAACAAATTCTTATGCAACTCCAGCGTGCGCTGCAGATTCGGCGAACCAGCCTCTTCCTCGCCTTCCAAAACGACTTTCAGATTTACCGCCAAGGGGATTTTCTTCTCGCGAAGCGCATCAATCGCCGCCAGCAGCGCCACAATCGGCGATTTGTCGTCAGACGCAGAACGCGCGTAAATTCGCCAGTCATCGTTGTAAATTCCGGGATGTGCCGCGCTGTTCTCCGGGAACGGGATGCGCTTTCCGCCGGCTTCAATCGCGGCGTCGCGCAGCGCCGGCTCAAACGGTTTTCCATCCGTCCAGGCCGCGGGATCGACCGGCTGGCCATCATAATGCGCATAAAAAAGCACCGTGCGCGTGGCCTCCGGCGAAATCAGTTTGCCGAAGACCACCGGGCCACGTCCGGCGATGGACAGTAAATGCGTCTCGATCCCGCGCGCCTCAAGCATCTCCACCAGATGCGCCGCGTTCTTCTGAATGTTGGGCGTGTCGCTGGCAATGTTGGGGATCGAAAGAAACTCGTCGAGTTCGCGGATGATGCGGTCTTCATTTTCCAGCCGGTATTCGCGCACGGCCTCGGCGACTTGAGCGGGGGAAGGAGGAGTTGACTTCTGCGCCAGCGCCGGATACGGTAAAAGGGCAATCAAAAGTGTGACCGCAATGTTTCTCAAACCATCCCTCCTCTGACGCTCCCGGCAGCTTTGCTGCCTGAGAGTACTCGCGCGGGCGCAATTAAGCCCGCTGGCGATTCTATCCGACCTTCTTACGGTTTGCTTGTTTGCAGTAGCTTTCCCGCGGTGTATCTCTTCCGCGATGCGGATTTTGGAGACAGCGATGAGTGAGTTTGCACTCGAAGTAGAAAACCTCGTGAAGATTTATTCAGCCCGCGGGAAGCAGCCCGTCCGCGCCGTGGACGGCATGAATTTCCGCGTCCCGCGCGGGATCATCTTCGGCTTGCTCGGCCCGAACGGAGCAGGGAAGTCCACGCTGTTGCGCGTGCTCACCACGCTCACCCGCCCTACGCAGGGCACCGCAAAAATTCTCGGCTACGACGTGGTCAAGAAATCGATTGAAGTCCGCAAACGAATCTCGTCGGTGATCCAGGAGACGGCGGTCGAACTGTTTCTGTCTGTCCGCGACAATTTGCTCACCTACGCGCGCTTTCAAGGTTTGGACAAAGCCACCGCAACGCGCCGCGCCGACGCCTTGATCGAAAATTTTCAGCTTGGCGCGGAGGTCGACCGCAAAGTGCAGGACTTGAGCGGCGGTTTCCGCCGCCGCGTTCAGGTCGCCAAAGTCTTCATGGTCGAAACGCCGGTGCTCTTCCTCGACGAATTCTCGACCGGGATGGACCCGCTTCTCAAGCGCCAGGTGATGAACCTCCTCCGCGCGGAAGTGGAAAAGGGCAGGACCATCATCCTGACCACGCAGGTCCTCAGCGAAGCAGAGGAACTTTGCGACGACATTCTCATCATCAACAAGGGTCAACAGATCGCCCGCGGCGACTTGAACACGCTGAAACTGCTCTCGCACGGCGTGTATGAGGTCACTCTCACTTTTGACCGTTTGCCGGAAACGATTCAGTCGGAGATTGCCGCGCTGGCTCCCATTCGCTCCACCATCGAAGCCAATACCATTGATCTGGCGCTGAAAACCGAAGAAGGCCGTGTTATGGAAATTGTCAGCGCGCTCACGCACGGCAGGCGCGTTTTGCGCGTCGAAGTGCGCGGCGCGAGCCTCGAAGACATTTTCGTAGAGCTGACCACGCAGCAGGCAAAGGAGACGGCATGAGCGCGCTATCCGCCGTTGTCTACCGCGAAGCGAAAATTCGCGCCACGAATTTCACCTTCATCTTCTGGGATCTCTTTTTCCCGTTGCTCTACATGCTGGTTTTCGGCGTGGGCATCAACTCCGCACTTGGCGCTCCCACGGGGCTCGGCAACGTGAGCTACAACGAGTTCTTTCTGGCGGGAATTCTGGCCATGGCCAGCTTTGCGATCGCGTCGAACACTTCTTGGTCGTTTTTTCTCGACCGCGATAACGGCATTTTCTACGAGATGCTGACCTACCCCATGAGCCGCAGCGAATATCTTCTTGGCAAGGTCATCTTCAACGTCTGCATCGCCGTGGTGCAAGCCGCGCTCACACTAGTCGTCGGCCGTCTGCTGCTTGGGATTCGCGTGAACTGGCAAAGCTTGCCGCTGTTGCTCGTCGGCATGGCGGTAGGCACGGCCGGCTGGTTTTTCTTTTACGCCATTTTTGCGTTAAGAATTCGCCGCAACGACGTATTCAACAGCGTAACCAGCGTTTTCTATTTTGTTTTCATGTTTGCCAGCTCCATGTTTTATCCGCTCGACCCGCTTCCTGCGTGGTTCCGCGTCGCCGCGCTGCTCAATCCCATCACCTGGGAGATCGATTGGCTGCGCTTCACCTCCATCGGCCTCGGCAATCTCCATACGATCTTGCTGGAAGGCGCGGCCTTCGTTGTTTTCGCGCTCGCGTGCTTCATCTACGCGGTGCGCTGCCTCCACCGGCAAGAATGACGCGCCAGGCTGTTCGGAGCCTAGTCTGTCTTTGTCTGTCCTTCGCTTAGACCTGTCCGTTGGTACAGCTGTACTTCGGGACAGGCGGCACTTTCCCTTTGTGCGGAAGGTGCCAACACCCCTTTACGCACAGTACCAGTGCGCCCGCATCCTCTAGTTCCTAAGCTTAGAGTGCACTTCCCTCGGAGGCTTCGCACAGGTATGCGCCGCCGCATTTTGGCCACGACACTAGCGTTTTTGCTGATGGGTATTTCTCTGCCCGCGCAGCCTGCCGGAACTTCTGTGCTTGGCGTCGTCACGCAAGCCACTGCCGCCCATTTCAACGCCTCCAAAGTTTCGGTCGGCGCGACCATCTACGATGGAGACCGCCTCTCCACTGAGTCCGAGGGTTTGCTTCAGTTTCGCGGTGCCGGCGCTTTGCTCTATTTGCCGGGCCTGAGCGGCGTGACGCTGCACGGCCTTCCGAATGGAACCCAGGCGCAGCTTCGCACCGGCAGCCTCGTTTTTTCCACCTCCAAGGCCGCAGCCATGGAAATTCTCGCGGATGAAGCGTTCATTCGCCCCGCGGGAGATGGCCCCACGGTCGCGCAAGTTACTATTCTCGGTCCGAAGGAGTTGCAGATCACCGCGCGCCGGGGCCCACTGAATTTTTCCTATCGCAATGAAACCGAAAAAATTGCCGAAGGCACTGCTTGCCGCATTCTCCTGGATTCGCCGGAAGCCGCGCCCCGGTCTTTTCCCCCGCAAGGACCGTTAAAGGCTGGCCACGAGAGTCGATCATTTAAAATTGTCGTGATCGTTGCAGTCGCCTGGATTACCGAATGGGCCGTCCACGAAGCCCTCGAAAGCCCCGACCGCCCGTAGCGCAAGTTTTCCCTCGCCTTGCTGATTCCATCGGATGCCGTTAGCTCCCACTTGTGAAGGCAATGAGCGAGACGAGTCTTTCGGCCGCAGCGCCTGAAGAAATTGCCGCGCTTGCGAGATTCGCGGCTTCGCGGACGCTGGGGGCGATTCCCGCCGCGACGAGCGCAGCTGCGGCATTGACTACAACGATGTCGCGCGGTGGCCCTGGTTCGCCCGCGAGGATTCGCCGAATCAGCGCGGCGTTTTCCGGTGCCGTTCCGCCGCGAATCTTTTCGAGCGGCGCGCGTTCCACACCGAACTCCTCCGGAGTGACAGTAAATCGCCGGACCGTGCCGTTCTTGACTTCCGCGACGAGCGTCTCTCCCGCCAGCGAAATCTCATCGAGCCCTCCCGCGCCGTGAATCACAAATGCATGCTGCACGCCGAGTTCAGCCAGCGCTGCGGCGACAAGGTCCATCACATCCGCTGAGAAAACGCCCAGCACTTGCGACTGCGCGCCCGCCGGATTCGTCAGCGGCCCCAGTAGATTGAAAACCGTCCGCACTCCAATCTGCTTTCGCGCGGGAGTCGCATGCCGCATTGCCGTATGCGCCGCTTGCGCAAACAAAAAGCCGATGCCGATTTCGCGGATCGCGCGCCCATATCGTTCGAACGGCAAATCGATCCGCACTCCCAGGGCTTCCAGCACATCTGCCGAACCGCTTCGCGAACTCGCCGCGCGGTTGCCGTGTTTGGCCACCCGCGCACCCGCCGCCGCCGCGACAATTGCCGCCGCCGTCGAAATATTAAATGTGCCCGAGTCGTCCCCGCCGGTCCCGCACGTGTCCACCATCTTCGCGGGCTTCGGCTCGCCCTCAGCGAACACCCGCGTGGCGTGCCGCCGCATCACGCGCGCAAATCCCGCAAGCTCCTGCACCTGTACGGGCCGCTGGTTCAGGGCCGTCAGCAAGCGCACGATTTCTGGCGTCTCGGCACGGCCTGATAACAACTCCTCCATGACCGCCTCGGCTTCCGAGCGTTTGAGGACATGCCCCGCCTCAACTTGCGCGATCAGCGAAAATGTCATCGCAATGCTCCCGCAATGTGGCAGCTAGGTACGCGATCAAGCTCGCATGTTTTCTTCAGTTTTTGTGCCATCTTGTGTGGCGGTTCAATTTGGACCGGCTATTTTCATTTGGATGTTGGTTCTCCAACAAATACCAGGCATTCGTTGGGATCTTCGATATGAAACTCAGTCATACCGTATTCCCGCTCAAATAGATCTCTGATTCTGTAACGATCCTTGAATGTTTTCACATGTTCCCACATGGAACGGATACCACTAACCTCGATGTATATCTCGGCATGCCCCCGGACACACTTCATGACTTCTGCTGATGCGGCTTTCATAAAGTGGATAGTCTGGCCGTCACGCTCCACTATCGAATATTCCGGCGAGTTCCGAGTTGCCGTGAATCCCAGCACACTATTGTAAAACGCGATGGTTTCCTCCATGTTGGCGACGGCCAGCATGGGGCTTATTTTTTTCGCTGTCGTCGGAGCGTTCATTCCACGCCTCCTTGCTCTGTTTCCGCCATCCGGTTAAACTTCTATGTTTCGCGCTGCCTCAAAATTCTAACACTGGCTGACTGCTTCAAAGTCACACGGAAAACGGAAACTCGATGAAGATTCATGAGTACCAAGCTAAAGCTATCCTCTCGCGCTACGGTGTCACCACGCCCCGGGGCGAAGTGGTTTTCACTAAGGAAGAAGCGCGCGAGGCGGCGCACCGCCTGCGTTCGAATGTCACCGTTGTCGTGGTAAAAGCGCAAATCCACGCGGGCGGCCGCGGCAAAGGTGGCGGCGTCAAGCTGGCGCGCTCCTCCGACGAAGCCGCCGATCTCGCCAGCCACATTCTTGGCATGAAGCTGGTCACTCCGCAAACCGGCCCCGCCGGACGCATCGTCAAGCGCCTGCTCATCGAAGAAGGCCTCGACATCAAGCGCGAACTTTATCTCGGCTTACTCGTTGATCGCGCCTCGGGCCACGTCGTTTTCATGGCCAGTGCCGCGGGCGGTATGGAAATCGAGGAAGTCGCCAAGAACAATCCCAGCGCCATTTTGCGCGAACCGATTCATCCGGCCGTGGGCATGCAGCCGTATCAGGCCCGCAAGATTGCCTTCGGCCTGGGCTTGCCGGGCGAAGTCGTGAATTCCGCAATCCCGTTTCTCCAAGCGCTCTATCGCGCCTTCGTGGACACCGATGCTTCACTGCTCGAAATCAATCCTTGCGTGCTCACCGGCGACGGCAAACTCGTCGCTCTCGATGCCAAGATGACCTTCGACGACAGCGCGCTCTTCCGTCACAAGGAGCTTCGCGAGCTGCGCGACTTCGACGAAGAAGATCCCCTCGAAGTGGAAGCTTCGAAATATGGCCTGAACTACATCAAGCTCGATGGCAGCGTCGCCTGCATGGTGAATGGCGCGGGCCTGGCCATGGCCACCATGGACATCATCAAGTACGCGGGCGGCTCACCGGCAAACTTCCTCGACGTCGGCGGTGGCGCTTCCGCCGATCAAGTGAAAAACGCATTCCGCATCCTCATGTCGGATCCCTCGGTGAAAGCGGTCTTCATTAATATTTTTGGCGGCATCTTGCGCTGCGACGTGCTCGCCACCGGCGTCGTAGCGGCGGCGAAAGACCTGCAACTGAAGGTTCCCGTAGTCGTACGCATGGAAGGAACGAACGTGGAAGCCGGCCAGCAAATCCTGCGCGACAGCGGCTTGAACTTCACCATCGCCAACGGCATGAAGGACGGCGCCCAAAAAGTCGTGGCCCTTGCGGGAGGTGCGCGATGAGCATCCTCGTCAATGAAAAGACTCGCCTGCTCGTGCAAGGCTTCACCGGCCGCGAAGGAACGTTTCACGCGCAGCAAATGATTGAGTACGGAACGAATGTCGTCGGTGGCGTGACGCCGGGCAAAGGTGGAACCAAGCATCTCGAACGCCCCGTTTTCAATACCGTCGCTGACGCGGCCAAAGCGACCGGCGCAAACACTTCCGTGATTTTCGTTCCGCCGCCTTTTGCTGCCGACGCCATTCTCGAAGCCGCCGACGCTGAGCTTCCTTTGGTGGTCTGCATCACCGAAGGTATTCCAGTCCTGGACATGGTTCGCGTCGCTGCTTCCGTGGACTTCCAGAAAACCCGGCTCATCGGCCCAAACTGTCCCGGCATCATCTCCCCGGGCAAATGCAAAATCGGCATCATGCCCGGCCGCATTCACAAGCAGGGAAACGTCGGCGTCGTCAGCCGCAGCGGCACGCTCACCTACGAAGCCGTGGACCAGCTCACAAAACTCGGCATCGGCCAGTCCACCTGCATCGGCATCGGTGGAGACCCCATCATCGGCACATCGTTTCTCGATTCCATCAAATTCTTCAACGACGATCCGGACACGCACGCCATCATCTTGATCGGCGAAATCGGCGGCAACGCCGAAGAGATCGCCGCGCAATGGATCAAATCCAACGTGAAGAAGCCCGTCGTCGGCTTCATCGCCGGCCAAACCGCGCCGCCGGGGCGCCGCATGGGCCACGCCGGCGCGATCATTAGCGGTGGCCAAGGCACGGCAAAGGACAAGTATGCCGCCATGGCCGCCGCCGGCATCCGCTGCGTCGAAACCCCTGCGGACCTCGGCTCCACAGTCGCCACCGCCCTGAAATGATCGCTGATTTTCGATGGCCGTTCCTCTTGCCTAGCATATTATTGGGGCCGGTGAACTCTTTGATTAAATTCGCCGAGCGGTATCGCAGCATACCCGACGGCTTCGCTTTTGTCGTAGCTGCTGCAGTTTCGTTCGTGGCTGCCGTCGTTTCTGGCTGTCTGGGCGCCTTCGGAGCAATGTATGTATATGACCGGGGAAACAGTCGGAGCGATGATTTTGCCGTGGCTCTCGGTGGGCTTTTCGCAGTCGGCACGTTTACGTTCGTTATCGTCTTTACTTTTCTGCAGAAAGTGCATCATTCGGTTTCATCGCGCACGCCCTTATTCGCTTTCTACGCTTGCTTGGTCCTCCCAGTCGTAGTCACAGTGCTCTCTGCGGACGACATGGATGACCATTATTCGTTGTTCGCGGTTGGCGACTGGCTGGCGATACTGATTTTCGGTCTCTTGTCGCTGTTGGTGTGTCGGCGATGGTGGCATGATTCTGATTAAGGCATATCAGCTCTTGCAGCACAGCTGGCATTCACAAGTCTTGAGGTTGAGCACAAACTCTTATTGAACCCGGAGGAGTCACTTGTCTTTGGAACGCACCTTCGCAATTATCAAGCCGGACGCCGTCGCGCGCAATCTTCAAGGAGAAATTCTCTCCCGCATTCACAAAGCCGGCTTCCGCATCGTGGCCATCAAGACGATGATCCTTACCAACGGAGAAGCCGCCGGCTTCTACGCCGTTCACAAAGCCCGCCCCTTCTTCGGTGAGCTTTGCGAATTCATGTGCTCCGGCAAGATCTTCGCCCTCGTCCTTGAAGCCGAAGGCGCCATCTCCAAATGGCGCGACACCATGGGCGCCACCGATCCCAAGAAAGCCGCCCCCGGCACCATCCGCCACGACCTCGGCACCAGCATCAGCAACAATTGCACCCACGGCTCCGACGCCCCGGAAACCGCGGCCTTCGAAATCGCCTACTTCTTCGCCGGCCTCGAACTCATCTGACGCTCTTGGTGGCACAGACTTCAGTCTGTGCGCTTTTCCATCTATGAGCCGCAGCCCGTCAGTTCCATTAGGAGCGGAGCAATCATCTGATCGTACCTAAGGCCGGTCCGGGCTCTCATAGTGCTGCCGCATCGCCATCGGAATGGAAGTTCCCACAGCCACCGCAGCCGCCGAGACAGCGATCAGCACAAGCGCGTTCCCGCGCTTTCCCGCCTTCTTCGCGTTGGGGTCCTTGGAATCGTCACCGTCAGGCGGGTCGAGCAGCACATAATAGGACTTGCTTTCCAAGATTATCTCGCTCTCCTCGCGATAAAGGACCTGCACGGAACCCCGCCGCGCGAGGACCATCAACTTTTTTGGTCCCAGAATCCGCACCTGCACGATGACCCGTCCCTCCGCGCCGCGCCGGATCCGTGCGTCGAGCGCCTGGATTTCCGCCGCCGCTTCCGCCGCAGCGGAAAGCGTGATCGTGCCAGTCGCGAGTTCCGCTTCAAACGCTTTCCCCGCGCTGCTTGCATTGCTTCGCACGATCACGCTGCTCGCTCCACTCAGGGCCAGCGTGACTCCGCCGCTGCGCAATTGCAGTACGCCGCCAGTTTCCGTGGAAAGCCGGTCGCCGTCGTACACGCTCGTTCCTTCCGAAGCTGAGCCCCCGCTCAGACTCGCCCCTTCCGACACCACGATGATTCCAAGCACGTCCGGCCTGGCGCCGCCGGGAATGTCCGCCAAAAGAAACGACATCGCTATCGCCAGAAGGCGCTGCGTGCCAACCATGCGATACCTCCAGTACTGCGTCAGCATCGAAAATCGGAGCTGCGGGACGGCTCGCCCCGATTGGTGTGAATGAAAACCAACGCGTACTGATTTCACATCAATAAATATTAGGCAAGCTCGATTCTGGCATAGCCGCCCTGCGCGTACCGCTGCTTCCAGCCGGCTTCTGAGCCAGACGATCCGTCCTTTAGCCGGCTACGGCTCGTTGCTCATCGCTCTTTGACTCCGCCCGCATCCCACTCTTAGACTTTGTTTGATGGATCCTCTCCGCGAACTCGGCCGGACACTCCTCGTTGTTGGTGTACTGCTGGTCCTCATTGGCACTTTTCTGTACTTCGGCGGAAAACTCCCGTTTCGTCTCGGAGCTCTCCCCGGCGATATCGTCCATCGTGGCGAACACACCACGTTCTACTTCCCCATCGTCACCTGCCTTGTACTGAGCCTCGGCCTCTCGCTTCTCTTCTGGCTCTTCTCCCACTTCCGCCGCTGATTCTTGCGCGAATCCACACCGCGACGTCCAAAAACAAAAAGGCCGGACGCATCGCGCCCGGCCTTCATCGATCCTTCCTCAACTCAGTTTCTAGCCCTCGCTACTCCGTAAGCTACTAGGGTCGTTCAGGTTTGCCGTGCTCCGGTTTGCTGCTGGGACGCGGTGCGCTCTGATGTTGCGCGCTCTGACGTTGCGGCGGCGGAGGTGCGCTCTGACGCTGCGGCGGCGACGGCGGCCTGTTCGAATGCAGGCCCGTCGAACTGGAAGCGTTCGTAGGTGCGCTGTTCTGCGTGTTCCTCGCGGAATTCGAATTGCCGTAAGGCGTCGTGTTCGGCTTGGAAGTCGTAGCGCTTCGATTCATCGCACTCGGCGGCCGATCGCTCCGATTGTTGTTGGCCACGCTCTTGTTCGCAGAAGTTGTGCTGTTCCCGCCCGGCCGGTTCGTTGACGCATTGCCCGCATTCGCAGGCCGGTTCGAATTCACAGCCTTGGCCGCCACCACGCCCTTGCCGCTGAAGACTCCCGGCTTGGCGCTGGCCGCCACCGTCGGTTGCCCATGATTCACCGACGCAAGTTGCGCGCGATTCGTGCTCGCCGTGTGCTCATGCTGCGTCTGCGCCGAAGTTGGCTGAACGTGTTGTTCCCGCGCCGCAGCCTGCTCCCCCGCCGTCGGCTGCGCCGTCGTTCCGCCGCTTCCGCCGTTGAAGCTCGTCCGGTTGATTGTCGTGTTGTTATTCACCACCGTCCGGTTGTAGGTGTTGTGCACCACCGTGACATTCACATTCGTCACCGAGCGGTTGTAGCTGAACTCTCTGCCGCGCCACTCGCCGCCCACAAACCCGACTCCGCCGTATCCAAACCCATAATTAATTCCGCCATAGAAACCAACGTGCGGTCCCCAATAGCCGGCGTGCCACAAGTAGGCTCCGCCGCCCCAGCCCCAATACCCCGGCGTCCAGAGCAGTCCAACCGCTGGCGCCATCACCCACGTTCCCGGCACCCAGTAATAACCATCCTCCCCGTACGCCCAATATCCCGGGGTCCAGATATAGCCCGGCGCCGGGCAAACCGGCTGCACGTACACCGGCAGTGCCGGCGGCCCAATGTGCACCGAAATGCCCACGGCGATTTGCGCCTGCGACGCGGCAGGGATCGCAAGCAGTGCCAAAGCAACCAGCAGTAGTCGAAACGTATTGAATGCCCGCATAAAGTTCACCTTCCCGGTGCTAGGTTTTGCCATGCTCCATGGCCCGGCTGGGCGCGCTGCATATTTCTCCAGCGCTTACTTTCCCCTTAAACCCGTTTTCACCAAAAAAGTCGCGCGTTCACATCGTACATCCCCACGCCTCCTCCATTTCCACCGCACCGTTTCGGTGACATTAGCTAAGCTAGGTTAGCTAATGTGCCTGCGATCAAAACTCATCACGCCAAGACCCACCTTTCACGCCTCATCGCCCACTCCCAGGGCGAAAACCTTCCCATCCTCAGCAACCACACCGTCTTCGACACCTACAAACTCCGCCGCCTCTGGGATTGAGCCGCGAGCAATCTCTAGGTAGGACAGGCATTCCTGCCTGTCCCTTCCGCTCTCGAAGGGCCTGTCCTCGCCGTGGGCCTTCACGTCCTCCTATTTCACCGGCACTTGGAGTTCCGCGCGAATAAACGCCTTGATCCCTTCCTCCCCCGTCAATCGCAAACACAGCAGGCTACCCTCGGCCTCCAAGTCAATGTGGAAATCGAAAAACGGGCAGCACTTACTTTCCGCAGCCACAAAATCCGCCAACTCCGCAAGGGAGACGCTTTTGGGGCTGAACTGGAATTCATAGCCCTTCGCCGTTTCCAAGATTTCCTTCCGCGCCGCCAGCAGTTTCTCGGTCAGTTGCGTGTGATGAGCCCGCTCCTCCGGCGTTAGCGCCTTGACGTTGCAAAAGAATTTGCTTTGCGTTGTCGCCATTTCTTTCTCCTTGTCCCATGCTGAGTTTTGAACCGTTAGCCCTACTGCCTCACCACCCGAAAGCAGCATCGCCAGTGCCGCACCTGCCCACACCAACCCGCTCCTCCTGGTCACTTTTCCAAACCGTTCCTGATTTCTATTCATGGCTTTCCTCCAAATTAGGATTTGCCACGTCCCATCCCCAAATGCTAAAAGTTAAACCCAGCTTTAAGTCAAGCGTCGTTTGCGAGTTTTTGTAGGGCCCGCCTTCGGAGGCGGGCCGCTTTTTACGGTCGCAACAGTGCCGCAAGCTCCATGTAGTGGTTTCAGTGCCACTCGGCTAAAGGAAGGTATCCAAAAATGAAAATCGGCCAACTCGCCCGCCGCGCCAGCCTCAACCCCTCCGCCATCCGCTATTACGAAAAACGCGGCCTTCTCGCCCCGCCCCATCGCACCGGCGGCCAGCGCCGCTACCCCACGGACGCCCTCGATCGCGTCCTGCTCATCCGCTTCGCCAGCGACATGCGCTTCACCCTCTCCGAAATCAAGCTTTTCCTCAGCGGTCTCCGCGACAACACTCCCGTCGGCCCCCGCTGGAAAAAACTCGCTGCCAGAAAGATCGCCGAAGTGGACCAGAATATCGCCCGCTCGCTCAAGCTCAAAACGCTCCTCCAGGGCCTCCTTCGCTGCCACTGTGCCTCTTTACACCAATGTGTCCGCGCCCTCGGCCTCAGCGAAAAACTTCTGTCTCTCGTCCGAGTCACAAAGTAGACTTCCACGCCGAACGGGTACCTCTCTTGCATTTCAGCTCGGGACGCGCCAGCCACGGTTCTCTTCGCTGCTATTTTTTGGGATAGGGTGCGTATTCAGTTTGAGGATCGTTGTGGCGTCCGGGCAAGTCGCCTTCGGCCACCACTTGTAGGATTTCTTGATGGAGAATCAATGAAGCGCATTTTAAAGATTTTTCTGAGTCTCATTCTTGTACTAGTTGGCTTGGCCGCTGTCGCCATCACCTTTACTGTCGGCTGGCGTCCCGTCATCGGTCCTAGGGTGCGTCCTCTCACCGCTCGCGTTTTCGAGCGTAATCCAAGGCGCCTCGAACGCGGCCGCTACATGGCCACCGCTCTCAACGGCTGCATCTATTGCCATTCTCCACACGACTGGAATGCTCCTGGTACGCCCTACGTTCCCGGCATGGAAGGTGCTGGCGCAATCATGCCCGAAACGAATCTCCCCGGTCGCATCGTCGCTCCCAATCTCACTTCCGATCCCGAAACCGGCGCTGGCCGCTGGACCGACGATCAACTCGCACGCGCCATTCGTGAAGGCATTGGCCACGACGGTCGTGCCCTTTTTCCCATGATGCCTTACCCCAATTACCGGGAAATGTCCGACGAGGACCTCGCCTCCGTTGTTGTCTACTTCCGCTCCCTGCCTCCCGTTCGCAATCCCTTGCCCCCTACGGAAATGATTTTCCCCGTCAACTATCTGATCCGTGGCGTACCGAAGCCGCTGACGTCCCCCGTACCCGAGATTCCCGCCACTCCCGATCCCGTCAAGCGCGGCAAGCGTCTTGTTAACTTGGTTGGTTGTGGCAACTGCCACACTCCACAGGTAAGAGGTCAGGAGCTACCCGGCATGGACTTTGCCGGCGGGTTCACCCGTTCCGGTCCGTGGGGCAGCGCCACCTCTGCCAACCTCACTCCTGATCCCTCTGGTATTTCTTATTATGACGAAACCCTTTTTCTCGAGGTGATGCGCACCGGCTTCGTTAAGGCCCGCCACTTGAGTCCTGCCATGCCAACGATGGTCTCCAGGAACATGACCGATGACGACCTCAAAGCTATCTTTGCCTACCTGCGCACTCTCAAACCCGTCCAGCATCGCGTGGACAATTCCGAGCCGCCCACCTACTGCAAACTCTGCCGCCAGAAGCACGGCGCCGGCGACCGCAACTAGCGCCGTACCTACTTGCTCCCGCAGATGCCCTTCAAAGTTGAGTATCGCATCGTCGTGATATATCATGGTATAGACCAAAGGACTTAGATTTCCCTTTGTGGGAGAGTGCCCATGCGTAAAATCGCCAAGCTCTTCAAGAACGGCCGCAGCCAGGCCGTCCGTCTGCCTTCCGATTTCCGCTTCTCCTCGCGTGAAGTCTTCATCCGCAAGGATCAGGAAACCGGCGACGTTATTCTCTCCCGTAAGCCGGGTTCCTGGGACGACCTATTTGCCCTCGCAGACTCCGTCGAAATCCCCGCGGACTTCCTCGCTTCACGCGATCGCCGCCCGCCCAAAAAACGCCGCCTCTTTTAATTGGAACAGCTCATGCCCCGATTCATGCTTGATACCAATACCGTGAGCTACGCCCTCAAGGGGATTCCGCCTTCCGTCCGCGGGCATCTGCGCCGCCTTCCCATGGCCCAGGTGTGCATCTCTTCCATCACCGAAGCCGAACTTCTCTTCGGCCTGGCCCTGAAGCCACAGGCGATAAGACTCGCCGAACTCGTCCATCAATTCCTCCTGGGCATCTCCGTCCTGCCCTGGGACTCCCCCGCCGCGCAGGCCTACGCCGACTTGTCCGCCGCGTCTTGGAAGCGCGGCCGCCCCCTCGCTGCCATGGACATGCTCGTCGCCGCCCATGCCTTTGCCTCCGGCCTCACCCTCGTCACCAGCGACCGTTCCTTCCGCACTCTCCGTCCCCGCCTCCGCCTCGCCGACTGGTCCAAGCCCCTCTGAGGACTCGAGTCAGGAACCATCGCCGAAAGTCTCCAAGCCCTTAGGCGTTGCGTTTCGGGCTATCCCACTCAACTCAAATCACTTACTAGTTATTCCTTGACAAACAGTACCCATCTGCTATAATATCTCATGATTTTCCCCCTCCCATTCGATCAAGCCGAGATTCCAACGCGCAAGGCCTCTCTCTTCGCACTGATTTCGAGCCAACCGCGTCACTCTTCGCCCTTTTCTTTTCATACATTACAAATGTCCCCTCCCTCAACCCCTTTCCTTTGACATCCTTACAAATGCCCGGGGGTGTGGGGCCTATTTCACTTCATCTTGCTTCGTCCTCAATCCTCCGAGACCTAAATCCTGTATTTGCCACACATCCGAAAATCGCACTCATAAGTCTTTTCCTTGCCACACTTCCAAATTCATTGGACTTGAAGTCCTTTGCTTGCCACACTTCCGGAAAAGGCGGGGGGTGGGGGATAAATTGTTAACCAGAAATCTCAGGAATGATTTCTCTCCTGAACGCCCATCGCCAAACGAGGAATTCTCCTGCGCGGCGAAGTACTCCGAATGGGGGACTCTCAGTAACAACCAAAAACTAAGAACAGAAAACTGAAAACTGAGAACTAACAACTGACTGCTGAAAATGACCAAACAGCTCACCTTCAATCTCCAGCCCACCCGCCAGATCTTCACGGTCAGCGAACTCACCGCCAAAATCCGCGACCTCCTGGCCAAGAACTTCATGGACATCCTCGTCCAGGGCGAAATCTCCAACTGCCGCGAAGCCCAGTCCGGCCACATTTACTTCACGCTGAAAGACGATCGCGCGCAGGTCCGCTGCGTGTTTTTCAAGCAGCAGCAGCGCGGCATCAAGTTCCGCCCCGAGGACGGCCTGCACGTCACCGTGCGCGGCAGCATCAGCGTCTACGAGCAACGCGGCGAATATCAGATTTACGTGGAGAAAATCGATCTGGTAGGGCAGGGCGCCTTACAACTCGCCTTCGAGCAATTGAAAAAACGACTTGAAGCCGAAGGCCTCTTCGACGCCAAACGCAAAAAGCCGCTGCCGCTGCTCCCCAGCCGTATCGGCATCATTACTTCGCCGCGCGGCGCCGCCGTCCGCGACGTCGTGCGCATCCTCACGCGCCGTTTCCCCAACGTGCACCTGACCGTCTATCCGGTCCGCGTCCAGGGAGAAGGCTCCGCCGAGGAAATCATCAAAGCCTTGAAATTTTTCAACGCCGGGAAAATCGTGGACGTGCTCATCCTCGCCCGCGGCGGCGGCTCCATGGAAGATTTGTGGTCCTTCAACGAAGAAATCGTCGCGCGCGCCATCTTCGCTTCTGAAATTCCTGTGATTTCCGGCGTCGGCCACGAAACCGATTTCACCATCGCCGATTTTGTCGCCGACCTGCGGGCCTCCACTCCTTCCGCCGCCGCCGAGCTGGTCGTGCAAACGCGCGCCGAATTCGACAAGCACATCGCCGAGCTGCGCGAAACGCTCGCCGGCCTGGTTCGTTATCGCTTGTTGGAATGGTCCCGCCGCGTCCACGAACTTTCCGCGCGCCGCGGTTTCCGTCGCCCGCTCGATCTTTTGCGCCAGCAGCGCCAGCGCGCCGATGAAATGACTTCGCGCCTCGCCCTCGGCCTCCGCGCGCGCCTCGAGCAATCGCGCAAACGCTTCACCGCTGCCCACCTGCGCATCGTTTCGTTCGATTTTCGCGTGAAGATCGCCGCGTTCCGCCTGCGCCTCGAAAAGCGCACCGCCGATCTCGGCGTCCGCATCGAGCGCCTCCTGCGCGCCAAACGCGACCGCCTCGAAAAATTAACCCTGCAGCTCCAGGAGCGCAGCCCCTTGAAAGTGCTCGAACGCGGCTACGCCATCGCCACCGACACCGCCGGCAACCTCCTCCGCGACGCCGCCCAAGTCGCCCTCGGCGACACCGTAGCCATCCAACTCCACCGCGGCAAACTATCTACGGAAGTCAAAAGAAAGGAGTGAAGGTAAACGAGCGGTTATCAAAAATGAGCTTCTCTATGTCTCGCTGCCTCAGAGGCAAAAACTATTCGTCGTCGGAAGAGGACGCCACCTTCAAAACCGCAAGGAAAGCTTCCTGCGGAATATCCACTTGGCCGACGCGTTTCATGCGGCGCTTGCCTTCTTTTTGTTTTTCGAGGAGTTTGCGTTTGCGGGAAATGTCGCCGCCGTAGCACTTGGCAAGAACGTTTTTGCGGATGGCGGCGACGGTTTCGCGAGCGATGACGCGGCTGCCGATCGCGGCCTGAATGGGTACCTCGAACATTTGCCGCGGAATCAGCTTTCGCAAGCGCGTGACCAGATCGCGCCCGCGCTCCGCCGCAAAATCGCGATGAATGATCAGCGCCAGCGCATCCACCGGTTCGCCGGCGACAAGCACATCCAGCTTGATGAGATCGGATTCCCGGTAGTCGGCAAGATGGTAGTCGAGCGAAGCGTAGCCGCGTGAAGTGGATTTCAGGCGATCGTAAAAATCGAGTACGATTTCGTTGAGCGGCAACTCGTAAGTGAGCATCACGCGCGTTGGAGAAAGATATTCAAAGTTTTTCTGCGTGCCGCGTTTTTCCTGGCAGAGCTGCAGAATTCCGCCGACGGAATCCTCGTTGGTGATGATCATTGCCTTGATGATCGGCTCTTCGATTTTTTCGATGTCGCTGGGATTCGGAAATTTCGAAGGACTGTCCACTTCGATCACTTCGCCGGTCACGCGCGTGATGCGGTAGCGCACGCTCGGCGCCGTGGTGATCAGGTTCAGCCCGAATTCACGCTCCAGCCGCTCCTGCACGATTTCCATGTGCAGCAGGCCGAGGAATCCGCAGCGGAATCCGAACCCCAGCGCGACGGAGTTTTCCGGCTCGTAAAAAAACGCCGCGTCGTTCAATTGCAATTTTCCGAGCGCGTCACGCAGAGGTTCGTAGTCGTCGGCGAGCACGGGAAATAATCCCGCGAAAACCATCGGCTTGATGGCTTCAAATCCCGGCAGCGCCGGAGCAGGCCGCGCCACTTCGATAACCGTGTCGCCCATCCGTGCATCGGCCACGCGTTTGATGTTCGCGACGATGAAGCCGACGTCGCCGGCTTCGAGTTCCTCGAGCGCCACCGGTTTCGGGGTGAGGGTGCCAAGCTGCTCGACTTCGTAGGTCTCGTCGCCGGCCACGAGTTTGATTTTCACGTGATTCTTGACGCGGCCTTCCATCACGCGCACAAGCACCACGGCGCCGCGGTAAATGTCGAACCACGAATCGAAAATCAGCGCCTGCAGCGGATTGTCCGCGTCGCCCTTCGGAGGAGGCACGCGCGCAACAATCGCCTCGAGCACGTCTTCCACGCCGAGGCCGCTTTTCGCGCTGATCAGAAGCGCGTCCTCCGCGGGAATCGCGAGCACGGTTTCGATTTGCTCTTTTGCAAATTCCGGCTGCGCGGCGGGCAAATCAATTTTGTTGATCACCGGAATAATCGTGAGGTTGTGACTCGAGGCGAGAAAGGTGTTCGCAACAGTCTGTGCTTCCACGCCCTGCGATGCGTCCACCACCAGCAGCGCGCCTTCGCACGCGGAAAGCGCGCGCGAAACTTCGTAAGAGAAATCCACGTGCCCCGGCGTATCAATCAAATTCAGGCGGTAGGTATTTCCGTCTTTCGCCTTGTAGTGCAGTCGAATACTTTTTGCTTTGATGGTGATGCCGCGCTCGCGCTCGAGATCCATGGAGTCGAGAAATTGTTCGTGCATTTCGCGCTGCGTCAGCGCGCCGGTCATTTCCAGGAGGCGGTCCGCCAGTGTGGATTTGCCGTGGTCAATGTGCGCGATGATGCAGAAATTCCGTATGAACTTCGGATCCATTTTTCTCTTTTACCAGTTTTTTCTGTACCCGATTTTCTTTGTTACCGGCAGGAGTTCGAATCGCCGCCGGCATACTCCCGGCGGGCCTGCTTGCCGCATTCGAACGACACAACGCAAGGCAAAAAACCGTGCCGAACAGCCATTCAGTTTGCCACAAATCGCGGTATCGCGCAGCCGTCGGGCCGCAGCCGGTGCGTTCGAATGCGCGGCTGCGGAGAACTCGCATGAATGGAACGATGCACGCGCAGCCACCGAGGGCGGAGGCGCAAAGACTACGGTGTGCGGGCTGCAGATGGATTCCCGGATGCAGGTGAGAGCGCCGACTGGTAACGCGCTACCTGATCGGGCTTGCCCCAGGATCGGTAGAGAGTCACCAGGCGGCGCGCGGCTTCCAGAGTCGACGGGCCCTTTTCTCCTTGAACCGCTTTTATCGTGGCGTAGCTTCGCAGAAGAAGAGGCTCCGCTTCGGCATAGCGTTTCTGCGAAGTAAGGCACTCGCCCAAGGCTCCTTCCGAAATTCCGATGAGTTGATTTCCTTTGGGCAAGAGGCGCGTGCGAATTTCAAGGGCTTCGCGCAGAGAAGCTTCCGCTTCGCGAGAACGGCCGGTCTTGTTCAGGATCAGTCCGAGCTCCAAGAGGGGGTTCGCAAAATAGACGCTTTCTTTCGGTGCGGTGAGGGCCCGATTGAAAACTTGCACGGATTCTCTTGCGGCACTTTCCGCACCTTGGTAGTCGCCCTCCTTGTAGAGGAGATCGGAAAGGCGAAAGAAGCTCATAGCCGTATCGGGATGCGCATCTCCGAGCATTTTGCGGCGAAGCTGCAAGCCTTCCCGCACGAATGGTTCCGCCTGGGAGTAGTTTCCTTTTTTGATCAGCACCGCGCCCAGATTCGAAAGCGTGGCGGCCATTTCTACGTAGGTGCCCTCGGGGAGTTTGCGATACTCGTCGAGGGCGGCGCGATTCAGGCGCTCGGATTCGTTCCAGTCACCGCTGCGGTAAGCCACATCGCCGAGATCGTTGTCGAGCATGGCGACATACGCGCGGTCCTTACCGGTCAGCTTGGAAGCGTATTGCAATGCCTCGCGAAGGTAGCCCCCCGTGGCTTTGTCTGCGCGCTGGTCCAGCATGGATCCATAGTCGCCGAGGACATACGCCATGGCGCGGACGTCGAGGTGTCCGCGTTGCGCTTCTTTGCGCTCAATGTCGATGTCCTTGAGAAAGAGCGCTTCCGCTTCGGCGTTGTTGCCCTTTCGCAACAGAACATTCGCGAGCATATTGGAAGCCTCGACGTTTTCGTGGCGATCGGGGCCATAAAGCCGGATATATTTTTCGAGAGCCGCGCGCAGAATTTGTTCAGCTTTGTCGTAGCGGCCCTGAGCATAGTAAACCGCCCCGATGGTGCGCTGCATTTCCGCGAGCACCTCGGGCTGATCGGCTAACTCCGATTCGGCGCGCCTGGCGGCCTCTTCGACGACTTCGGAAACTTTGGCATCCGGATCTTTACGCGGATTGGGCGATGCATACGCTGGACTCGAAAAGCTCAGCATGTCCTGGAGGAAGGCATTGATGCGGTCGGCCTTGGCCTTCTCCACCTGGGCGCGATCCCGCTCCGCACGTGCGACGCGAGCCTGGCGAACTGTAGCGACGATGCCAGCGGTGAGCGAGAGGAAAAAGAGGACCGTGGCGGCGACACCGGTCTTGTGCCGTCCCACGAATTTGGATGCGCGATAACCGGGCGTATCGTGCCGCGCCGTAACCGGCAAGCCTTGAAGGTGCCGGCGAATATCCTCGGAGAATTGCAGCACCGAGGAGTAGCGCCGCTGAGGTTCCTTGCGCAGGGCCATCAGTGCAATGTTGTCGAGATCGCCATGAAGCCTGCGCCGCAATTTATCCGGAGTTCCTTCGCGAGTTTCGCTCACGGATTGCGGAGTGATCGTGCTTTCCGCAGCAGAATTTTCCACGCGGTCGATCACGGAGCTTGGTTTGTCCGGAACTTCTTCACAGATGGCGCGTTCGAATTCGTCCGGCGAGCGGCCCGCCATGCGGTAGGGGCTGTGACCGGTGAGCAACTTGTAGAGCAACACGCCGAGGGAATAGACGTCGCTGGCGGTAGTGATATTTTCACCGCGGACTTGCTCCGGGCTGGCGGATAGCGGAGTCATGTGGCGGGCCAAAGTCACGGTGCGGTCGGCGAGGGAAGGATTTGCGGCGAGAAGCTTGGCGATGCCGAAATCCAAGAGGCGAGGAACGCCTTCGGAAGTAACGAGGATGTTGCCGGCCTTGATGTCGCGGTGAATGACAAGATTTTGGTGGGCAAAGTGGACGGCGGCGCAGACGCTTTGAAAAAGTTTGAGGCGCTCGGTGGTATCGAGCTTGTTCGAATCGCAATAAATGTCGATCGGCTGGCCTTGAATGTACTCCATGACGAAGTAGGGAAGGCCATCGTCCGTGGTGCCGCCATCGAGTAAGCGGGTGATATTGGGGTGGTCGAGACTGGCCAGGATCTGGCGCTCAGCGCGAAAACGCCGGATGACGTCGTCGGTGTCCTGGCCACGCTTGATGAGCTTGATGGCGACTTCTTTCTGGAAGACCTGGTCGGCGCGCGCGGCCAAGTAGACCGCTCCCATGCCTCCCTGGCCGAGCTTTCGAATGACTTTATAAGGACCGATATTCTGTCCGGCTAGCGAGCGCTCGTCATTTTCCTCGAGCAGCTTGAGGCCTTCCGCGAAAGCGGGAGTTTCGGTGAAGCCGCCTTTGTCGTAGGAGGCCAGGAGAGACTCGACTTCCTGCCGGAGGGAAGCGTCGCCGGCGCAGGAAGAGTCGAGAAACGCGGCGCGGCGAGCCGGTGCGCAATCCAAGGCCGATTGAAATAAATGCTCAATCTGGCGCCAGCGATTTGTTTCCATACTTCAACCTACTTGAGTGCTGAGCTCACGGCGCAACCAGGCCCGGGCCATCCGCCAATCGCGAGTGACAGTGGCCGGAGAGACCTTTAGAGCTTCGGCAGCTTCATCGATGGACATGCCGCCGAAGTAGCGAAGTTCAAAGACTCTGCTTTTGCGGGGATCGAGGGCTGTAAGACTTTCGAGAGCGGTATTGACGGCCACCAATTCGTCGGCGCGTTCGAACGACATAGGGGCGACGTCGCCCAGCGGCAGGACCGGCGCGCCGTCGCCGCGTTTGACGCGTCCGCGACCGCGAGCGTGATCCACCAAAATATTGCGCATGGCGCGCGCAGCTACGGCAAAGAAGTGGGCGCGCGTCTGCCAGTGAACGTTCTGCTGACCGAGGAGGCGGAGATAGGCCTCGTGGATGAGGGCGGTTGTTTGAAGGGTGTGGTCCTGGCGTTCGCGGCGCATGTAGGCGTTGGCGAGACGATGGAGCTCATCGTACACGAGAGGCAGAAGCCGTTGGAAAGCGGCCTCGTCTCCCTCGCTCCAATCCGCGAGGAGTTGCGTGATTTCGCCTGGGGATGACATGGCAAAGCGGCCTGCGGGAACTTGCGCGAAGCATACCACAGGGGGAACGGGCACCGTGAGGGGCCGCCAGCAGAAAAGGCTGACTCGATTGTGCCGGAAATGTCGCTTTAGAGGGTGTGGGGCATTCCGGGGCTTAGCTGCTGCGAGACACGCTTGGCTTCGAGCAGGCTCTCCTTGGTGATGCTCCCTTTTGAGTGAGGTTCCAGAACGCGGAGAACCGGGGAGATAGTTATGAGATCACCAGCGTTGAGCCTGTGCCTTATTCTGGTTGTTGCGATTGCGGGATGCGCCAGCGGCTCGCCACCAATTGCACTGACTTTCCCCTCCGGTTCCGCGCAAGCAATCGACAACGGACAGAGCGTCAACATCACTGTAAATGGGGCGGGCACAAATGGCGTGACTTGGAGTTTGAGTGGGCCCGGCTCGCTATCGAACCAAACGTCGACCTCGGTGACCTATAACGCCACCGCTACCGGCGCGGTCTTACCGGCTAAAGCCACAGCCCCCGCTTCGGCGCCTCACAGCGCGTCCACTTCCGCCGCGGACCCAACGGCGACGGTCACGGCCACCTCCGTGGCAGATACCTCAAAGTCCGCCACAGTGACCATCAGCATCACACCTCCGCCAGCTATCCCGACGACATCCCTGCCAGCAGGGACGGAAGGGACGGCGTACAACCAAACGGTGGCCTCATCAGGAGGTGCCGGGACGCTGACATTCACGATCAGCACGGGGAGCCTACCTGCGGGACTGAGCATGGATACGTCCGGACATATTACGGGCACGCCAACGGGACCAAACGGGACCGCGACTTTTACTGGGAAGGTTACGGATTCAAGCAATGGAGGAGCGCTGTCAAGCACGCAGAATTTAAGCATTCTGATCAACTTGCCGCCAGCGCCTGTCATCTCGACAACGAGTCTCCCTGCGGGTGTGGAGGGCACAGCGTATAACCAGACGATTGCGGCTACGGGCGGCCTGACGCCATACAGTTTCACGATAAGCAGCGCGACGGGATTGCCCTCCGGACTAACAATGGACACATCGGGACACATTACCGGGACCCCAACCGGCCCCAACGGTACCTCGAGTTTTACGGTTAAGCTCACTGACAAAAGTAACCCGGCGCAATCTGCAACTCAGAATCTGAGCATCACCGTTAATCTGCCGCCAGCGCCGACAATCACGACGGCTACACTTCCGGCGGGCGTGGAAGGAGCCGCCTACAGCCAGACCATTCAGGCGACAGGCTTTGGAACACTCGCTTACTCGATCAGCGCAGGGACATTGCCGGCAGGGTTGAGTTTGAACGCTGGTACGGGTGCGATTAGCGGAACGCCACTAGGCCCGAACACGACATCCAATTTCACGGTGACTGTGACAGACAGCAGCAATCCAAAACAAACAGGTTCGAAGGCTCTAAGCATCACCATCAATTTGCCTCCGGCGCCGGTCATCAGTCCAACAACGCTGCCGAATGGAAACGTGGGCTCACCCTACAGTCAAACACTTTCGGTGAACGGCGGGCTAGGCCCGTATACATGGAGTGTCAGTGTCGGCACGTTGCCCGCGGGATTGGCGTTTACGGCCAGCAATACCACGGCGAAGATCAGCGGAACACCGACAACGGCGCAGAGCAACGTCGCGTTCACGATTCAGGTCACGGATTCGAGCGTTCCACCGCAAGCGGGGACGCAGAGTTACACCGTGACGATCAATCCACCGGCACCGCTCAGCATCACGACAGCGGCATTGCCAAACGGGGCTTACAACACCGCTTACAACACTACGATTTCAGCAGGCGGCGGCGTTGCTCCTTATACATTCAGCTTGGATGCGGCTTCCAGCCCGCTTCCGGCAGGATTGTCCCTCACCACCAGCAACAACCAGGGCGTGATTTCCGGGACGCCCACAACCGCCGGGACTTTCACGAACATCATCGTGGACGTGCATGACTCCCAGGCACCCACACCGGGAACGGCGACGAAGACCTACACCCTGACGATCACTGCTTCCGCGATCGTCATCTCGCCTACGAGTCTGCCGAATGGCACTGTCAATATCTCTTACAGTGTAAACATCACGGCCACAGGCGGCGTGTCACCATATACCTTCAGTCTGGATGCTGCTTCCAGCGCGCTGCCAGCGGGCTTGAGTTTTTCCTCGAATTCCACTACGGCCACGATTTCCGGCACGCCGACGGCCGCCGCTACGACAAATAACATCATCATTGACGTGAAGGATTCGGAGCAGCCTGCGGTGACTCAGAAGATCACCTACTCGATTACCATCAGCGCGGCTGGAGTGAGCATCACCACTACGAGTCCACTGCCTGGCGCAACCCTCAGCTCCGCATACAGCACGACACTGACTGCCACCGGAGGCGTCCCACCGTATGCGTGGAGTCTAGCGACAGGCTCAGCTTTGCCAGCTGGCCTCACGCTGAGCTCCGGCTCGCCAAGTGCGACTATCTCCGGAACACCGACGGCCACCGGGACCTTCCAGTTCACGGTGAAAGTCGCGGATTCCGCGACACCGACGCCATCGACCGTCTCGGTGAGCTTCCTGCTGACGGTCACCGGCTCCACGCTGAATTGCCCCGCCATCGTGAACCTGACTCTGTGCGGCACTTACGGGATGGGCATCGGGGGATTCGTCGGCACCACTGGGAGCGCGATAATGGGGGCCAGCTTCGTTGCCGACAGCAGCGGTCACATCATCAGCGGTGTGGAGGACATCAACAGTGTTAGCGGTGGCCAAGCCAATATCACCATCACTGGCGGCAGCTATGCCATGGATGCGAGCGGAGATGGGCGCGGCGTGCTAACGCTCATCGACTCGACGGCCGCGAGCCGCACTTTCCGCTTTGTGCTGGAGTCGGCGAAAAATGCCGGCGTGGCGGGGATCGAGGAGTTCGACGGCAGCGGGACGCGCGCCGCGGGCACCATGATTGGCCCCGGAACGCCGCCTATCGCAACGATACCTGCCAACACCCTCCTCGGCGTTCGGCTCGCCGGCTACAACGGCGCGGGGCAACGCGTGGGGCTGCTCGGAGAATTCCAAGTCGGGAGCAGCGGATGCAACGGCGCGAGCGGCTCGTTCAACTCGTTGGCCGGCGAGCATGTTGTCACGAACACTGCCGGCACGGTGAACAGCGCCCTCACAATCACCGGCTCGTGCACGGCACCCGATCCCAACACGGGCCGCGGCACACTCACGCTGACGATCAGCGGCGGCACGCCCTTCACCAACAGCACTCTGAATTTCGTTTACTATGCCGCCAGCGCGTCGGGCAGCCTGCTGGGTATGTTACTCGGAGAGGAGGATGCCATTGCCGCCAACCAGCCCATCCTTGCTGGCCTTGCGCAGCCGGCCAACGGCGGGTTCGCGAACTGTATTGCCCCAGCAGCGTGCATTCTGGCCGGGTCTGGCACAACCGATGGCACGATGACTGGTCATGCTGTCGCTTTGCTGGTTCGCGGCACCGGGACGGCGGTCACGATTACCACGGGCACGATTGCCGGCGTCTTGGACGAAAACTTCGGCGGCACCATCACCACTGCCGCCACCTGGCCGTACTCTACTTACGCAGGTGACACCAACGTCGTCGGTACCATCAAAGGCACCGGCCCCACCATCCATTATGTCGGTGACGGCAGCTTTATGGACGAGAGCGTAAGCGTGATTATGGGCGATGCCATCGTCCAAAACACGACTACCATCGAGAGTCCGGGCGCGCCGTATATCATTGGCGAATCGATTGGCTCTAGCGCTGTAGGCCCGACACCGGCCGTCCCCCACGTGGTCGGAGTCGTGACGCCGTCAGCCACTAGTGCGGGAACGTTTACCGGAACCCTGGACGTCAGCAGCAGCGCTGGGTCTACAGCTGGCTTCGCAGGCAGCGGGAGCTACTCGATGTCTACCACCACTGGACGCGGCACGGGAACGGCCAACTTCACCAATGGCGCAAACAGCATCGCAGTCGTCATCTACGGCAACCGGCACAGACGGTTCTCCGTGTTGGACGTGCAGACCAGCGAGCCATACGTGATTGGGGCTCGTCTGCAATAGAGAAGAGGCGCTGTGAAACACCATGTCTCGGCATTCATGCTGAGCTGAAGACGTAGAAAGAAACTCCAGCGGACCTGCTTGCGCCGACCGCCTTGCGGCCGGCGCAAGCGATTTTGTGCGGCGCGTGTTGCGCCGGAATTCATAGGCGACTTCAAACGATTCGTATTTCCGAAAGAACATTCCGTTTGGCAGACAACCGGTGGATCCGGGAAAACTCCGTTGACTGAGCTACTATCGAATATTACATCGATGTTTGTTGATGTTTTGCCCCCCTCCGGCGAGCGGTATATAGTTACTAGGGGCGGTTCGCACGCCGCGTGGAGCCCAGCTCCGCACCGTCAATTGGTTGACGCCTGGTTTGCAGTTTTCAGTCACCGCAAAGGCAATTCGAATCGATGGCCGCAGACGTCAGCAAGCATTTGGAACGCGCCCGGCGCTTCCTCGAGAAGAATCGTGTCGAGGATGCGATCGAGGCGTATCTCGCCGCGCTCGACGAGGCGCCGCAGCATCAGGAAGCCACGCAGGCGCTCGGGGATTTGTACGCGCGGATGGAGCAGCCGGACCGCGCGGCGGTTTATTACGGGCTTCTGTTTGACTTGCTGATCGAGCCGAAAGACGAGACGAAGGCGCTGGCGATTTACAACCGGTTTCTGCGTTCGAACGCCACGCCTCAACCCCCGGAGCGGATCGCGCGCCACGCGTTCCTGCAGCAAAAACAAAATCATCCCGAAGAAGCCATGGAGCAGTACACGAAAGCGGCGGAGCTTTTTGCCGCGGCAGGGCGGGATGAGGACGCGCTTTTTTGCTGGGAGCGGATTGCGCAACTGGATCCGGAAAATCTTGGGCGGCAGATGCGGCTGGCGGAATCCGCGGAGCGTATCGGGAAGAATGCACTGGCGGCGCGCGCGTTTCTGCGCTCGGGGCAACTGGCTACCGCGAGCGGAGCGGCTGCCGATGCGCTGCAACTTCTCGGGCGGGCGCACAAGCTCGCGCCGCAGGAGCGCAGCGTCGCGCTGCTTTATGCGCAGGCGAATTTGCATTCAGGAAACGCGGTTCGCGCGGCGGCGCTGCTGGAGCCCTTCGCGGCGTCCGATGGCGACGCGGCATTTCTAGACACCTATGGCGACGCCCTCATGCGCTCGGGAAATTTGGAGAAAGCGCGCGAGGTGCTGGACCGCCTAATCCGAGAAAAAAATGAGCGCGTGACGCGGCTTTTCGATCTCGCCGAGCATTACATCGCCGCGGGACAGGACCAGAAGGCCGTGGAACTCCTCACGACGGTGAAGCGGCGGATGTTCGCGGACAAACGGCAGAATGAATTCGCGGCGCTGTTGGATGGCGTGGGTGCAAAACACGGGCAATCGCAGGCGGTACTGGAGTTCTGGGCGTCCGTGATCAATGAGCTGAACCGCGAGTCGCAATATTTTGAAGTGCTGATCAAACTGTTCGACGTGTACCTGACTTCGGGGAACGTTGCGAAGGCGGCGGAATCGTTCGAACGGCTGGTGGACATTGACGCCTACGATTACCGCAATCAGGAGCGGCTGGAATTGTTGCGCGGGAAAGTGGACGAAGCGTTTTTGAAGCGCATCGCGAGCCGCTTGACGAAATCGGGCACGGGCACGCAGACGCACGCGCCGCACACCCCGCAGCCTCCGCAAGGCGGGATTCCCGCTACTCCGGCGAGCAGCGAAGAGGCGAAGCACAAACAGGCGCTGGAAGACCTGATCGTGCAAACCGAGATTTTTTTGCAGTATGCACTGCAGAACAAAGCGCTCGAGCGGCTGCAAAAAATCTCGATCATGTTTCCTGGCGAAGAAGAGCGCAACGCACGGCTCTCGAACCTTTACCAAATGGCGAACTGGTGGCCGCAGGGCTCACCGAAACTAAAGACGGAAGCTGCGCCGGCGCCCGCGGTGGCGGCAGCACCCGTAGCGCCCGTCGCCGAGGCGCAGAACGCGATTACCGGGAAGACGGGCGTGTACACGGCGGAGACGCTGCGCGATCTTTCGAAAATTTCGGAGATTAATCAGAAGATTTTCCGCCAGCAGACGCCGCGCGCCATGCTCAACACGGCGGTCAACGAAGTTGGGACTTATTTGCGGCCGACGCGCGCGCTGGCGGTCGTCGGTGCGCCAGGCAGGCCGCCGGAAATGGCGGCGGAGTTTTGTGCGCACGGGGTGAAGCCGGCGCCCGGCGCGCAGGTGGTGCTGCTGCTCGCGCAAATGGAAAAGGCGGAGCCGGATGAACTTGGCGCCCTGATGGTGAATGCCGCGGAAGGATCGATCCTCAAAGAGCTGGGGCTGGCCACTGCGCTCGGCGTCATGATTACGGACAAAGAGACGCAGATGCCGGCGGGGATGCTGATCATCGCGTATGCCGAGGCGCACAAGTGGAGGCCGAACGAGGCTTATTTTTTGCAGGCGATTGGCGACCAGATGCTGATGAGCGTGAGTCATACGCGGCTGCGTTCGCTGGTGCGACGCATGGGAGTTTCGGATGAGCGCTCCGGGCTGCTGAGTCGCAGTTCGTACCAGAGCTGCTTGCTGACGGAAGCGGACCGCGCGCGCACGCAGGGCACGCCGCTTTCGCTGACAATTTTGCAGATTGACCGCGGGGCGGAAATTTTGCGGCAGCAAGGCGAGCCGCCGCTGGAGCGTTTTCTGGAACAACTCGCGCGGTCGCTGCAGCCCATTGTGCGGCAGAACGATGTGGCGGTGAAATATACGGCGTGGTCGCTGGCGTTTATTTTGCCGGACACCACGCTGGCGGGGGCGCAGAATCTTGCAGATAAACTGCGGCGGGCGGCTTCGGGATTGCGGCCGCCGTGGGATTCGACGTCCATCACGCTGAGCGCGGGGATTGTGGAAGCGGTGGCGAAGCCGGATTACGACAGCGAAGACATTGTGACGGATTTGATCAACCGCGCGGAATTCTCCGTGGAGGAAGCGCGAAAAAAGGGCGGGGATACGGTCATAGCCCTCGAAACTCCCAAACTATAGAAGCAAACGGAGAGAGGATTCATGTTTCCGACGGATGTGGTGATTGTGGCGGGGGCGCGGACGCCGATGGCGCGGTATACCGGGGCGTTTTCGGAGGTGAGCGCGATTGAGTTGGCGGCGCATGCTTCGAAAGAGGCGATTCGGCGGTCGGGTGTGGACGCGGGCGAGTTTGATCATGCGATTTTTGGCAACGTGATGCAGACGAGCGCGGACGCGCTGTACGGAGCGCGGCACGTGGGATTGAAAGCGGGATTGAAGATGGAAACGCCGGCGGTGACGGTGAACCGGTTGTGCGGCTCTGGGATTGAGGCGATTGCGCAAGCGGCGCAGCGGCTGCTGCTGGGCGAAGCGGCGATGGTGCTGGCGGGCGGCATGGAAAATATGACGCAGGCGCCGTTTGTGGTTCGCGGGGCGCGCACGGGATTGAAGCTGGGCGGCGGGGCGCTAGAAGATTCGTTGATGGCGGGGCTGACGGATACGTACTGCGGGTTGCCGATGGCGCTGACGGCGGAGAAGTTGGCGGAGCAACACGGCATCACGCGGACGGACGCGGATGCGTATGCGCTGCGCAGCCAGCAGGCGGCGGATGCGGCGTACAAGGCCTGTCGCATTCGGGAAGAACTTGTATCTGTTGAAGTGAAGCAGGGGAAGAAATCGATCATGGTGAGTGAAGACGATCACCGGCGGCCGGAGACGACGATGGAGACTCTCGCAAAGCTGCCGCCCTCGTTTAAGAAAGATGGAATCGTGACGGCCGGCAATGCAAGCGGGATTGTGGACGGTGCGGCGGCGGTGGTGGTAACGACGGAAAAGACCGCGAAAGAGCGCGGGCTGAAACCGGTGGGGCGCATCGTGTCGTGGGCGGTTGCGGGAGTGGATCCGAGCATAATGGGGATTGGGCCGGTGCCGTCGTCGCAGAAGGCGCTGAAGCTGGCGGGGCTTACGCTGGAGCAGATGGATCGCGTGGAAGTAAATGAGGCGTTCGCGGCGCAGTATCTGGCGGTGGAGAAGGTGCTGGGGCTGAAGCGCGACAAGACCAATGTGAACGGCGGGGCGATTGCGCTGGGGCATCCGCTCGGAGCTTCTGGGACGCGGCTGATAATTACGATTCTCAATGAGTTGCGGCGCAATGGGTTGCGCTATGGGCTTGCGACCGCTTGCATTGGCGGCGGGCAGGGGATTGCGATGATCGTGGAGGCACTGCGCAACTAGCCCGAGCCGTTTCTGCTACACTTCTGCATTCGGCGTTCGAAGTTTCCTGCTGGTCATTTCTGTCAATCGACTGGCGGTATCATCTACGAGGAAAAGCATGGCGATTCAAAAAGTGGGAGTCGTGGGGTGTGGATTGATGGGCTCGGGGATCGCGCAGGTGGCGGCGGCCTCTGGATTCAGCACGGTGGTGCGGGAAGTGAACGCGGAGTTGCTGGACAAGGGGCTGAAGGGCATTGATAAGAACCTGAGCCGGCTGGCGGAGAAGGGCACGATCACGGAAGCGGCGAAGAACGAAATCCGCGGGCGTCTGAAGGGCACGACCAAGATCGAAGACTTGAAGGATTGCGACGTGATCGTGGAAGCGATCATCGAGCAGTTGCCGGCGAAGCGCGAACTTTTTTCGGCGCTGGATGCGATTTGCCCGGCGGCTACAATTTTTGCGAGCAACACGTCTTCGCTGACCATCACGGAGATTGCGACGGCGACGAAAAGGCCGCAGCGGTTTGTCGGTTTACACTTTTTCAATCCGGTGCCGGTGATGAAGCTGGTGGAAGTGGTGCGGACGATTGCGACGGAGCCGGCGGTTTACGAAGAGATGGTGGCGTTTGGGGCGAAGCTCGGGAAGACGCCAGTGCGGGCGCACGATTCAACGGGATTCATAGTCAACCGGCTGCTGGTGCCGTATCTACTGGACGCCATTCGCGCGCTGGAAGAGGGCGTGGGATCGATCGAGGACATAGATAATTCCATGAAGCTGGGTTGCGGGCATCCGATGGGGCCGCTGACGCTGCTGGATTTTGTGGGGCTGGATACGACGTATTACATTTCGCAGATTATGTTTGAGGAGTTTAAGGAGCGGCGATTTGCTGCGCCGCCATTGTTGAAGCGCATGGTTCTTGCAGGGTGGAATGGGCGGAAAGCGGGGCGGGGGTTTTATGATTATGCGGATCCGCAGAAGCCGACGGCGATGAAATTCTAAGGGTGATTAGTTGTTAGTTTTTAGTTGTTAGTGGAGAAGAGAGGAAAGAGCGAGGGTAACTCGTGTGGTGGGCGTCGTAGAAGAATAGAAAAGAAAGAGCAAAGATTACGCAGAGACGCGGAGTACGGAGAGGAACGCGGGCCGGAGAAGGAAAGAGACGGGATGGCATACGAGAATATTTTGTACGAGAAGAGGGACGGGATTGCGTACGTCACGTTCAACCGGCCGAAAGTGTTGAACGCGCTGAACCGTAAGACCGTGGAAGAGCTGAATCACGCGTTGATGGATGCGCGCCGCGACGAGGCGGTTCGCGCGGTGATTCTCACGGGCGCGGGCGAGAAATCTTTTGTGGCTGGGGCGGATATCGGGGAGCTGGCGCAACAGACGCCGGCGAACGGAAAAGAGTTTTCGCTTTTTGGGCAGAGCGTGTTTCATTTGCTGGAGACGATGGGGAAGCCATCCATTTGCGCGATCAATGGGTTTGCGCTGGGGGGCGGCTGCGAGCTGGCGCTTTCCTGCACGATTCGAATTGCGAGCAAGACGGCGAAGCTGGGGCAGCCGGAAGTGAAGTTGGGGATCCTGCCGGGCTACGGCGGAACGCAGCGGCTGGCGCGGCTGTGCGGAAAGGGAATGGCGCACGAGCTGTGCCTTACGGGCGAAATGATTACCGCGGAAGAGGCGCTACGCATCGGGCTCGTGAATCGCATTTATGAACCCGCGGAGCTGATGCCTGCGGCGGAAGCGATGGCCAAGAAAATTATCGCCAATGCGCCGATCGCAGTGAAGTACACCATGGAAGCGATCGAGCGCGGCTTCGAGATGCCACAGGAGGAAGGACTCTTCCTGGAGGCGACGCTTTTTGGGCTGGCTTGTGCGACGGAAGACATGCGCGAGGGGACGAAGGCGTTTTTGGAGAAGAGGCCGGCGCAGTTCAAAGGGAAGTAAATGAGGTAAAGGAAGTAAAGGAACGGAGAGCGGCGCGAATCGCGATGGCGGGGAAACTTCAACCGGAGAACGTGAGCGGTGGGCTGAGTGCTGGTGGACTGCGGATTGGGATTGTTGTGAGCCGATTCAACGGCTTCATCACGGAACGGTTGCTTTCGGCGGCGGTGGATGCGTTGGGACGCGCGGGGGCTGGCAGTAAGGATGTTACGGTGGTGCACGTTCCAGGAGCGTTCGAATTGCCATTGGCGGCGAAAAAGCTGGCGATGACGGGAAAGTATGATGCGCTTATCGCGATTGGTTGCGTGATCCGGGGCGAGACGTCGCACTACGATTATGTTTGCTCGGAGACTTCGCGTGGCTTGCAACTGGCGCAGATGGACACGGGCGTCCCGGTGCTTTTCTGTGTGCTGACCTGCGACACGCTGGAGCAAGCCATCGATCGCGCGGGATTGAAGGGCGGCAACAAGGGATTTGAAGCAGGGCTTGCTGCCATCGAAATGGGCCATTTGTCGCGAAAAATTCGCGCCGCTCATGCGACAACTGCTGCTGTGGGAAAGACGCGGCGCACATAACGTGTCCCTCCGGAGAAAGTCGCGCGAATTTGCCATGCAGATGCTGTTTCAATGGGACATGAGCCAGCAGGATTTCACGAAACTGGAAACGAAGTTTTGGAAAAATGCGAAGGCCGCGGACACCACGCGCGCGTTCGCGGAAGAACTTTTTGAAGGTGCGGCCAAGGATGTTGGGGTGCTTGATGCGCTGATCGTGGGGCATGCCGACAACTGGCGGTTCGAACGCATGGCGGCGATCGATCGCGCGATCCTGCGGCTGGCGATTTATGAGTTGCGCACGGCGGAAACGCCTCCGAAAGTGATCCTCAACGAAGCCGTAGATCTGGCCAAGAAATATTCCTCGGAAGAATCCGGCGCGTTTGTCAATGGGATCCTCGATGGCGTCCATAAATCATTGCAAGTAAAATAGTTATTCCAGCTTCCAAGCCTGTCCAGTTTTTCTGAAAACATTCCGCGGCGCACGCGAAACTTTGTTGCACTCCTTGTGTTCAATTTCGCAGAAGCGTGAACCAGTCCCCGGAACGTTTTCTTCAGGAGAGAAAACCATGACGGTCCAACCAATCGTTCGTCGAAGTGTGCTCGCAGTAGCTTTTGCCGGTTTGCTCGCCGGTGGCGCCTATGCCCACAGCCCGGATTCCACTACACAGCAGCAGGACATCAAGCAGGACAAGAAGGATATTCGCAACGACAAGAAGGATCTGGCGAAAGATCGCGCGGATCGCAATGCGGATCAACGCGATATCAACCAGGACAAGCGCGACATCAAGAGCGACAAGCAGGACGTTCGCCAGGACAACAAGGACATCAACAGCGACAAGCGCGACATCCATCGAGACAACAGGGATATTCGCAACGACAAGACCGACCTCTCGAAGGACCGCGCGGATCGCAACGCCGATCAGCGCGACATCAATCATGATAAGAGCAAGCTGACACGCGATGACGCCAAGTATGGCGACAACAGCGCGCAGGCCAAGGCTGACCGCAAGGATCTGCGTCAAGACCGCACCGACCGGAACGCGGACCAGCGGGATATCAATCACGACAAGGCGGATCTTTCCAAGGACCGCACCGACCGTAACAATGACGTGAAAGACTTGAATGCGGACCGCAAGGACAGGAATCAGGACGTGAAAGACTTGCACAGCGACAAGAAGGATCTGAGCAAGGACCGAAAGGATCGCAACAAGGATCAAAAGGACAACAACAAGGATAAGAAGGACCTGCACAAGGACCGGAAGGATCTGCGGCAGGATCGCAAAGGGCACAAGTAAGAATTCGCTTCGTGAAAAGAAAAAGGCCGCGCGGGAATACCGTACGGCCTTTTACGTTTCCCGGCGCGGCTTTGCGTCAGATGCGGATGGTGCCTTCGAACACTTTTACGGCGGCACCGCTCACGCGCGGGATTAGTTTTTTCCCGCTTTGCGTCACTTCCACTTCGATGTAGCTGGGACGGCCCATCTCGACCCCCTGAAGAATGCTGAGCGTGTGGCCCGGCGCGAGCTTGCCATGGCGCACGAGATATGCCCCAAGCGAACCCGCAGCGGAACCAGTGGCGGCGTCCTCGTAGAGTTCCCACGGCAGCATGCCGCGAGAGAAAGCTTTGCCGTTGCCGCCGAGCGCGAAGCAATAGGCCATGGTCGTGTTTTTGCCTTGCAGACGGCGGAGTTCGCTGGTGTTCATGACGATTTTACCGAGCACGGCACGATTGCGCAGCGGGACCATTAGGTTGAAGATGCCGGTAGAGACGATTTCGGGCTCGAGATTCGGATCTAGATCTTTTGGCGAAAGTCCCAAGGCCGAGGCAAGTTTTTTCGCGTTGAGCTTCGCAGGCTTGAAGATGGCTTCTTTCTGCGTCATGGTGACGCGCTGCGGCCGGCCGTCTTTGAAACGGATTTCCACTGGCAAGATGCCGGCGCCGGTTTCCTGCAAGATGTGAACGCCGCCTTCCTGCGCGGGCACAACGCCCAGCTCCGCGAGCAAAAACCACGTGCCGATCACCGGATGGCCAGCGAGCTTGAGCTCTTCCTTAGTGGTAAAGATTCGCAGGCGCGCGAGGGCTTCTTCGTTGGTGGGTTTCTGCACGAAGACGGTTTCCGAGAGATTCATCTCGCGAGCGATGGCGAGCATTTCGTCATCGGAGAGGCCGTCGCCATCGGTGAAGACGGCGAGCGGGTTGCCTTCGAAGCGCGTGGTGGTGCAGACGTCGAGAGTGTGAAAGCGATGTTCCATAGCTGGTGGCGAGTGGCCGCAAGAGCGTGTGAATGGTTCAGATATGCTCAAGCTGAGCGACAGTCCTTTCGTTGGTGATGTTTCCCGTGTTCAGGGTAGATTTCGGTTCGATCAAGACGATGTGGACTTCTTCGTCGGCGACAGGGCAATGCTCGACGCCGCGCGGGACGATAATGAATTCGCCTTCGTTGATGATGGCTTCACGTTCGCGGAATTTCATGTGCAATGTGCCTTTGACGACGAGGAACATTTCGTCCTCGTTGTCGTGATGATGCCAGATGAATTCGCCTTTTAGTTTGACGGCTTTGATGTGGCAGTCGTTCACCTCACCGATGATGCGTGGATTACAGTAGTCGGCGAAGCGGCTGAATTTTTCGTTTAGATTGACAGTGTTCATGGCAGTTCCTAGAGAGTCTGAACTATTTTGGTTACAGCTACGAGAACGCGCTGGGTGGTCTCGAGCTTTGACGTTTCGCAATACACGCGCAGCAGATTCTCTGTGCCTGAAGCGCGGATCATCACCCAACCAACATCGTCAAGATAGAGTTTGATGCCGTCCATGTCTTCGCGGCGTACCACCTTCCAATCGAGAATGCGGTCCAGTTTCGTATTCGAAAAATAAGCGATGGCTTTTTCTTTTTGGCCGGGCTTCAGGTCGAGGTCCACGCGGCCGTAATGATATTCGCCGAATTCGGCGGTAAGCACGGCGAGCAGTTCGCCCAGCGATTTGCCGTGCCAGGCCATCAATTCCGCGAGCAGGAGCGCGGAAACGGTGGCGTCGCGTTCGGGGATGTAGAGATTGGTGCCGATGCCGCCGCTTTCTTCGCCGCCGATCAGAATGTTCTGTTCGAGCATCAACTCGCAGATGTATTTGAAGCCGATGGGTGTTTCGTGGAGTTTACGGCAGAATTTGGCGGCGAGCTTGTCGATCAGTTTAGTGACGGAAAACGTTTTGGCGATGTCGCCGGGGAGATTGCGAGTTCCGGCGAGGTGCCAGACGAGCAGCGCAAAAATCTGGTGGGGATTGACGAAGGTGCCGTCGCGGTCGATGGCGCCGATGCGGTCGCCGTCGCCATCGGCGCACAAGCCGGCGTCGAATTTTCCCTCGAGCACGGCTTTGCTCAGGGCGTCAATGTGCGGCTCAATCGGCTCCGGGTGTACGCCGCCGAAGAGCGGGTCGCGCGTGCCGCGAATTTCATCGCAGGCAACGCCATTACGGCGGAAAAGTTCGACGAGCAAGCCCGTGGCTGAGCCATGCATCACGTCGGAGACGAAGCGGAGCTTTGCGTCGCGAAGGCGCCGCCAATCGACCAGCCGTTCCAGTGTGTCGAGATACGGGGCGCGCGGTTCGAGCGGCTGAATTAGATTTTTTCGCGTGGGCAGCGGCGGCACGTTTTCTTTCTGCACGACATCGAGCTCTTGTTCGATTTGCGCGACAATCGAAGGCAACGCCGAGCTGCCATAGCTCGCTTTGTATTTGATGCCATTCCATTGATAGGGATTGTGGCTCGCGGTGATCATCAGGCCGCCGGCGGCTGAGCGCTGCTTCACCAGCAAGGAAACTGCAGGCGTGGGGCACGGTTTATCCGTCAGGAAAACGGGAGTGCCACTGGCGGAGAGCACTTCAGCGGCGGTGGAAGCAATTTCGTCCGAAGCGAAGCGGTGATCGTAGCCGATGATGACGCCCTTGCGCGCGTCCTCGCAACGCACGACGTAACGTGCGATGCCCTGCGCCACGATGCGCGCGTTCGCGAAAGTGAAATCATCCGCGATCACGCCGCGCCAACCATCGGTGCCAAATTGAATCGAGGTCATGGGAAGCAGAGGAAAGTATACGCGATGCGATATGTCTGCCAAACAGCCGGATTGGCCTGTAGGTCGGAAAGCGGACCGCCTCAGAAGGCGGTCCCTACAACAACCTTCTTAGTTTTTGCTCTTCAAGCCATTTGACGATTTTGGCCACGTCCTGGGCGCGGTCGCGCGGGCAGATGAGCAGGGCGTCGGGCGTGTCCACGACGATGAGGTCGTGCACGCCGATGAGGGCGGCGATTTTTCCGGGGCAGGAGATGAGATTGCCGCTGGCGTCGAGGGCGTAGCCGGGGCTGACGAAGGCGTTGCCGTCGGAGGAGTTTTTGTCGAGCAGCAATCCATGTACGGCGGCCCAGGAGCCGATGTCGCTCCAGCCGACTTCGGCGGGAATTACGAAGACGCGCGGCGCACCGTCTGCTCGCGTGGCGGGTTCGAGGACGGCGTAGTCCACGGAGATGTTTTCAAGCTTCGGGTATATGGCCCGCAGCTGGTGTTCGTAACCGCGGGTTCCGATCGAGGCGGAGAGTTTTTCCAGGGCCGCGTGTGTTTTCGGCAAAAACTGTTTGAGGTTTTCGAGGAAGGTGAAAACGCGCCAGAAAAACATTCCGGCGTTCCAGTGATAGTTGCCCGTAGCAACATATTCCTGCGCAAGCTTCAGTTCAGGTTTTTCCGTGAAGCGCCGAACGGGGAAAACGGGAAAGCCTTTGGTCCCGACCGATTCACCCATGCGCTCGACGTAGCCGAAACCGGTCTCCGGCCGGACGGGAGGAATGCCGAGCACGACCATGCGCCCGGGATGGCGAGCGACGTCGAGAGCGGCGCTTACGATCTCCCGATATTTCTTGTCCAGTTCGATGTAGTGATCGGCAGGGAGCACGGCCATCAAAGCGTCGCTGCTCGCGGCATGGCGAACATGAATCGCAGCGAGCCCAATCGCCGCGGCGGTGTTGCGTCCCAGCGGCTCGGTCAGAACGTGCCTGCAAGCGGCGGCCGGAAGCTGTTTGCGTACGGCGATGGCTTGTTCCGAATTCGTGACCGTCCAGACGCGCTCGGCGGAAATCAGCGGCCGCAGACGCGCGACGGTTTGCTCCAGCATGGTGTTCTTGCCGACGATGTTTAGAAGTTGCTTCGGCGTGCGCGTGCGGCTGCGCGGCCAGAAGCGCGTCCCGCGTCCTCCGGCCAGAATTACTGCGTGAACCTCCAGTTTTTCCTTTGCCATCGTTGTGCCGCCTACTCGAAAAGAACTTGTGCAAGCGCCGCCGCTGAGATTCCCTCGCGATGAAGATCCGTCCGCAGAAACGCGATGTCCGGCACCCAGGTTCGGATCAGCGAAGTGGCCGCTTCCGGGCGGACAGCAACGTGCCCTAGCCAAGCGGGTACCAGCCAGCACTCGCCGCGATGATAACGCGCCGCACTGTCCGGCCAGGAAAAAGTACCCGTGCCTTCCAGGATGATGATGAGTTCAAACCGCGCGGCATCCACGGGAATTTCGCAATTCGCGGAACACTCCCACCGCTCGGTTGCGAAGAAACGGCAAGCCGTGAGGAGCGATCTCACCGCTCCTTTCGCGGGGAGAGAGAGAGCAGTGATCTTTCCTCCGGGGCTCTGGCCGAAGTTTGTCACTTCCAATGCCTTCTCGATATGCAATTCACGAGGCTTCCCTTGGGCGTCCACGCGGCCGTAATCGTAGACTCGATACGTCAAGTCCGAATATTCCTGCACTTCGCAAATAACCATTCCGGAACCGATGGTATGCGGGGTGCCTGCGGGCACGAAAAGAGTGTCTCCGGAATGGACTGAGACTGCCTTGAAGAGATTCTCCAACGTGTGTTTTGCCAGCCCCTCGCGAAATTTCTCCTTGTCCACTCCCAGCTTCAGGCCAACGAGCACCTGGGCGCCGAAATTCGCGGAAACCACATACCACATCTCCGTTTTCCCGCGGCCGCCCGCGGCTTGTTCGTGCGCCGCCGCGTAAGCGTCGTCCGGATGAACCTGAATGGAAAGTTTATCCGTGGGGAAAATGAATTTAACGAGTAGAGGGAAGTTTGCGACGGAGGCAAGTTGCTCGCCGCGCCACTCCGCGGGCATTTCGGCCCAGGCTTCGCCGAGCGATTTTCCCGCGTAAGGCCCAGTGGCAATTTTGCAATCCACGCCGGTGAGCCAAGCTTCGCCCAGCGGCTCCGTCAAATTGGATTTTTCGGGGAAAAGCGGCGCCAGTGAACGTGCGCCCCAAATACGTGGACTAAAGATGGGCTCGATGCGTGTGGGCGTGGGCTTCACGAGATTGCTTGGGCTCGCATGTGTTGGAGTAGCGCGGAAAAGCGGCAGCTGGGCCCCGACATAGTCGGGGTAAACCGCCGCACTCCAAAATCAGCCCGCGGCTTCGGCGCGCGAGAAAAAACGTTCGAGGCGGCGCAATCCTTCGTCGATTCGTTCGAGCGAGGTGGCATAGGAGAGCCGCAGGTAGCCGGGGGCGCCAAAGGCTTCGCCAGGAACGACCGCTACATGCGCTTTCTCCAGCAAGAGTTTCGCGATTTCCGTGCAGGACTTTGCGAGCGCCGTTCTTCCCGCGCCGTTCGAAAGGTGCGCCGAGATGTCCGGGAACGCATAGAACGCGCCGCCCGGCCATTCGCAGGTAACGCCGGGGATGGTGCGTAATCCTTCGACGATGCGCTTTCTCCGCTTGGCGTATTCCGCGAGCATCAGCGGCACGGTTTCCATCGATCCGCGCATGGCTTCCAGCGCGGCGTACTGCGCGATGGAAGTGGCGTTTGAAGTGGACTGGCTCTGTAGCTTGATGAGCGCCTGGATCAGCGCTTCGGGGCCGAGCGTATAGCCGATGCGCCAGCCGGTCATCGCAAAGGTTTTCGAAACCGAGCCGATAATGATGACGTGTTCCTTCGAATTCGCTGCACTGGCGATCGAGTACGGTTTATGCGGTTCATAGGTGAAGTGCGAATAGCACTCGTCGCCCATCAGCCAGACGTTGTGCTTTTTGCAGACCGCTAGGATGCGTTCGAACTCATCCGGTGGAACGACACCGCCCGTGGGATTGCTCGGTGAATTCAGAATCAGCAGTTTTGTTTTCGGCGTGATGGCTTTTTCGATGGCCGCCGCCTTCACGCTAAAGCCGTCTTCGGGCCGCGTTTCGACGAATACCGGTGTTCCGTACGCGTACTTCACGATGTCCGGAAAGCTCACCCAATATGGCGCGGGGATAATGACCTCGTCGCCCTGCTGCACGAGCACGCTCATGACGTTGAAGATGGAATGCTTGCCGCCGACACTCACCACGCATTCTTTGGCTTCATAGGCCGAGCCGAGCTCGCGCTTATGCCACGCGCAGATGGCCTCGCGCAGCGGCACAATACCGCCCGTCGGCGTGTATTTGGATCTGTTTTCTTCGATCGCCTTGATCGCCGCTTTCTTGATGTGGTCCGGCGTAGGAAAGTCCGGCTCGCCCGGACCAAAGTCCGCGACGTCCACTCCACGCGATTTTAATCTGTCCGCCTCGGCGATCACCGCCGCCGTCGGCGAGATTTGTATGCGGTTAATGCGGTCCGTTAGATGCACTGTGGCTCCTCAAGCGAAGTTAACAGTTGACGGTTCACGGCCAGGAAAAGAAAGCTGTCAAACAAAGTTCGCTGGCCTTACTTAGCTCTTGCTCCCAACCGTAAACCGGAAACCGGAAAACAAAAACCAAGGGCTACTTCAAACAAGAGACCTTTGCGCGCAGCCGCTGCTCCACGACCGGAGGTACTAAATCGTTCAATGGCCCGCCATGTTGCGCAATCTCCCTGACCAGCTTCGAGCTCAGATAGCTATACGGTTCTCCGGGCAGCATAAACACCGTTTCGAGCCGCGACTCAAGCTTGCGGTTCATCAGCGCCATTTGCAATTCGTATTCATAATCGGAAACGGCGCGAATGCCGCGCAGAATTACGCCAGCGTGCCGCTTCCGCGCGTAGTCGACGAGCAGGCCCTCGAATACGTCCACCTCCACCGACTCCCACTGCTTTGTCACTTCGCGCAGCATTTCCACGCGCTCGGGAACGCTGAAGAGCGGTTGCTTCTCCGTATTCCGCAGCACGGCCACGATCAACAGGTCAAACATCTTCTCGCCGCGCTCGATCAGATCGAGATGGCCGTTGGTGACTGGATCGAACGAGCCGGGATAGATAGCGATGGACGTTTTCATCTTGTTTTCATAAGCGTTGCGCTGTGCAGGTTATTCTAACTCAGGCCGGGAACACCGCGCTTTGTAAACTTTGCGGAGGGCCAATCTGGCCTCTTTTTCTGCGCGGCGGAATCCACTTCGCAGGACGCGCGAGTTATGACAGTATGCGAAGGCTGCCGCTACATAGCAGTGATTCTAAATTTGATTGCTGGCAGGGGGCTCGCGGGAAAATGGCTCAGAAGCTTTGGTTGCAAGGACTTGGCATACTTGCTTTTGGTATTTTGTTGCATCCCGCGATGGCCCTGGCACAACAACCCGTGCTGAACCTCATGCCCGTTCCTGCGAACGCGCAGGCGGGGAGTGGAAGCCTGCGCGTAGACTCCACGTTTTCCGTAACTCTCACCGGGCATACCGAGCCGCGCCTCGACCGCGCTGTGGAGCGATTCCTCCATCAGTTGGCGCTGCAAACGGCGCTCCCGCTCTCCGCGAAACCCCCCAATACAGCGAAAGCCACGCTGGTCATCCACACCGAACACGCCAGTAAAGAGATTCAAGAAGTGGGCGAGGATGAATCCTACGTTCTGGAGGTGACCGCCACCGGCGCCAAGCTCAGTGCTCCGACGCCACTCGGCGCGATGCATGGATTGCAGACCTTTCTGCAACTGGTAAATGTCGCGCCCGACGGGTTTGCCGCGCCAGCGGCGACAATTCAGGACAAGCCGCGTTTCTTGTGGCGCGGATTGATGATCGATTCCGCGCGCCACTTTACGCCCCTCGATGTTTTGAAGCGAAACATCGACGGAATGGAAGCCGTGAAGATGAACGTTTTCCACTGGCACCTTTCGGAAAACCAGGGCTTCCGTGCGGAGAGCAGGAAATTTCCGAAGCTTCACCAAGTGGGTTCCGACAATCTTTATTACACGCAGGATGAAATGCGCGACTTGATCGCCTACGCGCGTGACCGCGGCATCCGCGTCGTGCCGGAATTCGACATGCCGGGGCACAGTACCGCGTGGTTCGTGGGACATCCGGAGCTGGCGAGCGGGAAAGGCCCTTATGCGATCGAGCGCCGGTGGGGAATCTTCGATCCGGCGATGGATCCAACGAACGAAAAGGTCTACAAGTTCCTCGATGAGCTGATCGGAGAGATGGCCAAGATTTTCCCCGACCACTATTTTCATATCGGGGGCGACGAAGTGAACGGCAAGGAGTGGGACGCAAATCCCAGGATCCAGGCGTTCATGAAACAGCACGGAATCAAGAACAACGAAGCGCTGCAAGCGTATTTCAGCGGGCGCGTGCAGAAGCTGGTGACCAAGCATGGAAAAATCGTGGTTGGCTGGGACGAAGTGCTGGTGCCGGGAGTGCCGAAGGACATCGTGATTCAGTCCTGGCGCGGGCAAGCATCTCTGGCATTGGCGGCAAAACAAGGCTACCGCGGCATTCTTTCGAATGGCTATTACCTGGATTTGGGCTGGCCCGCGGCGCGGCACTATGCGGTTGACCCGATGAGCGGCGACGCCGCGAATCTTTCTCCCGAGCAGAAAGACCGCATCTTGGGAGGCGAGTCCTGCATGTGGTCGGAGTACGTCAATCCGGAAAATGTGGATTCGCGCATCTGGCCGAGAAACGCGGCCATCGCGGAGCGCTTGTGGTCGCCGCAAAGCGTCACCGACGTTGCTTCCATGTACGCGCGGCTGGATTTCATCAGCGCCCGGCTGGAATGGCTGGGCCTTACTCACAGGACGTATTCCCGCCGGATGCTTCATCGCATTGCCGGCCCTGCTTCTCCTGCTGAACTTGCCGCGCTGCGCGCGCTGTTAGACGTCATCGAACCTGTCAAGGACTACACACGCGAGAAGACTGCGCCTGCCGAGCCTACCAGTCTCACCCCGATGAATCGCGTGGTGGACGCCGTGCCGTTGGAGAGCGATGCAGGCCGCCACTTTGGAGAATTGGTTGATCAATATGTGGGGGCAACTTGCCACGATACGGCGGCAGAGGGACGGCTGCGCGCACAGTTGATGCTTTGGCGCGAAAACGACGCAAATCTGCAGCTCGTCGCGCAGCGTTCGTTCCTGGTGAAGGAAGTCGCAGCTACTTCCCAGGATCTTTCCGCGCTTGGCGCGGCGGGGCTCGCGGCTCTCGATCAAATCGCGAAAGGACAAGCCGCTTCCGATTCCTGGAAAGCGCAGCAACTTGCCGTCGTCAATCAGGCCATGAAGCCGAAGGCGCAGTTGCTGCTGATCCCCGCACCTGCTGTGCAGAAATTGATCGAGGCGGCCGCCTCTGGCGGGGCCTGCTCGGCACTGAAGCAGTAGGCAAGTCTATTTGCCGCGGCATGCGACAGGGTGTAGTTTTCTAATTTGCGGCCGGCTGGTTATGGCAAACGCCGCTGCCGGAATCGTGAAAGGTTTTGCCTTCTTCCGGGATGAATTCCCACGCGTACTTTCCCGGCGAAAGCGTAAGCTTTAGCACGCCATAGGTGTCCCACTCTCGCAGCTCGCTGTTCGGCATGGCAAAGCCGAGCAGATCGTGGCTGCGCCCGCCGGTGCCGACAACAATTTCGCGAATCCCGTGTTCGGGATCGGCATGCCCTTCAGGGTCTTGCGGTGTGAACCGCTCGTAAGAATGCTCATGACCCGCAAGAATCAAGTCCGCGTGGGCGGCGTAGAGATCTTTCCAGAACTGCTTTAACTCGGGATGAACGGCATGGCTCTTGAATAGCCCGCTGCTGAATAAAGCGTGATGGCCGTAAGCGAGGATGCAAGCATGGGGGTGCGCCGCGAGATCGTGCGTCAGCCAGGTTTCCTGCGGTGAGCCCGCGGCACAACCGCCCAAATTCTGTGCATAGCAATTGGTATTCAAGACCACAACGTGCCATGCGCCTAAATCATAACTGTAATAGCCCTTCCCAGGAGGCCCCGCCTGCGCTC
>Ga0207110_10003_pt1 | contig 57008 bp, 47 predicted proteins | sample Alteio_BWMinHeat_74_FD_153582 | JGI IMG/M metagenome (GOLD analysis project Ga0207110, IMG submission 153582) | Enriched cells from forest soil in Barre Woods Harvard Forest LTER site, Petersham, Massachusetts, United States -... | ecosystem: Environmental > Terrestrial > Soil > Temperate forest >...
CCACCGCAACGACCGAGGTTGGACCTTGCGTATCGCCGTGATGCAGGAAGAGTGCGCCGGCCGGGAGCCGCACGACGCCGAGAACGCGGTCCAGCGCTTGCGAGAGCATGCGCTGGATTTCACCGCCGACAAAACTCGAGGTTGCGAGGTTGAGATTCGAAAGCGCGAGCATGTTGCGCTCGATGCGGCGTTTTTCTTCTTCGTACAGCGCCATCACCATCAGCATGGCCACGAAGGCGCACGGCGCCGCCGCGACCACATTCATGCCCGGACCCTGAAGTTCCGGGGTGGCATTCAGGAATTGCAGAGCGATCCAGAGGACGCCCCAGGAAGCGAACGAAACGCCGAGCAGCCGGTCAGCGAGCGTTTCCTGCCTCCGGCTTTCTTGCCAGAACACCACGGCGACGCCGATGTAAACCAGCGATGCGGGAATGATCACCGAAAATGAAATCGCGTTGGAAGCATTCGCGGCGGCCCACAGCCCCAGGATGACGCCCACGGCCAACGCTGGAATTTTCCACGGCTTGCGCTGCGAGTAGATCTGCGCGCCGAGGAAAAAAAGCAATCCGGAAATTCCAAACAGCCAATGATTCAAGGCGCTTTGCAGCGGACTGTTCAATGCCCAATCCGCAAGCGCCGGTCCTGCGTAGTGAAGGCCAAAGATTAACCAGCCTGCGGTCCACAGGAACAGGTAGGTCTGGCGCTTGATGCTGTAAATATACGCAAAAAAGCCGGCCACCAAAATGGTAGCCACGAGCAGCGCCAACGAAATGAAACTCTGATGTGTCAAGAACACGATCAATTCTCCGCCCTCGTCACGGGCGGCGCCTATACCGAACCAGAAGGAAGCGAAAACACTTGGCCTTCGGCGTGTATCCACGACTCTGCGGCGCGCGCCTGAGGACAAGGGCGCGTCGAAGCGGGAGAGTTACGGAAATACACATGCCAAAGTACTAGTGATTATGGATTACCAAATTTTCTGGAAGCAAGCGTACCTGGGTACTGGTAGCCAAAAAGACAGCATCGCAAGGGTAACCGATTCAATACAAAAGGACATACAGAATTCTGCCGGTTACACGTGGAATCGCTGGTTGGACGGACAGATGCTGTTTCGCTACACTGAGAGTTTGTGCTGCACCAGAAAGATGCACTAGACAATGGCGGACTCGACAAACAAGACAGGAACAGTGAGAGTGCGGTTTGCTCCTTCACCCACCGGCTATTTGCACGTGGGAGGGGCGCGGACGGCTCTTTTTAACTGGCTTTTCGCGCGCCATCAGGGCGGCACCATGATCCTGCGCGTGGAGGATACGGACGCGGAACGGAACAAACCTGAACTGGTGCAGGGGATTCTGGATGGACTGAAGTGGCTGGGCGTGGCGTGGGACGAGGGGCCGTTTTACCAATCGCAACGAACGGAATTGTATCGTGCGGCGGCGAAGAAGTGTTTGGCGAACGGCAGCGCGTTTTTGTGCTACTGCCCGGCGGAAAAGTACGCGGGCGGCGATTATTCGGAGCCAGCGCAAGACGAAGAGCCGAAGGGCGGCGGAGTTCGGCGCGTGGCGCGGTGCAGCTGCCGCGATGGAAGGCCTTCGATGCCGGGCACTAAGCCTGCTGTGCGGTTCAAAGTGCCGGTTGGGGGAACGACCAAATTTTTCGATGCGGTTTTCGGCGAGCGCGAATTTTCCAATGACGAGATCGAGGATTTCGTGCTGTTGCGCTCCGGAAAAGGCGAGGAAGAGTTCGGGCCGTCCATGTACCAGCTGGGCGTGGTGGTGGATGACATAGATATGCGCATCACCCACGTGATTCGCGGCGCGGATCACATTTCCAACACGCCGAAGCAGGTGCTGCTGTATCGCGCGCTGGGCGCGGAGCCGCCGGTGTTTGCGCATGTGCCGCTGATTCTCGGGGCGGACAAATCGCGGCTTTCGAAACGGCATGGCGCGACGGACGTGAACATGTACCGCACCGAGGGATTTCTTCCCGAAGCGTTCCGGAATTTTCTCGCGCTGCTGGGCTGGTCGCCGGGAGGCGACGAGGAATTTCTGCGCACGCAGGAGTTGATACAGAAGTTTTCGCTTGAGGGCGTGAGCCGCACAAACGCGGTGTTCGACCGGCCGAAGCTGGAATGGTTCAACACGCAGTATCTGCAGAAGCTTCCGATCGAGGAGCTGCTGCCGGAAGTGGAAAACGAATTGAAGCGCAGCGGCTTGTGGAAACCGGAGTGGGCCGCGGATGCTGCACGTGGCCCTGACGGAAGGGATCACGCGTGGTTTTCCAAGACCGTGGATCTGTTGCGGCCACGGATACGATTGCTTCCGGATTTTTCCACGTGGTCGCGAGCGTTTTTCAGCGATGAATTCGAACGCGACGCGGCGGCCAAGGAAAAATTCTGGAAGGATCCAAAAGTGCCGGAGCTGCTCAGCAAACTCGCCGATGCGCTCGACGCGCTGCCGGAGTGGAATCATGACGCGTGCGATCACGCTTCGCGCGCCGTTGCGGAAGCAGGGGGCGTCAAAGCTGGCTTGTTGATCAATGCCACGCGCGTGGCGATCGTCGGGCAAGCCGTGGCGCCGCCGCTTTTCGATACTATGGTTGTGCTTGGCCAGAAACGCGTTGTCCGCCGATTGCGGGACGCGGTTGCTGGTTTCCGTAAAGCGTAAATCCTTCCGACAACTTCCTGGATTTACTGCCTGGCCCCGCCGGGACGGAACCAGTCCGCGTGCGCGGGTTTGGAGTCAGCCGCGGAAGCGGCGACGTTTATCGCGGCGTCGAGAGTGAGCGTGACGGGAGGGAGGCAGATTTCAGCGCTGCAGGCCTGATACCGGAGCTTCAGCGGAATGTGCTGTTCGCCTAACGGCGCGTTTGCCAGCGCGTTGATGGGCATGCGGAGAACTACGGTGTCCTGATAGACGTTAAGCGGTTTTTTGGAAAATGAGAAATTTTCGAGTTTGCCTTTGGGATAGGCGACTTCGCCGCTGCTGAAGCCTGCGGGGAGTTCGGCCTTGAGGTCCGTGGCGATGAGATACTCTTCGGATTTTTCGCGGGCGTTGACGTGGAAGCCGGGTCGGATTTTCATGACCACGGCGATCTGGAAAGAGGTGCCGCGCGCGGCGGGGTCGAGCGAGGCATAGATTTTCGGCTTCACCACGTCGCGGCCCGAGGGGACTTGCGATGTTGCAGGCGTGAGGACGACCAACAGAACGAGAACGGCATAGAAAAGTAATTTGAGCGCGAGTTTCACAGGGTCACCTGGGCGCCGAGCTGCTGAGAGATGACGCGGCTCATGACGGCGCGGAGATCTTCGCCGCTTTTTTCGTGGACAAAGGCGTTGCGCGATTCGTTCCAGCCGAGCTTGAAGCTGGTGGAGAGCGCGGAGATCCAGATTTCGCGCACGGGAGTGTTTGGCGAGACCACGAATTTCACTTCCTCGGGCTCCTCGAACAACACCTCGAGTTTGCCGCTTTCGCCTTCGACGTCGAAGCTATGTTCATCGCCGGCGGTGAGCAGGCGCTTCTTGAGATCCTCGAATGCGGCGTCGGCTTTGCGCTGAAAGTCTTTTTCATCGAGCATGCATTTAGAGTACCTGACGGAATTTTGGGCGGCAAGGGAAGGCGAGGAGGAGATACTGTCCTGCGAACTGGCAATCGTTGCCGGTGAATGGTGGAAGAGCAAAAGATTGGCATCGCCACTTGCACGATTCGAATGGAAATCACGCGAGAAACAGGCTAGTGGAGCGGCGGCGAAAAGTCGGTCAAGGCGAGATAGGTGGAGTCGATCTTTTCGACAAGCTTGCCGTTGGCTTCGGACTTGTCGCGGACGCTTTGCCATTCGGGATCATCGCGGAAGGCTTGCCAGTTGGCGAGGGCGGCTTCGCGGCTAGGATGCGCGAGGATGTAGACGAGCGTTTTGCCCTTGAGCGGGTCGTCGGTGGGCGTCCAATAAGCCAAGTTCTTCATTCCATGCTTTTCGAAGAGCTGCATGGTGTGATCGCGGAAACGACGGAGCACGTCGTCGAGCTTGCCCTCGAAGACGTGATAGATGCGGAGTTCGTAGACGGTTGTTGCGGCTGGTGAGGGACTATCTTTCTTTGGCGACATTCTTTCCTCCGAAAAAGCGGTGGCCCAGGTGGATGCCGGCAAGAGCGCCGCGGCGGAAAGCGTTTGAAGTAATGTGCGTCTTTTCATGGGCGCGATTGTACCAAAGATTTTGCGCGAGACGCAGACGCTCTGCAAGCCGGGGCTTCGGCCTAGAGTTGAGACTCGATGGCTTTGGCGATTTCGTCGTAGCTGACGAGGCCCTGGACTTTCTTGATGATTTTTCCATCGCGGGAGATGAGGAAGCTGGTGGGAAAACCGAGAAGGCCGCCGAATTTGTCGGCGACGGAGTCGTTGCCGAGCAATATCGGATAGTTCATCGGAAGTTTCTGGCCGTTCACGTTGAAGCGTTCCTTGGCGACGAAAGGCGCCACGGCGGCCTTGCCTTCGTCATCCACGTCCACGCCGAGGATGGTGAAACCCTTCGCGGAATATTTCTGTTGCATCTCGATGAGCCATGGGATTTCGATCTGGCAGGGTTCGCACCAGGTGGCCCAGAAATTGACGAGGACCACTTTCCCTTTATATTGGCTGAGAGGGACTTCCTTATCGTCGAGATCCTTAAAGGTGACTTCGGGAGCGGGAGTGCCGAGGTGGGCGTCGGCCTTGACGGTGCTACCGGGCACTCTGGTTTTGACGCGCGTGGCCCTGTCCGCGAAGTACGTGGCGATAACGAGCACGAGCACGGTGGAGATGATCAGCAAAACTTTTTTCATTATTGATTGGCCGGAGTATTCAGGCGCGTCTCCTCTAAAGTGAAAAACGATTCAAGAAAGTTAGTTTAGCGGAGAGCCAGGTCAGTTTGTTGACGAAAACGAGGCCTCCGACGAACAGAAGCAAAGCGCCGCTGAAGAGTTCGACGGCGTGAAGATATTTTCGAAAGTTCTTGTAGAACACCATGAACTGGCTGATGCCCAGAGCGGTAAGCAGGAACGGGATGGCCAGGCCGGCGGAATAGACGGCCAGAAGAAGGACGCCGCGGGCGATGGTGTCGCTGGCGGCAGCGAGCGCAAGAACGGTAGCGAGAATCGGGCCGATGCAAGGCGTCCAGCCAAAGGCGAACGCGAAACCGAGGAAAAAGCCGCTCCAGATGCCGGGCTGCGCGACGCTGCTGCGGAGGTGGACGTCGCGATTGAGCCAGCGGGCCATGGCGGGACCGAAGAAGCCGATCAGCGAAAGCGAGAAAAAGTGAGTGGCGCCGAGTCCGGCGAAGAGCGGTGCGTGGTGGAGGAGGGCGGAGATACCAAGTGCGACGAGGACGACGCCGAGGATGATGCCGGCGCGAAGGTTTATTTTGATGAGCGCGCCGATCAAGTGAAGACCGAAGAGAAGGATCAGGGCTCCAGCGACGGGAGCGAGGAGAGCGCGGTTCTGGCGGAGGAACGAGCCGACGGCGCTGGCGGACGCTCCAAACGAAATGAAGACCACGGAGAAGCCGGCGACGAACGCGAGAGCCGAAGAGAAAAGGCCGGAGGTGGGGACATCACCTTTGCGGAGCTGCTCCATGCCGATGCCGGAAAGCATGGAGATGTAACCCGGGACGAGAGGGAGAACGCAGGGGGAGAGAAACGAAACCAGGCCGGCGAGAAAGGCCCCTGCTAGAGAGACATCGGTCATATTCGAATCATACCTTCAATAGGGTTAATCCCGAAATTTCAAGGAATATTCCCGGAGCCAACTGGAACCCTCCATTAGACGCGGAGCGAGGGAAAAAGCGACACGGCCTGACGCTCAAGCGAATGGGCGACAGTTGAAGGAATTGTCTGGCGCGAAGCGGAGGGGAGGGGCTGAGCAGCGTCTGTAAGTGATTCATTGCGAGTGGTTTAGCGGGCCGACGAATGGCAATGCGGGTGCGATTCAACAGATGGCCCCCGGGAGGCGCGTGGCAGATGCGTTTGCAATGGACGCCGAACAAAGTGACCTTTTTGCGGGTGGCGGTGGGTTTTGCGGCAGTGTGTCTGTTCGGGCGAGGAGCAGGGGCGAACCTGGCGGCGGTGGGGCTGACCGTGGCGTCGATCGGGCTGGATGCGCTCGATGGGCACCTGGCGCGGAAGAAGAAAATGGCCACGCCGGTCGGGGCGCAACTGGACATTTTGGGCGACCGCATGATCGAGAACGTGTACTTCACGTATTTCGCGGTGGTCGGGATGGTGTCGCTGTGGCTGCCGGTTTTGTTTTTTGCGCGCGGTGCGGCGACAGATTTTCTGCGCGGGCTGGCGATGAAGGCGGGACATTCAGGCTGGGGCGCCAACGCGATGCTGAAGACGTGGTGGGGGCGGGCGCTGGTGGCGTCTCGCTGGAGCCGCGGGTTGTATGCGGCGATGAAGTGCCTGTGTTTTTGCTACCTGGGAGTGGAGCTGGCATTGACGCGCGGGCCGGTGGCATTGGTGGGTGAACTTGCAGCGGACGTGCACGCGATGATTCGCGTGGGCGCGCATGTTTTGACGTGGATGACGGCGGCGTTTTGCCTGGTGCGTGGGCTGCCGGTGGTGGTGGAGGGGTGGAAATATATCGCGGGAAGCGTGGGGCACGGGCGAGCGAGGAAGAGGGCAGCGCAGGAGGCGATGTGAGCGCGGGGAGTGAAGTTAAGGAGGTTAAGGAGGTTAAGGAGAAGAGCGGAGAGGTGGGGGCATTTTTTGATTTGGATGGGACGATGGTGGCGCGGCCTTCGCTGGAGCGAAGATTCTTCAAGATGTTGCGCTACCGGGGATCCATTCCGGTGAGGAATTATTTTCTTTGGCTGTGGGAGGCGGTGCAGTTGGCGCCGCGGGGGATCGGCGCGATTTTGCGGGCGAACAAAATGTATTTGAAGGGATTGGCCACGGATCGAATGGAAACGGGCGAGTTGAGGCGCCCGAGTGTCTTGTTTGACGAGGGGATCAACCGAATCGCGTGGCATGCGAGGCAGGGACACGCGATTGTGCTGGTGAGCGGGACGCTGCAGCCGTTGGCGGAGGAAGTGGCACGATCTTTGGAGGCGCTCCTCTTTGAAGAACGGATTTCTTGTGTGATTCGTGTTTGCGCGACGCGGTTGGAGGAAGCGGAAGGACGGTGGACGGGGCGAATCGTTGGTGAGGCGATGAATGGCGAAGCGAAGGCGCAGGCGTTGAAGGCTATTGCGTTGGAACTGAAACTGGATCTGGCGGGTTGCTACGCGTACGGCGACAGCGCCGATGATCAATGGATGCTGGCGGCGGTGGGCAGGCCGGTCGCGGTGAACCCGCGGGAGGAGCTTGCGTGGCTTGCGCGGATGCGTGGATGGCCGATGCTGCATTGGGGGAGAAAAGAAGTCTTAACGCAAAAACGCGGGGAGCACAGAGAAGACGGCGAAAAAATGGGAGCAGTGTTTCCACTGCAGGAAATTGAAAAGGTACAAGCGAAGGCGGGGAGCCCGAGATGAACGCCACGGAGAGACAAAGTTATCGAGGGAGTGAGGCGGCGATACCGTGGCGCGCGGAGGTCGCGGACGCAAACGGTGAGCCGCGCGCCGCGGGCCTCGATGCGGCGAGGCCGGGAATTGCGGAATGGATCAGAAGGGAAGCGGCGATTGCGTGGGCGGCGTGTGGCGCGTTCGAATGGGTGGCGCTGGGGTACCTGGGTGTTACGAGTGTGTTGATTGTGATGTTCGCAGAAAATCTGCTGCATCCATTGCGGTTGGTTGCAGTGCAGGCGATTGTTGCCGCGATGATTTTGATTTTGTGCTGGGTGGAAGCACGAACAACAGAGCGAGCATTCAGAAATAGCGAAATGGAAAGCAGGACAGACAGGAATGTCTGTCCTGCAGCTGCGCAAACGTCCTGGCATTTCTGGCGGCACTGGTATCCGCATTTGTTTTTTCTGTTTTGTTTTGAGGAATTGGGAGAATTCATGCACCTGGTTGTGCCTCGCTGGCAGGACGCGAAGCTGATTGCTGCGGATTACTGGCTGACGGGTGTGCACCCCACGGTGTGGCTGGAGCAGTTTGCGACGCCGGGACGGAACGATTTCATGCAGTTCGTGTACTTGACTTACTTCACTTATCTGCTGGTGGTGGGCGGCGTTTTGTATTACCGGCGGGATTGGCGAGGATACTGGTCGGTGATGACGTATTCGGCGGTTGGTTACGCGATCGGATATGTGATTGCGATTTTCTTCCCGATTGAGAGCCCGTGGTTTTCGATGGCGGGCGCGTGGCACGCGCCGCTGCAGGGCGGGCCCGTCACGGCGACGATCAATTTCATCGAACACTATGGCCGCGTGCGAGGCGCAGCGTTCCCCTCGGAGCATGTGGCGGGATCGGTCGCGGCGTTGTGGGGAGCGTGGCGGCATCGGCGGTGGCTATTTTGGGTGATGGCGCCGCTGGTGACATGCATGTGCGTTTCGACGGTGTGGGGGCGGTATCACTACGTGGTGGACGTGTTCGGGGGAATGGTGACTGGGACGCTAGGGTATGTGATCGGCCGCTGGTTGATGAAGGCGCGAGGCGCGGTCACTACAGAAATGTGAACTGAATGTTGGCAGCACAGACGGGGACGGCTGGCGGCGTTCAAGCCCCGCGCCTACAGGGGCGGACGGAGTGTTTGTGGATGTGCGCGCTCGAAGGTGTGGGCGATGCGGAGGAGGAGATGTTCGTCGGTCACGGCCCCAATGAGTTGGAGGCCGACGGGCAGACCGCCGGGAGTGAAACCGCAGGGGATGGAAATGGCAGGGACGCCGGCGAGATTGGCGGGGCGGTTGTTGCGAAGCAAAAGCGCACGAGTGGGATGATCCTTTTCGTTCACGCGCGTGGTTTCTTCGTTGATGAGTGGCGCGGTGATTGGCGTGGTGGGAAAGACAAGGGCGTCGACGGCAGCGTCGGCCATCACCAGATGGACTTGCTGGATGAACTTGTCGCGCATTTCGAGAGCTTCCAGATAAACAGTCCCTGAAACTTTCGTTCCCATTTCAAGGCGTGTTCGAACGTCTTCGCCGTATTCCGCGGCGCGGGCAGGAAACCATCCGGCTTGCTGATGGTAGTGAGTCGCTTCCGGCCAGGCGATCTGGTTACCGGCGTTTTCTGTTTCCTCCAAGAGCGGGATGGAGACATTTCTGATTTTTGCGCCGAGTTTGCAGAAGGAATGGAGCGCAGCCTGGAATACACGCAGCACGTCACTTGAAATGATGTTGAAGAAAAACTCATCTGGCAGGCCGAGCTTGAGCTTTTGTTTTTGCGAAGAGGGTTTGCTGGAAGAACTCAGACGCTGTTCGTTTTTCCCGCGCACAAGAATCGGATCGAGAAGAAGCGCCGCATCTTGCGCTGAGCGCGCTAAAGGCCCGACACAATCGAGACGAGGGGATAGCGGGATCGTGCCATCTGTATTCACCCGGCCAATCGTAGGTTTAAGGCCGACGATGCCGCAGAGTCCCGCGGGAATGCGGATGGAGCCTCCGGTGTCCGTGCCGATGCTGCCGTAGCAAAGCCCAGCGGCCACCGCCGCGGCGGAGCCTCCGCTGGAGCCGCCGGAAATACGTGAGAGATCCCAGGGATTATGGACCGGCCCATAGTGGGGATTGTTTGAAGTTACGCCGTAAGCGAACTCGTGCATGTTGGTCTTGCCGAGGAGAACGGCGCCTGCTTCAAGAAGCTGCGTGACTAATGGGGCGTCATGCAATTGTATGAAGTCCTGCAAGATTTTCGACCCCGCCGTCGTTCGAATGCCTGCTGTATAGATGTTGTCCTTCAACGAAATGGGAACTCCATGAAGCGGGCCGCGGTCGCGATGGCTTTTGCGACTGCGCGGCGAGCAGAGTTCGGCTTCGGCTTTGTTGGCCTCGGCAAGGGCAAGTTCAGGAGTGACGGTGAGGTAGGCATTGAGCTTGGGATTGAGTCGCTCGATGCGGGCGAGCATGAGTTTAGTCAGTTCAACGGGAGAGAGCTTGCGCTTGCGGAAGAGTTTTCCGACTTCTTCGATGGACGCGAAAGCAAGACCCGAGTCGTTCATGCTCAGAAAATCTTTTCCTGGTGACGGAGATTTCCGAACGTGCCGATGTTGGCGATCATAAACGCAATGCGGAACTGATTCTCGGTGCGCACCTGGCCGAGGTTGATGCGGCGGTATTCCACTGCCAAACCGCAGCAGCCACCGTTGTAACTGACTTGCACTATCTGATTCTGCAGAGTCTTGTTGGTGAAGTCGTAGCCGACACCGGTGGTGAAGCTGAGCCCTTTACGCGTTTCGCTGCCGTAACCGACGAGCGCGCGAATCTGGTTGGAAAGCGGCTGCTGAAATAGAGGAAGCTGCGGAGGCGGCTGAAGAGGAAGTTGGCTTAGGACTGGATTGTCATTCAGGCGGAAGTAGGCGAGCGTGCTGAAGAATTCCCGGTAAGGCTTCACCTTCAGGAGCGTGCCGATCGTAACGAGCCTCTGGATTTGCGTATCGTACTGAAGGATTTGTTCCAAATCGTACGGCCCGCCCGGAGTGATCTTGATGTCACTGACAATCGGAGACCAGTTGCGTGGGCCGAAAGCGAAGGCAAACGGCGAGATGGAATCGAAGGCCTCGAAGACGTTGCGCTGGCCGTTGACGATGGCGCCTCCAAAGGTTGGGTCGAAGTAGTGTTTCTGGAAGATGCTCCAGGACACGAGTTCCCGGGGCTGGCCGTCGTCGTCCTTGAGGAATAACCGCTGCGTGAAGCCGTACTGGATTTCATTGGTGTCCGTGAGCGTGGCGTCGGAATCGAAACGGATAAAGTCCGCGAAATTATTCACCCCGGTGACGTAGCGGTAGGTGACGGACGGTTCGATAGTGTGCTTGTAGCGCCGGCGGGATTTGTCCTTCTCGAGGGAGGTTCGATCAAAGAAACGTTCGAGCACTGGGGGGCGAAGGTCCACCGTGAATTCGCCGGTATTGCGCGTGATCGAATTCGGGATGACCGCGCCCGTGGCGTCGAGGGAATCGCCATAGCGAGTGGTGCGGAAAGCAGCCGAAGTAGTCACGCCGAGCCACGGACCAAAGTGCAGCGGAACGGTGACTCGAGGCGCAAATTCGTAGCGAGCGACGAATTCGGGAGTTTGAATTATTGGATCGTCCCGGCTCACCGCGCCCGCGAACGCGTCAAAGCCAAAATAGACAGGAGCGTTGCTCCAGGGAGACCGCTCGACAGAGCCGAAGCGCACTTCGGGTGCATTGCGGAGTGCGATGCTGGTGGCCGGGATGGCCGGCGTGGTCAAAGTCGCCGCGACGGGCAGAGTAAGGAAACTTTTGTCATCGAGAGCGGCGACGTTGAGGCTGAAGCCGCTGAAATTGTTGGTCAGAAAGAAAGCGCTGCGAACTTCGGAGTTCACGGCTTCGCCAAAAGTGTCGGCAAACGCGAGCCGGAAGGTGAGCGAAGAAAGCTGGTTGTAGTCCGTAACGAAGCGCCACCCAAGGGGAAGCAGGGACTGGATCTCCAAGCGCTGCTGTTCGCCCCCCTGCGGAGAGCGAGTGCCGTCGGGGTTGACCAGGCCGCGGTCGTCCACACCCAGATAGGTGTACCGGATGGAAGTGTTTTCGAACGGCTTGGCACGAAATTCTCCGCGCTCGAGGGCGCCGCGCCGGCTCATGTACTGCGCGCCTAGAGTCGCGTCCAACCAAGGCGTCGGAGCGAAATAAAAAGCGTCACCAAGAATGAAGCCTTTGCGCGAGCTCTGGCCGATATCGGGCATGAGGAATCCGGTCTCGCGGATTTTGTTGCCCGCAGGGACGGTGGCGTAGGGAAACCAAACCAGCGGCACGCGGAAAAGCCGGAAGTTGGCGTTGACGAGCGCGGCGGTCTTATTGAGGCGAATGCGCGCGTGGGGAGCGTAAAACTGCCACTTCGGCCGCGAAGGATCGCAAATGGTAATCCACGCGCGGTGTACAAGGTAAACATCGCCTGGAAAGCGCTCGACTTCGCGAGCCTCGAAATAGAGCGGGTTTTCGGTAATTAGAATGGCTGGATTGGGCTGGCGCTCGATCTTGACGGTGCCCCGAACATTACGAAAAAGACCGTGGCTGGTGCTGATGTTGTAATGCGCTTCGTCAGCTTCGAGATGCTCGTTGTTGTGGTCGAGCAGGACATGGCCGGTAGCGACGGCTTCGTTGGTTCGATTGTTGTATTCGACGTGGTCGGCGCGGAGCCGCGTCTCTCCATAATGAATGTCCACGGCGCCGTTGGCGGTAGTGACTTCGCCCTTGCGTGTCTGCGTTTTTGCTTCGAGGTCGGCGATGCCACCTTTGCCGGAAGGAGGCCGAGTTTGCTGAGCGGAAGCGAGATGCGGGGCAAGGCAGGCAAGCACCAGGAAACGCGTTGCCAGACACAGAATAAGGCGAAGCGCGGAACGAATCCGTGGCCAAGAATGAGGATTCACGCGGAGCATGCAGTTAATGGAAATAGCTGGATAGCCTAGCATGGGGTTGCAGGGATTTGAAGGCAGGGAATGGAGATGAGTTGCATGGCGGAGTGGCGAAAGTGAAAGACTGAGTTTCCAAGCCGTGAAACGCAAAGAAAGCAGTTCACGTCAGACTGTGCAACGGGTTGGTTTGCCCTTGCAGGAATGCCCGTCCAGAAACTTATTGATGCGGAATGAAGCTCAGCCGGAGTAAGATGCCGGGCCTTGCGAATAGGAGGATGGAAATGAAGGATGCGTGGAAAGCTCTGAGGACGATTCTGGCCGGAGTAGTCATTTTTGGTGCGCTGGCGGCTAACGTGGTAGCCACGCCAGGGGACCGGGACCAGCCGAAATCCGCCGACAAATTCAAGAACCTGGAGTTCCGTGAGATCGGGCCCGCGGTGATGGGCGGAAGAATTGACGATTTCGCGGTGGTGGAGAGCAATCCAAATATCGTGTACGTGGGCACGGCTTCTGGCGGGGTGTGGAAGACGACGAACAACGGCACGACCTGGGAACCGATCTTCGACAAGGAAAGCGTTTCAACCATCGGCGATATCGCCATTGCGCCGTCGGATCCGGCGGTCGTGTGGGTCGGAACGGGCGAGCCGAACAACCGGCAGAGCTCTTCGTGGGGCGATGGGGCGTACAAGTCGTTGGACGGCGGCAAGACGTGGAAAAAGATGGGGCTGGAGGCAACGCGGCACATCGGGCGGATTGTGATTCATCCGAGGAACCCGGACGTGGTGTACGTCGCAGCCTTGGGCCACCTTTGGGGACCAAATCCGGAGCGCGGCGTCTACAAGACAACAGATGGCGGGAAAACGTGGACACTGGTGCTGAAGATCAATGACGACACGGGCGTCAGCGATATCGCGATGGACCTGGAGAGTCCGGACACGCTGTATGCCGCGGCCTATGAGCGGCGCAGAACACCGTTTGGATTCAATGGCGGCGGGCCGGACAGTGCGATTTACAAAACCACGGACGGCGGCGCAACGTGGAAGAAATTGGCAAAGGGGTTGCCCTACGAAAACGGCGAAGACACTGGACGCATCGGGCTGGACATTTACCGCAAAAATCCCAACATCATTTACGCGCTGGTGCAGCACGAGAAAGGCGGAATCTACCGCAGCGAGGACAAAGGCGAAACGTGGAAAAAGATGAGCGAGACGGATCCCCGGCCATCGTACTACAGCCAGGTGCGGATTGATCCCAACAATGATTTGCGGATCTGGTCGCTGGGCGCACAAATGTTTTATTCCGAGGACGGCGGAAAGACGTTTTCGACGCAGCGCGTGACCGGAATTCATGGAGATTTTCACGCCATGTGGATCAATCCGGCGGATTCCAGCCACATGATTGCGGGTTCGGACGGCGGCATTCACTGGAGCGATGACGCCGGGAAGACGTGGGATTTCGTCAATACTATTGCGATCGGGCAGTTTTACGAAGTCAGCCTGGATAACGAGAAGCCTTACCACATCTGCGGCGGATTGCAGGACAACGCCAGTTGGTGCGGACCGAGCATGTCGCTGGCACGGGAAGGAATCAAGAACGAGGACTGGACGCTGATGCCCGGCGGCGATGGATTTTATGCCGCCATTGACAACGTGGAGCCGTGGATCGTTTACACGGAATCGCAGGATGGCGACTTGAACCGGTTGGACATGCGGACTTCGCAGATGCGCCTGATCAAGCCGGAGGCCAAGGCCGGGGAGCCGCACTACCGGTTCCAGTGGAACTCGCCGGTGGCGATTTCTGCGTACGAACACACCACCATCTATTACGGCGGAAATTATTTGTTCAAGTCGACCGACCGTGGAGATTCGTGGACGCGGCTGGGCGGAGACCTGACGACCGGGGCGGACCGGAACAAGCTGCAGATCTTTGGAAAGACGCCGGATAAGAACACATTGTCCCGGCACGATGGAGTGCAGGAGTATCCGACGATTACGACGCTGAGTGAATCGCCGTTGACGGCCAATGTGCTGTGGGTGGGCACGGACGACGGCAATGTCCAGGTGACGCGAGACGGAGGCAAGACTTGGAAAAGCGTGGCGCCAAAAGTGCCGGGAGTGCCCAAGGGAACGTACGTCAGCCGCGTGGTGGCGTCGAAAACCGGTGAAGGCGCGGCGTTATTGGCGTTTGACGGGCACCGCGGGGACGATTACAACGTTTATCTTTTTGCGACGAACGACTATGGCGAGAGTTGGAAAGCGATCCGCAACGGCATTCCGGATACGGCCGGTAGCGTTCACGTGGTGCGTGAACACCCACGGAACACCAATCTCTTGTTTGCGGGGACGGAATTCGGGTTGTGGGCGTCGTGGGATCGCGGCGCGAACTGGACGCCGCTGAAAAACAATTTTCCGACGGTGCCGGTGGACGACATCGAAATCCAGGCACGGGAAAACGACTTGGTGTTGGCCACGCACGGGCGCTCGATCTGGATTTTTGACGATTTGACGCCCATCGAACAAATGAATGCAAACTTGACGGCGTCGGCGTTGACTCTGTTCCCGCCGCGCACAGCGACGACCTGGCATCTGCGGCACAGACAGTGGTTCACCGGGCAGAAACTTTTCATCGGCAAGAACTCTTTGTACGGAGCGATTCTCAACTACTACTTGAAAGAAGCTGTGCCTCCAGAGGCGCCGAAGAAAGAAAAAGAGAAAGAGGACAAGGATAAGAAGGACACGGAAGAAGATAAAACGAAGGCCGACGCCGCGGAGAAAAAAGAAGGCAAAGTCAAAATCAGCGTGCTCGACAAGGATGGGAAAGTGCTTCGGGAGTTTGATGGGCCTGGACTGGCGGGCGTCAACCGCACGAACTGGGATTTGCGCTCTACCTCGCCGGCGGAGGCCACACAACAGCAATTGGAGGCCGCTGCGGCGGGATTTGGGTTTGGACCGCGCGGGCCGCTAGTCGACCCTGGTGAATACACCATCAAGATCAAAGCGGGAGATAAGGAAGCGACGCAAAAAGTAACCGTCGAAGAGGATCCGCGGATCGTGATTTCCGCAGCGGATCGAGCGGCAAGGCGTGAGGCGCTCGACCAGCTCTACGCGATGGCCAAAACCACGGACAAAGACCGCAGAACCATCGAAGGCATCCAGACGGCATTAAAAACCGCAAGAGAACAATGGAAGAAGGACGCGGACAAACCCAATTCGACGAAGATCACGGACGATATCGTGAAATCGGCCGATGAACTCCAGAAGAAAGTGGACGCCATCGCGGAAAAGTTTATCCGGGAGCGCCAGGGATTGGGGAATGCAGGGCCGCCGTTCGAATGGAAACCCGATCCACTGCCGAACCAGGTGCAGGCGCTGCTCGGAAACCTGGACGAATTTGCGGCTGCGCCCGGCGGCCAACAGAAAGAAAAGCTGGCGGAGCTGATCCCGCTGGTGAGCGATGCTTCGGCACAGGTCAAGAAGATTACGGAGGAAGACCTTCCCGCGCTGAATAAAAAAATGAACGATGCGGGGATTCCGCATATCGTTCCCGCGCCGCCACAGCCGCGAGGCGGGCGCGGCGGAGAAGACGAAGCGGAGCAGTAGAAGCTCCGCATTCATTTTTCTCGATTTTTTGCGGATATCGACGCGTCCCTGAGGATTGGACTTAGAGGAGAGTAATTTGCGAGCTTCTGGCCGCTTCTAAATCCGCTACTTTTCGGATTTTGCTTGCGCCTGGGCTTTTGCCTGCGTGGATTGATACCACTCGTACGTGCGGCTCAATCCTTCCTCGAAGCTCATCTGAGGATCATAGCCAAGAAATTCCTTGGCCTGTGAGATGTCGGCTTGGGAATCGCGGATATCACCGTCGCGCGGCGGTTCGTACTTGGCTTCGAGCGTCTTGTCGGTGATTTTTCCCAGCGTGCGGAGGACGTCATTGAGGGAGACGCGTCCCCCAATGCCTACATTGAAAACTTTTCCGGAGACATTGGGCGCCTCGCAGGCCAGAAGATTGGCCTGCACCGCGTTTTCGACATAGGTAAAGTCGCGCGTCTGCTCGCCATCTCCAAAGACAACTGGCTGAGTATCCTCGAGAAACGCCGTGCAGAATTTCGCAAGCACTCCCGAATAGGGTGAGCTGGGGTCCTGGCGCGGTCCAAAAATGTTGAAGTAGCGGAGCGAGACATTTTCGAGTCCGTAACAGCGGCCAAAGGCCTGTCCGTATAGCTCGCCGACGTATTTGGTGACGCCGTAAGGCGAAATCGGTTGCGGCTGCATGGTTTCGACTTTGGGAAGAGTAGGCGTCTCCCCGTAAGCGGAGGAGGAAGCGGCGAAGACGATGCGCTTGACCTTCACATCTTTCGCCGCGACCAAAACATTGAGTGTGCCGTCAATGTTGGTGCGGTTGGTCTCGATAGGGTCTTTCACTGAGCGCGGCACCGATGTGCGCGCCGCCAAGTGAATGACGTAGTCCGCTTCGTGCATCGCTTTGCGGACCACTTCAATATCCGTGATGCTGCCTTTGATGAGAGTAATCTTGCTGCGGACCTCGGCGAGATTTTCCTCCTTGCCGCCAGAAAGGTCGTCGAGGACCACCACGCTGTGGCCGCGGCGGACGAGTTCGTCCACGGTGTTCGAGCCGATAAATCCGGCGCCCCCTGTGACGAGGTAGCGCATGTGGGGAATCCTCCTAACTCTGACGGCTGCCAAACGGCTGATGATGCCATTTGCTGACGGTTTTTGGCCGCCGCAGCCATTACGCAAGCCTGGATAAGACGACCAGCCCGCGTTTTGATACGCTGATAGTTCGCGGCGGGCCGGCGAAGGGAGCCGGATGAACCCCGCGTACGAAGAAATATTGTACGACGGATGCGCCGCGAGCCAAGGTTTGTTTCGAGGGAGCGTCACACAAAAAGCATGAGCCGCCGGATCACAATTGGAATTGCCGCGCTTGCAGCGTTGGGTTGCGCTGCGGGGGCATTTTATTGGTTGCACGCGCGGGGGGCGCAGCCCGTTCCAGAAGTCGCTGTGCCAGAGCCGCCAGGTTTTCGTGAAGCGCCGCCAGCGGAGAAGTCGCCAAGCGCCGCGGTCGCCGTACCAGCATCAATCGCCGATCCGAAAAAGGCCCCTGCTCCGGCGGACGGCGGATTGCCGCTCAGAGCCGGAGAGGTCCTGGAATATACCGCCAACGTTGCCAACCTGAGCAATGTGGCGAATTTGAGGCTGCAAGTTGCCAGCCGGGGCAATTTTGCTGGAAGAATCGCATGGCATCTGCAGGCTTTCGCGCACACGGAAAACCCGCTTCGCATGGTTTTTGAGCTGGATGATCAATTCGATTCGTACAGCGATGCAGCAACAATGGCGAGTTTGCAGTACGAGATGCACCTGAGCGAGCGCGGGCAGAAAGTGGAATCCGTGCAGCGCATGACCACTACCGGGAAAGAGCCGGCCCCTCCGGACGCGACCGCGACGCAGGTAGTGCCTGGCACACGCGATCCGCTCGGCATGATGCAGTATTTGCGGAACGTGGATTGGACGAAAACGCCCGAGGTGCGCGGCCCTGTTTACGACGGGCACAAGCTGTACGACGCGCGGGCCAAGCTCACAGGAACTTCCGCGGAAGTCGCGGTGCCGGCCGGAAATTTCAAGGCGTCCAAAATTGCGATTCGCGTGTTCGAAAATGGCGTGGAGATGAAAGATGCGAGTTTCACGCTGTACCTCGCTAACAACGCCGCGCGAACTCCCGTGCTGCTGGAAGCCATCTTGCCGTTTGCAACCGCCCGCGTAGAACTGTCGAAGGTGAAGTAAGATCCGCTCAGTAGGAGCAGCCCCTACTTACACGCACTCTGCTCGATGAGAGCGCAGGCGATGTGGCCGAGGGTGATGTGGCACTCTTGAATGCGCTGCGAGTCGCGTGAGGGGACGTTCAGGAGTAAATCCACTTTACCGTCGAGCTTTCCGCCCGTTTCTCCCGTGAATGCGACCAGGTAAGCGCCGCGAGCGCGCCCGGCTTCGATCCCGCGCAAAATGTTGGGGCTATCACCGCTGGTGGAGAGCGCCACGAGGACGTCTTGCGGCGCGACGAGTGATTCGATCTGGCGCGAAAAAATCCGTTCAAACCCGTAGTCATTGCCCGCGGCCGTCAGCACGGAAGGATTTGTCGTGAGCGCCAGCGCCGCGAGGCCCTTGCGGTCGTTACTCAATCGCACAACCAGTTCGGCCGCAAGATGCAGCGCGTCGGCCGCGCTGCCGCCATTTCCAAAAAAAACAATCTTGCCGCCGCTGCGCAGCGCCGCCGCGGATTTTTCCGCAAATTGTCCGATTCGCTCGACCAACTCGTTGGAGAAGCTCTGCTTGACGCGAGCGCTTTCCTCGAGTTGGCGGCGAATCTCTCCGGCGGAAGAGGCCATTGTCGGCTAGCAGAGAACGATTTTTTCGCGGTGGCGCATGACGCGACGCGTGGCGTTGCGCGTATCCACGACCACCTTGGCGGCATCCACGATGGCTACGTAGTCGTAACTCGAATGGTCGGTGGCGATGATCACCGCGTCGTAGCTTCCGAGCGTCTGCGGATTCAGCGGCACGGACTTCATGTTCTCGTAGTTGTAGTGCCGCATCTTGTGCAGCTGCGGGAAATAGGGGTCGTTGTAATCGAGTTGCGCGCCGCGCTGTTGAAGAAGCTGCATGATTTTTAGTGTCGGCGACTCGCGCAAATCGTCCACATCTTTTTTGTAAGCCACGCCAAGGACCAGGAGTTTCGAGCCTTTCATGCTCTTTTTGTGTTCGTTCAGTGATTTAGCCACAGCGTCCACGACGTGATACGGCATGGCGGTGTTGACTTCTCCCGCCAGCTCGATGAAGCGCGTGGCAAAATCATATTCGCGCGCTTTCCAGGAAAGATAGTACGGGTCTACCGGAATACAGTGCCCGCCGAGGCCCGGCCCCGGATAAAACGGCATGTAGCCGAACGGCTTCGTCGCGGCAGCGTCGATCACTTCCCAAATATCTATGTTCATGCGCAGGCTGAGCATCTTCAGCTCATTCACCAGCGCGATGTTCACGCAACGGAAAATGTTCTCGAGCAGCTTGGCCATTTCCGCGGCGCGTGTGGAGCTCACCGGGACGACGCGGGCCACCACTTGGGTATAGAGCGACAGCGCGGCGCGGCCGCTCGGCGGATTCAGGCCCCCGACAACCTTGGGGATTTGCGCCAGGCCGTACTGCTTGTTTCCTGGGTCTTCGCGCTCCGGCGAGAACGCCAAATAGAAATCGCACGCGACATTTTCGTTTTCCGGTCCGGAGGCGATGGGGCACCGCAGGCCGCTCTTCTCCAGAATGGGCAGAACCAGCTCTTCCGTTGTTCCGGGGTAGGTGGTCGATTCCAGAACCACGAGCTGGCCCCTCTGCAAATGGGGATAAATGGAAATCGCCGTCTGTTTCACGTAACTCAGGTCCGGCTCGCGGCGTTCATCGAGCGGCGTAGGAACGCAGATGAGAATAGCGTCCGCCTCCTTCAGCTTTGCAAAATCGTTCGTCGCGCTGAAGTGCCGGCTGTTGACGAACTGCTGGATCTTATTCTGAGGAATGTGCTCGATGTACGATTTGCCCGCATTGAGCATGCTCACTTTGTGCGGATCGGTGTCAAAGCCCGTGACTTTATGCCCTGCCTCGGCAAACCGCAGCGCCAGGGGCAGGCCGACGTACCCGCAGCCGATGATGGCGACCTTAAGCTGCGCGCCTTTGAAGAATTCGGGTTTCCGCTCGATTGGCATGAGTTCCGTTGCACTCCTCTTAGTCTCGGATCGCCGTGCGTCCAACGTATTCGTGTTTTCGGGGATCCAGGTTCATCCGTGACCACGAAACAGATAGCGAGCCACAGGCCCGACGGGGCAAAGACATGTAAATATAGCAGGTTCCGCACCAACAAAAAAACGCGGTCCTTGTCTGCGTGTTACGGCGTGCTTAGCGGCGGTTGCCCCCTGATGCGGGACAGTGGAAGATAGTAGGGCTGCGGACGTCCGATCGCGGCGATGACACCGGACCATCCGGCAAAATGATACTCATCATTCTTCTTCTTGGACTTGGCGTCGGTGTGTTGGTGGGCTTGCTGGGCATCGGCGGAGGCGTGGCGCTGGTGCCGGCGATGGTCTACCTCTTGCACATGGATCAGCATATGGCGCAAGGCACTTCGCTCTTCATTTTGTTGCCGCCGATCGGTCTCGGTGCTTTGCGGGAATACTGGAAGCAAGGGCAGGTGGATTGGGATGCAGGGATTATGTGCGCCATCGGAATGCTGGTGGGAGCGTACGGGGGAAGCTTGATCGCCCTTCCCATGAACTCGCAGAATCTAAAAGGATTGTTTGGCAGCTTCCTGATGGTAGCGGCGCTACTGCTTTGGCGAAAGTGCAGGCTCGAAAGCAATGCCGCAGCGAAAGAGCAGGAGACCGCTCGTGGTTGAGGGAATTGGACGCGGAGTGGGAATTCTTGCGGTCGCGACTGTATGTGGAGTGGCCTCGGGAATGTTTGGCATCGGCGGTGGGGTTCTTCTGGTGCCGCTCCTGGGGCTGCTGTTTGCCTTCAGCCAACACCGCGCCCAGGGGACCAGCCTGATCGCATTGATTCCGCCGACCGGCATCCTGGCGCTCTTGGCGTATGCTAAGGAAGGGTTCGTTTCGTGGAAGACCGGCTTGTTGCTGATTCCCGGCGTTTTCCTGGGCGGCATCCTCGGAGGAAAGCTGGCAGAGCGGATCAAACCGCGCGCCATGCGGGAGGTTTTTGCGGCGATTTTGTTCGCGCTGGGCGCCTGGCAGGCGTTCAGTGCTTGGTGGCGCTAAGGAGCGAATACTCAAGATGGTTGATGTGCATTGTCACATTCTGCCGGGTTTAGACGATGGTCCGAAGACGATCGAGGAGTCCATGGCCATGGCGCAATGCGCAATCGCCGACGGCATCACTCACGTGGTAGCCACGCCACATTCCAACAGCAGATTTCACTTTGATTTTGTTCGTGTGCGGGAGCTTCGCGACGAATTGCAAGCCGCCGTCGGTGACAAGCTGAATCTCGCCACCGGCTGCGATTTTCATCTGGATCCCGAAAACCTGGACTCGCTGCGAAAGGATGCCTCGCATTACTGCATCAATCAGCGGAATTACCTGCTTGTGGAGTTTAACGAGATTTCGATCCCGCCTTCCATGGACCAGACGCTGCACGAGATTCAGCTCACCGGAGTGCGCCCGATAATCACTCACCCGGAACGTAACGGAATTTTGCGCGCACATCCGGAACGGCTGAAGAAGTGGGTCCGCCAGGGCTGTTTCGTGCAGGTGACGGGGGGTTCGCTCGCCGGAAACTTTGGCCCACGCGCGCAGAAGGACGCGCTGCAATGGATCGGCGAGGGTCTAGTCCATTTCGTGGCCAGCGACGCCCACAACACGCGCACGCGCACGTTGCAATTGCAGCCTGCTCACGCCGTGGTGATGGCCCAGTTCGGCGTGGAGAAAGCGCAGGCTTTATTCCTGGAAAATCCGCTCGCTGCATTCGAAGGCCGTGAACTGCCGCATGTGCCCGAAGTAGAAGATGAATTGCCTCCGCCACGCCGCAAGCGCTTCTTCTTTTTCTGAAATTCCACTTGGAGTGCGGAAGCCCGGCTTCCGCTTTTGGGGGTTGCCGCGAAAGCTGGACCACGCCAGTCGCAGCCTAACCCCGGCAGCCGTCGGCGCAAACCGGTCCGCTCAGAACCTCATTCTTACTGCGCCGGCCGCAGCGGCAACCCCGCCCAAGCATTTATCAAGCCGAGTACCTCACGCACGACATCCAACGCATCACCAGAAGTGCGCCACCATTTGTCCGGTTCGAATGGATCAGCGGAAGCCGCGCGCACGATGGCCCGGCCCCGCCCGGCCGCCAGCCTACGCCAGAGCAGCTGCGTGCGCCGCGTATGCGCTTTGGTCGTAACAATAATCACCGTGCGATCTTTTTCACTCGAGAGTGCCGAGGCGATCACTTTTATTTCGTCCGCGGTATTCACGATGGGAGGCTCGAGCACGCGGATCGCCCCCGGCGGCACTCCTTCATGAATCAGAATCCGAGTGTTGTAGGAATCCTCCCCGGCAAAAGGAATGCCCATCTCTTCCAGCGTCGCGCCGGGCTCCGTGGAATGCGTCAGCCAGACTTCCGGCGCATACCCTTGACGATAAAGTTTGGCCGCTTCGATGGCGCGCAGCGGCATATTGCCGCTCAACACCGCGATGGCTCTGCTTTGCGTGAGCGAGTCCTCCACAACGAGCCATTTGCCCACTTCGAGGAACGCAATCGCGCCGAAAAGAATCATCCCGCAAACCAGCAGCAACAGGATCCGGCGCACGCGGAAGCGCCATGGAATTGCCAGCGGCGTGTCTTGAGGGTTTGCCATTGAGGAACGGGCGAATGCTATCTCGCGCCGCAAAAGTGGTCAATCCGCGCCACCCACGCTACACTGGCCAACTGATTTTCTGGAGGAGGATGCATGCGCGCAGTGGTCACTGGCGGAGCAGGATTTCTCGGGTCGCATCTCTGCGACCGGCTTCTCGCCGAAGGCTGGGAGGTGCTGGTGCTGGACAATTTCATCACTGGTGCCAAGAGCAATTTGAGCCATCTGGCGAAAAACAAGAAGTTCAAGCTTCAGAAGGCGGATGTGAGCAAACCGCTGAAGGTCGCGGGAAAAGTCGGCTACGTTCTCCATCTGGCCTCGCCTGCCAGCCCGCCCGATTACTTGAAGCATCCCGTCGCGACAATGATGGTAGGCTCCGTCGGCACGCGCAACGCGCTGGAACTGGCGCTGGCGAAAAAAGCCAAATTTCTTCTGACCTCCACGAGCGAGTGTTACGGTGACCCCGAAGTCTCTCCGCAACCCGAAGAATACTGGGGACATGTGAATCCCATCGGCCCGCGCGGCGTCTATGACGAAGCCAAGCGCTTTTCCGAAGCGCTAACCATGGCCTACTACCGATATCACAGCGTGGACACGCACATTGTGCGCATCTTCAATACCTATGGCCCGCGCATGAGGCTGAACGACGGCCGCGCGCTGCCAAACTTTGTTTTTCAAGCCCTTAGCAACATACCGATCACGGTCTACGGAGACGGGACCCAGACGCGCAGCTTCTGTTACGTAGATGATCTCGTCGAAGGAATCTACCGGCTAATGAAATCGGACGAGCACCTTCCCGTGAACATCGGCAATCCCCAGGAGATCACGATTCTGGAATTCGTCGATCGCATCCGCAGACATTTCACCAACCCGCCGCCGCTCGTCTACAAGCCGCTGCCCGAGGACGATCCGAAGCGCCGCTGCCCGGACATCACCAAAGCTAAGCGCCTCCTGAAATGGGAGCCCAAGGTGAGCCTGGAAGAAGGCCTGAAAGTGACAATGGCCTACTTCAAACAAGTGTTTGCGAATAGGTGAGTGTGTCTTGAGGAGTGGCCAGCGGGTAAAAGAGAACCCTAACTGCTGCCTCATGGAAACTAAAAACTAGAAACTAGAAACCAAAAACTAGAAAAAACAAAAACTACTCTCTTCCAAAAGAGTAATACTCGAAGCCCATCTCCCGCATGCCCTGCGGCGTATAAAGATTTCGCCCGTCAATCACCAATTTGCGCGCCATGACTTTGCCCGCGCGATCCCAGTCGAGCTTGCGGAACGAATCCCACTCCGTGCAAACCAGCGCGGCGTCTGCGTCGCGCAGCGTCTCGTAAGGATCCTCGTGATAATGCACTTTCGGGAAAAGCGCTTTCGTTCGCGACATCGCTTCGGGATCGGTCGCGTGTACTGCCGCGCCCTCTTCGAGCAAACGCTTCACCACTTCCAACGCCGGTGCAAACCGGATGTCATCCGTGTTGGCCTTGAACGCCAATCCCAGCACCGCAACGCGCTTGCCCTTCACCACCCACAACGCCTGCCGGATCTTGTCGAAGAACCGCTCGATGCGCTGCTTGTTCACGCGTTCCGTAGCTTTCAGGATGTCAAAGTCCACGCCCACGGACGCCGAAAGATGGATAAACGCCTGCACATCCTTCGGAAAACAGAAACCTCCGTAACCGAGCCCCGCCTTCAGGAATTGCCCGCCAATGCGCGCGTCCAGCCCCATTGCATGCGTAACTTCTTCGACGTTCGCTCCGATTTTTTCGCAGAGATCCGCAATCACGTTGGCATAACTGATTTTTAGCGCGAGGAACGAATTCGAAGCATGCTTGATTAGCTCGGCGCTGTTAATGGTCGTAACCAGAAATTCGGCCTTATGCCCCGGCGGACACGTTCCATTGTGCACCGGGCACCGGAAACTCCGCTCAATGATCGGCCGGTAGATTTCCCGCAACTCCGCCGCGGAGGAGGGGTCCTCCACGCCCACAACGATGCGGTCCGGATGAAAAAAATCCCCGACCGCCGTGCCTTCCCGCAGAAATTCCGGATTGGACGCCACGCGGAATTTCACGTTGCTGTTCTTGGAATACGCCGTTAGCGCGCGGCTCAGCTCCAGCCCGGTGCGCGCCGGAACCGTGCTCTTTTCAATCACCAGTTTGGGGCTGCGCGCCTCCGCCGCGATTTGCCGCGCTACATGGTCAATCGCAGAAAGGTCCGCCTCGCCTGACTCCTTCGGTGGAGTCCCCACGCAGATAAAAATCGCGTCTCCCGCGCGGATGGCATCCCCCGCATTCGCGGTATAGGAGATACGCCCGGCTTTGCGGGCCGACGAGAGAATCTCGTCCAAATGGCTCTCGTAAATTGGCACGCCGCCGGCATTGAGCTTGGCGATACGGTCCTCATCAATGTCCGTGCAGATCACCTCATGGCCGGCCTCCGCGAGGCACGCCCCGGTGACAAGACCTACGTATCCACATCCGATGACTGAAAGACGCAAGACGAACTCTCCTTGGGATTGGCTCCAGAGGCCGCAGACCCTGCCCATAGCGGAATGCCGAGCCCCTATTGTGACCTAATCGCCGGGTGACGCAAAGCCCTTCAGCCGTGGATGGTGCCAAAAAATGGCCCTTTTCTTCGCCATGCGGCCCCGCCAAGTCGCAAGGCCGTTACCCTTGTGTCTTAGGAAATTCAAACGTTTGGTCTATAGACAGCCCCAGGTGGTACCACTAGCCTGAAATCAGGGTCATCCTCTCGATTTCCCTCGAGCTCTACTCGTCTGCGGAGGCAGGTATGCGTCGTCTTGGGCCCCTCAGCTATGTTTTTGTGATTGCTCTGCTGCTCCTGTATGTTCCTCAGGAGCTCGCGGCCCAATCTCGGCACATCCTGATCCCCGCAAACCCGGACAATGGCGGCCCTTCTACCGGGGCGCCGCAGCCGCAACGCGCAAGGCCTCCACAGCCCAAGCCCGCCGGGCCGGAGGTTTTCTACTGCGTCACTCCCGACATCTCCTGCCGGACAACCCAGGAAGTTTTCTCTCTCGCGGAACTTCGAGACCTTTTTGTTTTCGTCGTCTGGCCTGGCGTCAGCGGCCAGCATGTGCAGACGGTCGAGTTTTTTCAGCCCGATGGCAACTTGTATTCCGCAACGAAGACCCGCTTTTCAGTCGGCACCCGTGCAGCAGTCGCCGCGGCAGCACCTGCAGCGGTCGCCTCAGTGGCCCCAGCTAGCGGCAATGTAGTGGCCCCGACGCCTCGAGCCCCTCACTTGATGCTCGACGCGAACCTGGTTCACCAGGAAGGAATTTCTTCGCTCTTGATGAGAAGCAGGGGCGATTCCGCGGTCCTTACCGTCCTGCCCGTCGCTGGAACCTATATTACGCAGCGAAATTTTAGTGGAACGTGGCATCTCCGCGTACTGCTCAACGACAAACTTGCCCTCGAATCCGCGTTCACCCTGACTCCCGCGCCGCCTCCCGCCAAAGCGGAAGAGGAAACGGAACGATGAAAAAGATTTCTTCGATATTTCGAGCCTATGCCGCCATTTCGCTCCGCTGGTTTGTAGCGCTACTGCTGGCTTGCCCTGCAACGCCTGTCCTTTCGGATGAGCAGAAGCCGCTCACTCCTTCGCAGCAAGATGCCACCATCAACCAATCCGCTCCAACGGTCAACAACGGCACGTCCACCACTCTCTCCACTCACACCGCGACTGGCGCCAACCAGCGTTCCGTGGTGCAATTCAATGTCGCCTCCGCCGGCCTGAATTCCAATACCGCCGTCAAAACCTCGACGCTCAGCCTCATTCCGACTTCGCCGCTTTTCACCTCTCGCAATCAAGAGGTGCACCGCATCACTGGCGCGACCGATTGGACAGAAACCGGAGTCACCTGGACCACTCGCAACGGCTCCTTGGCGTGGGCCGCACTCGGTGGCGATTTTGATCCCACCGCGACCGACACCCAGCCTTCCGGAACCACCGCGGGAACCGCCGTTTCCTTCAACGTCCTGTCCGATTCGACCTCGACAAATATTCCTCAAGGGTGGGTCAACGGAACGCTTGCAAATGATGGGCTGCTGGTGAAGGATCAGACCGAGGATGGCGCAGCGTTTCAATACACTGTGCCTCTTTCCGTGACCGTCGGCGCGACTGCGCCGTTCAACGGCTACAACGGCTATAGCGTGCAGATTACAGGTTTCAATACCTCGGCTTTGGTTACCGCCGGCAAAATGCGTTCCGACTGCAACGACCTCCGCATTGCGCAATTTTCGGGCGGCACATGGACGCAACTCGATCGCCAGGTTCTGAGCTGCAATACGACTTCTACCACCGTGTGGTTCCGCCTCCAAGCCAACATCGTGGCCAGCGGGACTGACACGAGCTATTCCATGTTCTACGGCAATCTCTCCGCCGGAGCGCCGCCGGCCAACTTGAATAACGTCTTTCTCTGGTATGACAACTTCGATTCAGACACAGTTGGCCAGCCTCCTGCGGGCTGGACGGTTCAGGCTAACGGTCCGTGGAACGTCGTGGCCGACGTGGGCACAAACCGGGTTCTCCGCGAATCTAACGCTGCCGCTGGTACCCGAAACGTCATTAAAGTCACCTCCATCACCAGCGAGCGGGACGTTTGGGTTCAAGCCGACGTCCGCATGAGCACCGCCGCCGGCCTCGAAAGCACCGGCTGCCCCATTGGCCGCGTTGCCGGCATCAATAATACCGGCTCCGATCTCACGGCCTACCGTTCTTGTCTGCAATACATCACTGTCGGAGCAAATCCGAACCAGAGGGTTTCCCAGCTCGCGTATTGGAACGCCGGAACCTTCAACAGTCTTCAGCAGCTTGCCTACACGTGGACAAACGCCACCTTCTACACCGTGGCGGGTGCTTTTTTTGGCAGCCCCGCAACGATGAAAAGTTTAGTCAGTCTGCAATCGCAAACTCCGGTACTCCAACAGACCATCACTGGCGATACCCACGTCACCACCGCCGGGTCCGTGGGGCTGTTCGTTTATGACGGCAACGCCGTGAACTACGACTTCGACAATTTCCTGGCACGCCGCTATACCGAACCGGAGCCCACGGTTACTGTGGGCGCCGAATCCAATCCGCCCACACCCCTCTACGGCTCGCGCGAGAACGCCGCCGCCAACCAGCCGACGCTCACGCTCCATTATTTGCGGGACGTCACTCTAGGTGCGGCAACTCCGGGGATCTCCGAAACCACCGTAAACTGGGCATTCCCCAGCGGCTCCACAAGCGCAAACTACGACGGCGTATTGTTTGCCAAACAGCAGGGCAGCGTCGCGCCATCGTTCGCTCCGGCCGACGGCACCGTTTACGTTACAGGTGCGCAGCCCGTCGCGGGACAATTCATTGCTGCCAACACCAGCGCGTTCGCGACCGTCACCGCCTTCGACGAAAACGGTGACGCCAGCATCGTCCTTCCAGGCACGCAATACACGTACAAAGCCTACACGCATGATGCCACCTCCATCACCGGTGCGGCCTCTGCTGTGCCGCCACACTATTCCTTCGGCAATACCTCGACGCAAACAATTACCACCGTCACCGGTGGTGGTGCGAACAAGGATTGGAGTTACAAAACGGGCGCGACCACTCTCGCGGCTCCCGGTCTGAATCCCGGCATCAGCGTCGTCACCGGTGGCAATGACGACGCCATCCACTCCATGTCCGCCGTTAACGGCCAGCGGTTCTATCAGCCCGGAGGAACTTCCGGCGTCACGGCCGGAACTATTCCGTCCAGGCTTTCCGTCATCGCAGCCTCGGACACTTCTCATCCCACCTGCAAGAACGTCTGCGACGTCACCTATGCCGCTGCGGGCGATGGCAACGTGTACGCATTTCGCACCGATACCGGTGCGCTGCTATGGGAGACTGCCGCTCCCTTAACCACCGGCGCTGGAAGCGGCTTCACCGCCGCCGCGGCTGTGCAAGTCAAATCCTTCACCGGCGCCAGCTACACCAACGCGTTTGACCTCGTCATTGTCGCCACGCGAAATGTCGGCAGCACTACCAACAATAAAGTTTACGGTTTGAACGGCAATACCGGCGCGATCGTTTGGACCTTCAGTCCGGGCAACATGGACATCGTCACCGCCACGCCGTACATCGACTACGTCCACAACATGGTCTGGGTCACCAGTCACGCGAATGCTGGAGTTGGCCAGCCCAGCGTATGGCAGCTCAATACGCTCAGCTCCGGAACATTTGCTGCGGCCACGGCCACCTTTAATATCAATGACATCGATCAGGCGCCAACGCAAAACTTCGACGGACGAGTCATCTACGTGACGACCAACAACGGGCGGCTCTATGTCTTGCGCACGGACATCCCGGGTTGTGCAGCCCTCAGCAGTGCGGCTCTTGGTGTTACCCCGGTGGGCTTCCCCATCCCGATTGAAACTGCGGCTTTGAATGACGATGTGTTTTTCTCGACCCTAACGGGGGTCTCGAAGGTGCACGTTGCTTATTCCTCGACTGTCTGCACCGCCGCGACCACTGTTTTTACTATTCCCGGGGCTTGGACTAGCCCAACGATTGCAAGCCCTTCTTCGCTCATGTTCACGTCCGCACCGCAGCCCGAATTTATGTACGTCGGTTCCTCGGACGGACATCTCTACAAGATCAACCCCACATCCGGCGCGAACGTCAGCAACCTCTTGATCAACACCGGAGCAACAATCGGCGACCCAAGCTTCGACACCATCCTCCAGAAATTTTACATAGGGGATTCAACAGGACACATTTTCTCGTTTGATTTATTTTAGAGGAACTGAAAAAGAGCGCGAAGAATACGGTCACTTCAAGACTTCTTACTTCTGACTAACAGCTTATAACTTATAACTCTTTTCCGTTTTTCCCATCAGCAGCCCTCGTAGTCCAAGCAGCACCAGCCGCGGCTGCCGCCGCACCACGTTCCACAACAGGCGCGTAGCTTCGTCCCGATTGATCTCTCCAAGGGATTGCCGCGTCGAAGCGTCCAGCAGATCCACCAGCTGCGAATAATCCTTCTGCTGGAAACGGTGCAGCGCGCGCCGGATCAGCCAGTGCGTTCCCAGTTCGCGGCGTAGCGCCGTCAGCTCCTTGCTCTTGCCATTCTGCAGAAGCGCTTGCGCCACGCCCAGCGCCCCGCGGAATCCCGTTACGATTCCCCCCACCGTGGAAACCTTTACTTGCGCCGCCGCGTCACCCACAAGGTAAACCTCGCCATTTCCAATCTGACGCCGTACCGGCACCCACCCACGATACACGGGGATCCGCGCTCCCTGCCATTCCAGCGGCTCCATCTGTTTCTTTTCCAGGAAGCGCTCGAAGCACCGTTTGGTGTCGCTGCCTTGCTCGCCGATGACCCCGATTGCCGCGCGCTCCGCGGATTCGGGGATCAGCCAGTAAAAGTAAGGCGTATCATCCGGCACGAACCACACTCGCGTTGTATCCGGTGGGCAATCTTTCGGCAAGCGCACGATGGCTTGTACGAGCGGCACCGTCTCGATCGGTGGCCAGCCGGACGCCCGCGCTACGCGGCTGGCCGCCCCGTCCGCGCCAACCACGCTGTCCGCGTGTAATTCCTCGCGCTTGCCGCCGGATTCCACCTCCAGTCGCAGACCGCGCGCATTCGGACCGATTCCCAGAAAGCGCGTGTCAAAGGAGAGCTTCGCTCCAGCTTGTTCCGCTTCGCGTGCTAACGCAGGAATCAGCCGCGAGCGTTCGATGATGAGGTCGGGTTTCGCTAACGCGACTTGCGCCGAACGGCCGTCCGTGAACAATTCGAATCGCCGAATTTCGTTGATGATGCTTTCGCGGGCCGCCTCGCCCATTTGGTTTCGAAAATGGTCGGTAACGATCAGCGTCCGCGCGGCAGGCTCAAACTGCGGCTTCGATTCGAGAACGCGCACGCGCCGCCCGCCACGAGCCACGCTCGCGGCCGTGAAAAAACCAGCCGCGGAGCCGCCCACAACGATAACTTCCCGCTCGCCTCGGACAGTCCGAGGCTGTTCCTCTGAGTTTTGCACCGCTGCCGCTTTCCGAATGGCGCGCGTTCCCCGGAAACATGATCCGTCAGGGATCCCACACCGAAAAATTTACTTGCTTCCCGCTCGGCCCCTGTGGAGTGACATAAGAAATCGGTGAGAGGGCGCCCGCTAAGTATAGCGAATCCGATAGTGAGGGCAAACTCGTAGCGAGTTTCAGAAGAGATGATTGAGGACTGAGGCTTTTAGTTTTTCGTCACGTCTCTCAGGAGGTTGCGGAGTGCCTGGCCGCCTGCCGTTCATAAGGCGCACGCTCTAGAACGGCGACTCCGGCAAAAACAATCGCCAGTGCGAGAGCGCCGACGAGCGCAGCACTCACCGTGGACAGGTAGCTGACCAACACTGCTGCGCCGCCGCCTAACGCTCCGAGGCTATACAACAACAGCACCGCGCCACGATGGCCCAGCCCCAGGTTGGCGAGGCGGTGCGCTGCGTGATCCTTGCCGGGCGTGGCAAAGGGAAGCAGGCCTCGGCGAGACCGTGAAATCGTAACCAGTGTCGTATCGAAAATCGTCACCCCAAGAATGAGGATTGGCGCCAGCCAGGAAGACAAGTGATTGGCCTGCTCCAGGCGCAGCTTCAGCCCCAGGGTCGCCATCAGATAACCTAGAAACATCGCGCCGCCATCGCCCATAAAGATCTTAGCTGGCTTGAAATTCCAGCGTAGAAACCCGGCAGCCGCACCGAGCACAGCCGCTGCCAGCGTGGTGACCAGCGTCTGCCCGTTCAGATACGCAAGCACCGCAAAAAACACCGAGGCCATGGCCGCCACACCTGCGCAGAGTCCGTCCATGTGGTCGAGAATGCTAAAAGCCGCGGTAATTCCCACCACCCAGACAACCGTGAGGATGGCGTCCAGTACATCGCCGCTTCGCCCGCCGAGTATTACGCTGAAAACCTGCGCGCGGATCCCGCTCACCAACAGGATCGCCGCCGCTATCGGCATGCCAACGAATAACTTCACTTGATGATGCAGCACGCCACGGTCATCGAGAATCCCGACACCCGCCACGAGTGTTGCGCCAATCAGGATGCCGACAATCTGCGCGCGCGCCGGTCCCGTAAACGCGAACAGCACCGCAAGCACCACGGCCACGTACATCGCCAGTCCGCCAAGCAATGGAATGGGTTTGAGGTGCACTTTGCGTGGACCGGGCAGGTCCACCATCCCCACGCGCAAAGCCAGCGCGCGGACGGGCACAACGAGCATTGCGGATGCAAACAGAGCAATAAAAAAAGCCAGCAGGCCTGCGGCCATGCAACCTCGTTCGTTTGAAGCCATAAGGCCAATCGTCTAGAGCGGCGATCGAACCCTCAAGCGGCTTTCGCCGGGACGGGGACCCGGCTCCCAAGTAACAGCTAGATAGGCTGCCCCACGCAGCCCTAACACCATACTGCGGATTTTGTTTTGGGACAATCAGGATAATCTTGTATGCACCAATATTATTTATGTCGGATGGATTAAGATTTCTTATTCGAAAAACGTTCGCCAGCGACTCTGCGATCAGCGCTCGGTTAGCATGCGCGCGAAAATGCGCTTCACTTCTTGCTTGTCGCGCGTGGCGTAATACCAGTCAATTGTCCGCTTGAGGCCTTCACGGAAAAGGACCTTTGGTTCCCAGCCAAGCAGTTTCTTCGCCAGCGAATTGTCAGCCACGCGATTCAGCGGCCCCGTCGGCATGTCGCGCAAAAACTTGAGCTCGGCCTTGTGTCCCGTGAATTCGCAAACCATTTTTGCCGCATCCACCACGCGAATGCGCTCCATCGTTCCGAGGTTGATGGCCGTCCCGTCGTTGATTTTCTCACCCGCCAGGATAGTGCCCTCGACGATGTCGTCAATGTACGTCCAATTCCGGATTTGCGTCCCGTCGCCCCAGACCTCGAATGGATTCTGTTGCAGAAACGCGCGCGCAATCATGGCGATGACCGCGTGATTTTCCACGCCGCGCGGCCCATACACCGTGAAGTAGCGGCACGAAGCCGCTCCCATTCCGTGCTCCTTGGCGTAGGCCTGCAGCGTGAATTCGCCCATCAACTTGGCCCAACCATACGTGTTGTCGGCGTCGTTCGGACCCTTCGTCAGGTCTTCGGTGAGATAGAGCTCTTTTTTCGTATCGGACTGCAGAAAGTTCGGATATACGCACCCTGAAGAGGCAAACACCACTTTTTTTACCTTTGCTTTGAGCGCTTCGGCAAAAACCAATCCATCCAGGAAAAAATTCGAAGCCGGCCCAGCTTGATGCAGGTCCACGTACCCGCGGCCTCCGTGATCCGCCGCCAGATGGAAAACCGTGTCAATGCCCTGCAGAGCGGCGCGTGTCACCCCCGGCTCGCGCAGGTCGGCTTGCAAAAAATCAACTTTGCCGCTCCCGAGGTGCTGGCGAATATTGTCAAGATGTCCGCTCGTCAGGTCGTCCACGATACGAACTTTGGCCACGCCCCGTGCGATCAGATGATCCGTGAGCGTCGAGCCGATGAACGACGCGCCTCCCGTCACAAATACTTTTTTCCCTGCCCAAAATCCATCTGCTGTCGTCACGCCGGTCTTGCCTCCTCGATTCTCTGTTCGGCCGCGAGGCGGTCGATAATTTCCACGAATTTTTGCAGTTCTCTGACCCTATCATATTCAGGCGCCGCGGCCCGGGCCGCATCTCCCATTGTTTTCAACTTGTGAACATCGAAAGTCAGCTCGTGAATGATGTCAACAAGTTCGCTCGGCTTGTCCGGATCGGCGGAAACGGCAAAGCCCTGTCGAACTCCAAGCGATACGACGTCTGTTTCTTGCGGCGCCACTGCGACAATCGGTTTTCCCGCCGCCAGGATCCCGTACATCTTGCTGGGTACCACGACGCCTTCCAGCCCCCGCTTGATAGTAATGACGTGCGCGTCCGCCGCCGCTAGCACCGACGGAATCTTGCTCGCCGGGAAAAAATCAAGAAAGCGGATATTGTCGGACCCCGCGGCCGCCGCCTCGATCTGCCCGCGCTGCGCCCCGTCGCCAATGAACACCAGGCCCACACCTTCCTTCGCAAGCCGCCGCGCCGCAGTGATGAGTGTGTTCCACGCGCCGTAAAAGCCCAGGTTGCCCGCGTGCACCAGCACAAACGAAAAATTGTCCCGGATCGTGCGCACCACCGCCGCTTCTGGCGCGGGACGTGGCGCGTCTGACGGCAGGATCTCCGCTCCATCGCGCACTACCACCACTCGCGAGCCATCCACGCCCTTGGCGATGATGCGCGCCCGCATGTCTTCACCGAGCACGATCACTCGCGCAGCGCGGCGCAACGCCCAGCGATGCATCCTTTCCCACACGCACGCAAGCCGCCCGGGCTCCACGATCGAACCGCCAACCGCCATGTCCGGGTACATGTCGCGAATGTTGTAAACGTAGGGATTGCGTTTCAACATCGCTACAAACGCGCCAACAATGCCCTGAAACGGCGGGTCGGTCATCGCCAAAACCAAATCGCATGGAGTGAGCAGCGCGCGCGGCACCGTCAACGCCACGTAGCTGAGATAATTCAACACGCGCTTGCTCATCTCCCGCCGCGGATAAGCTGTTGAACCAACGCGGATGATCCGCGCTCGGCCAGCCTCCGTCTGATAAAGCCGCCACGGCCGGCGCTCCGTGGGATCGTACGACGGCCGGCCGCACAACACCGTCACGGTATGTTTGCTCGAAAGCGCATCCACTACCATTTGCGCCATCTTTGCCGTCGCGGAATTGTCCGGCGGGAAGTACAGATTGAGAAGCAGGATCCTCATCGGTGCGGCGCTCGCGTCGGCACACTCACACTCTCGTAATCAGGAAGTCGCCGAGCACCAGCGCGTCCATCTGCGTCCGCAGGAAGCAATCCAGCGCTTCTTCTGGCCGGCACACGATCGGCTCATTGTCATTGAACGAAGTGTTTAGCACCACGGGCACGCCCGTCAGTTTGTGGAACGCCGAGAGGAGTGCGTGATACCGCGGATTTGCCTCGCGCGTCACCGTTTGCAGCCTCCCCGTGCCGTCCACGTGCGTTGGAGCAGGAATCTTCTCGCGCTTTTCCGGCCGCACGGAATACGCCAGCGTCATGAAAGGTGAGGGATACGACTTTTCAAAATATTCGCCCGTGGCTTCCGCAAGAATCGAAGGCGCAAACGGACGGAAGATTTCACGGTGCTTGATGCGCCGGTTGAGGATTTCCTTCATCTCCGGCCGGCGCGGATCGGCGACAATGCTGCGATTGCCCAGCGCCCGCGGACCCCATTCCGCGCGCCCCTGAAACCAGCCGAGAATCTTCCCCTCCGCGATGATCGCCGCCGTTTGCCGCGTCAATTCTTCTTCCGGCAGCTCCACGATGGAAAATCCGTTTTGCGACACGCCGCTCGCTTCCACCGCCCGCCGGACTTCTTCCCGCGAATAGCTCGGGCCCCAATAGGCGTGCTCCATCACAAAAGATCGTAGCTTGTGCAGTTTCTGATGCCAGACAAAATAGGCCGCTCCCACCGCCAGCCCCCCGTCACCCGCGGCCGGATGCACGTAGACTTGTTCGAACGGTGTGGCGTCGAAGATTTTTCCGTTCGCCACGCAATTAAACGCCACCCCGCCCGCAAGGCATATCGCTTTCAGCCCGGTTCGTTCCGCGAGCTTCTTCAACATTCCCAGATACACTTCTTCGAGCCGCGCTTGCAGCGCAGCCGCGAGATTGCGATGCCGGTGCTCCAGCGGCTCTTCAGGCTTTCGAACCGGGCCTAGCCGGCTCGCCATCTTCTCCGAAAACAATGTGCCGAGCGTCGGGGTCTTGTCAGCCTCCGCCCAGGACATCTCCGGCCCTGCGTAATGGTGCGTGAAATAGTCGAGCCCCAAGCGGAACCCGTTGCCGTTCGCACGCTCGTCGAATCGCACGATTTCACGGAACGCCGCAGCCTGTTCCGGTTTTCCATACGCCGCCAGCCCCATGACTTTGTATTCATCCCCAAACTTGAGGAAACCCAAGTACTGCGTGACGGCGCTGTAGAAAAGCCCCAGCGAATGCGGAAACGCCACCGCCCCGGCAATCTCCATCTGATCGCCCGTCCCGGTGCCCCACATCGTGCTCGCAAAATCCCCCAGCCCGTCCGCCGAAAGCAAAGCCGCGCGTTCGAATGGCGAAACAAAAAAGCTGCTCGCCAGATGCGCCTGATGATGTTCGATGCGGTGAAATTTCGCTTTTAGTTTTTTGCGATCGGTTTCGAACGCCGCTGCCAGCGCTTCCGGGATCCCGGTAAACCTCGCCAGCACCTTCGCGCGATCCTTCGCGAAGGACGGCATGCGCAGCGCGTAAAAAATCTTCGTGGCCAGCCGCGCGTACGGATTCCGCGGCACGGCCACGTGATCGATTTCCGCGAGCGTCAGTCCCGCTTCCTTCAGGCAATACCGAATCGCCTGCGCCGGAAACCCCGCCGCGTACTTCACGCGGTTGAAGCGTTCCTCCTCGACGGCGGCAACCAGCCGCCCATCGCAGACGATCGCCGCGGAAGCATTTCCGTGATAAGCATTGATTCCGAGAATGTTCATGGCGCAATTCGCCAGTGTACCTCAGCACAGCGCATTATGCGGCGAGGCAGCGGCGGCACCATTCGTTCAAAACATACAGGGACCAGGGGCGGGACCACGTCGTTTTTCCTGCAAGAAAATCCGTCCAAACCGTTCGAACGCCGCCCGGCCGGAGATACGGCGCGAGCAAAGGAGAAGGATCGGCAAAACTCGCTTCCAGTCGCGTTCGCAGCGGCCCTCTCAGCCATTCTTCCCACGGCAGCGTGAACGTGCGCTTGCGTTGCGCCAGGATTTCCGGCGGCAGCAAATCGCCAAGCGCCTCGACGAGCAACGCTTTCTGCGCGCCGTCCCGGCGCCGCGCCGCGTCAGGCAGCGCGCTTACAAATTCCACCAGCGGTGTATCGAGCAACGGCACGCGCACTTCCAGCGATTGCGCCATGCTCACGGAATCGGTGTCGCGCAGCAGCGTGCTCGCCATGTACGTGCGCATCTCCATCCACGATATCCCCGCAACGGGCTCCAACTTCCGCGCCTCGTCCGCGGTCCGTTCCAGCCAGCCCAGCCACGTCGGTTCGAGCGTCACTCCATCCGCATTGATTGTGCTGGGTCGAAAGCGTGGCTCGATAGTTCGCTCCAGTTGACCTGGCGGAAACAGCGTCCGCGCAAAATAGTAAGCATGCGGCAAGCTATCGGGACGCGTCCACGCCGCCGCCGCCTTTCGTGGAGCGTCTGGCGAACTCCGTCCCGCGCTGAGACCAGCCACAAGCGGCGCCACCAGCCGCCGCAGTGCGGAAGGCATGAACCACGCGAGCCGAATCAATTTTGCTAGACGCGGCGTGTCCGCAAAGGTTTGGTACCCGGCGAAAAGTTCATCACCGCCGACCCCAGAAAGCGCAACCTTCAATCCCACTTCCTTCGCTGCCCACGAAACGAAATACGTATTGATGCCATCCATCGTCGGCTGGTCCAGCGCCGCCAGCGCTTCGTCCAATCGCGCCAGAATCGCGCTGCCGTTCAGCGGGACTTCCGCGTGCGTCGTTTTGCACCGTTTGGCAACAGCGCGCGCAAGTTCCGCTTCATCAAACGCCGTCCCGGGAAACGTCAGCGTGAAGCTCTTGATTCCCACTTGCGCCCGCGCGGCCAGCGCCGCAATCGCGCCCGAATCCAGACCGCTCGAAAGAAACAATCCCACAGGCACGTCGGCAATGAGATGCGCGCGGACCGCGTCTTCCAGCAAAGGCCGCAGGCCTTTCGCTGCGGAAGACAGATCGCGCGGTTTGCGCGTATCACGCGCCGCCGGCGAATGCGACGGGTCCCACCACGGACGCGCACGGGGCGTGCGTCTCCGGTCCGGCACGTACAGCAACATCCGGTGGCCTGGCGGCAGTGAAAATACCCCTTCGAGCAGCGTCACCGGCTCGGATACGCTGCCAAACAAAAGATACGCGGTGAGCGCATCCTGTGAAATCTGTTTTGCAGCCAAGCCCGACGCGAGAAGTGCCCGAACCTCCGACGCAAAAGCGAACCCATCCGGCGTTTGCGTGTAATACAGCGGCTTGATCCCCAGCGGGTCGCGCGCCAGAAAAAGAATCGGCGCGGTCGCATAGCGCTCGCGAAGATCCAACAGCGCGAATGCAAACATCCCGCGCAATTCGTACAATGCGTCCTCGCCCCATTCTTCCCAGGCATGCACGAGAATCTCTGTATCGGATTGCGTAACGAAGCGGTGGCCACAAAGCGAAAGCCGCTCTCGCAATTCGCGGTAGTTATAGAGTTCGCCGTTGAAAATGACTGCGACGTTGTGAGTTTCGTTCCAGATCGGCTGGTGCCCGCCGGGAAGATCAATAATGCTCAACCGGCGCATTCCCAGCGCTAGTCCCGGCGCGCGCGCCTCGCCCGTCAGAAAACCTTCTTCATCCGGCCCGCGGTGCCGCATCGCCGCGGCCATCGCTCGCACGCGCGACTCCGCCTCTGCGTTGCGTGAAGCAAACGCGACGCCGCATATCCCGCACACGCTACTCTTTGATCTCCGGAGTGGAAAAGAAGGCGCTGCCCGCGCGCACCGCGTGCTCGCGCAGATGAAAGCGCGGGATTCTCAGCCGGCTGTCCGCATACCAGGCCAGCAGGGCGCGCATCAGCAAGAAGAACAAAGCCGCTATTGCAGAGATCACCAGATAGAAAAAGGACTCGCGCTCCAGGAACAGGCTCCAATCCACGCTTTCATCCCACCCTGGAATGATCCTATCCAGCACGCTCCGGAGATGCAGGCCGTCCAGCGGCAGCCGCGCCAGCCGCACATGCGCAAAATGATCGAAGTTGTATTCCAGCGGGTAGTTCGGAACGGCAGCGGCAGCTTCCGCAAACACCGCCGGATTTTGCAGCTCCCTGCGCGTCAAATAGTGGCCCTGCGCATCGTGCATGATGACGCGGTACGTTGGATCCACGATGACCCATCGCCCGCCGATTAACACTTCGGCCACCACGTGCTTTGTATTGCGATTGGGAGACAACAGCAGCAAGCGCCGCACCTGCAGATCGGAGCTTCGTGCGAGATTCAGGAACGCGTTCGTCGCCGTGCCGCAGACATTCAGCAGTTGCTGGTAGTTGAGGGTCATCTCCGGATCGCGTTGTGCCAGTGCGCCCGGATTTGCCGCGATGGCCCGCGACGGCTCGATGCGCATCCAGTTCAAAATGGCTTCGACCTTTTGTTCTGCGGGCAGCATGTTCGGCACAATCGCGTCCGAAAAACCGTCGAGATACCGGCGCAACGAGTATTCCCAGACTCCCGAATACGCCATCGCGAGGAGAGATGCGGCAAGCAGCAGGTTTATGCTCCACCAGGCTACCCGAAAAACACGATGTCGGCGCGTCGGCAAAAATTACCCCACTCGTTGTGACTCTACTTTACTCTACCTTCCGCGAAACAACCCTTGCATAAAGCCTTTCCATATCGCTTACGGGCTCATCCCATCCCAGCCGCAACGTCACGTTCGCGCTCCCCGCCGAGAGCCTCTCGCGAAGTTCCGCTTCACTTAATATGCGCCGAAGGCCTTCTCGCAGCGCCGCCGCATCGTGAGGCACCACCAAACCCGCCTCGTCCGCCAGCAACGGAGCAATCCCGCATTGCTCTGTCACGACCACCGGAGTCCCCGCCGCCACCGCTTCTGCCGCTGTATTTCCAAAGTTTTCGTTCTGCGATGGGAGCACGAAAACATCCGCATCCCGGTAGGCCGCCCATTTGGCTTGATCGAATATCGGCCCGGTGAATCGAACGTTCGAACGAACGCCGAGCTGCTCCGCCATTTCTTCCAGTTGCGCTTTCATGCCGCCTTCGTCCGGCCCCGCGAAAACCACCATCATTGGTATTCCTCTCAAATCACCGGAAAGTTCCGCGAACGCCCGCAGCAGCAGGTCGGGGCTCTTCTTTGACGACAGACGTCCCAGGAACAGCACGAGTTTCTCATCGGGCGAAATTCCCTGTGCTTTGCGGAACGCTCCCCGCTCCGGCCACTGCGCGGGCACTTCCACGCCATTCCGGCGCAGCACGATTTTCTCGCGGGAAACCCCGCCCTCTGCAAGCTCCTCGACCTCTTGGCTGGATGTGGCGATCACGGCGTCTGCCCTCTGAAGTAGGCGCCGTCCCCAAGCCAAATGATACATCCGTTTCAGCCACAGATTTCGAACGATTGGCACAAACATCCCTATAGGCTCCACAACGTATCGCACGCCCCGCTTGCGGCACGCCGCTCCCACCGCCGGGCCCAGCAGATCGTACATGCCAAAAATGTGGACCACGTCGAAATCCTTCAGCCGCACCCGGCAGTAACGCTTCACGGCAGGATTCCAGCTGAGCGCGCGGTAACGCAGCCACGTCGGCAGGTAAATTGCCTGAACCCCATTCTCTTCACGCCGCCAGCCGAAGGGAGAGCGCTCTCCCGTCACTTGCCCCTCTTGCGCTTGTAGCCGTTTCTCCAGGCCCCAATCCGCGGTGAGCACCGTCACTGTGTGCCCCCGCCGCGCCAGGCCCTCCGATAGCGCGCGCACCTTCACCGGTGGGCCGCCGAACTCGAGAAAAGGTGCGTAGGTTTCCGTGACGTTCAGGATTCGCATTGGTCGCGAAGGATTTTTTTCAAGGATTTTGCGAAAACATTGAAGCGAAATTCGTTTTCCGCCCGCTGCTTCCCGCGCATGCCCATCTCTTTTGCATGCACCGGGTCCGCGAGAAGCGAATCGATGCAGGTTGCCAGGTGCACCGCATCGCCATGCGGCACAAGGTAGCCAGTCACGCTGTCCTCGATGATTTCCGGCGCGCCTCCGTGCGCTCCGCCGATTACCGGTTTGCCGCGCGCCATCGCTTCCAGATAAACCAGCCCGAACCCTTCGCCGCTGCTGGGTAATGCGAAAATCTCGCAGGCCGCGTAGCACGCCGCGAGTTCGGCCGAACTCAAGTCGCTCAGAAAATGTACGTGCCGGTTGACGCCGCTCTGATCCGCGAGTTCTTCAAGCCACGTGCGGTCATCTCCGGATCCCGCCAGCACGAGCTGCACCTCAGGCCACTTCGTCAGCAGCCGCGGCAGTGCCGTGATCAGCGTGTCCATTCCTTTGTATCGTTCCTCGGCCACCCAGCGCCCCACCGTCAGGATGACTCGCCCCGCCGGAAAATCCCCCGGCGGCGTTAGCTGCGGGCCCGCGGCCAGCAGCGCTTCGAACTGCGGATCCAGCGCCCACGGCAGCACGCGAATGCGCTCGCGCGCCACCTGCTGTTCCGAAGCTACGTGATCAGCCGTATCGCGGCTCGGTGCCAGCACCAGATTCGCATGGCGCAGCGCCCGCCGCCGCAAGCCAGACATCGGCTCCCACACTTCGACCCCGTGCGTGCAAATAATGCTCTTCAACCGCGGCGCCGCCAGCCGCATCGCCTGTACCACCGGTCCCAGATTCGGGTGCCCCGCCAGCACCAGCTTCGCTTTTCGCCGTGCCGCTCGCAGCGCCGTCGCCGTAAAGCGCCCCTTGCCGCCGTCGCACCCGGTGAACACAAATTCGCGCCCCCCCACGCTCATCCGGTGCAACTCCTGCGAATCATTCAGGCTGATCAGCCGGCACTCCATTCCCCGGCTTGATGCAAATTCCGTCAATACCGCCGCCAGGTGCCGCCCCGCGCGCTGCACCCCGCCCGGCGCATCCAGCTCCGGAAACAGTCCGATAATCACGCGCCGAGTCTGCCAAGTACTGCGAACGATGGCAAGCCCAGATGCTTGGCATTGTCAATGATATCCACGTCCATTTGGCCCCCATGCTTCTTGATGCTAGACTCGCCACCTCAATTCATCAGGAATTGTTCATGCGGCCCCTGCCAATCTCCCATTCGCGTGCTTCCGCGGTTTCATTCTTCTGCCTGGCAATTCCGTTCATTCTTTTCTGCGTCGAGCTCTTGCTGAAAACATCGCCGCAATCCGATCGGCCCCGTCAGGATGTCCATTCGATTCTTTCCCAAAATCCCCTCAACCCCGCTCTCCGCAGCCTGGACACCTCCCTGCGATTTAGTCCCGACGGCACCTATCTCCTGTTTCAGGATCCCTCCGGCATTATTGTCATGTCCAAAAATCCTCTCAACATCGTCCTGCGCATTTCTGCTGAAGATCTGTACCCCGCTCAATTCTCCCAGGATTCCCGCTCGGTTACGATCATCTCGCGCGCGCTGAATTTCGGAAAATGGCAATTGCCCGGCGCGCGGAAAACCGCGCAGGGCAGTCTGCCAATAGAGGGTGATTGCCTCGACGCGCAGCTTTCTCCGGACGGCGAAATCTTTGCCTGCAACCGCTCCGATTTCATGCTCGCGCTTTACCAGCTCTCGACCCAGAAAATCATTCTCGAGAATTCCATCGTTAGCTTCCTGTCCACTGCCGCGGGGCACGTCGGCGAACCCAGATCCAAATTCTTCATAAACTTTCTTTGGCTGGATTTTGAATCCGCGTTCCCCAGGCCTTTCGGCCTGCTTCGCACGAGTTCTCCGATGCCCAGTCCCAGCCACTCTCTCGCCCATTCCTCCATCCATTTCTCCCCCGATGGAAAAATCCTGATTGCAAAGTCGACCCAGGGTTCCCTCGGCCTGGATCTAAATTCGAGGAAAAAATTCGATCTGCCCGACGTTCTGCAAAGTGCCTCGAACGAAGCTATCGATCTGCAGTCCGGCGAACGCGTCGTCGCTGTTGCGAAGGAATCCAAAAACAATTCCGTGGTTCTTGCCTTGAAAGAAGGAAAAGTGCTCAGTCGTCCCGGCCTCACGGCGGACAGTATCCGCATCGCCGCCAATACGCGTTACGTCATTCTGCAAAACGCGGATGCAGATGGCAGAAGTGCTGGTGCCTTCGATCTCGAGCAGAATCAAACGGTGGAGACTCCACCGGGCGCCAGCATGGACATTCATGGCGAAGATATAGCCATTTACAACATAGGCGGCGCTGTCGCTCTCTATCGGCTCGGAGAACATCGGTTGCTCGCCAATTTGCCTTTGCCCCTTGCCCGCCTCTCGGAGTTGCACGCCGCTTCCGTAACTCCCGATCTGGATAAGCTCGCACTTTCCATCGATGGCGCAGGGGCCATCTTTGAGGTTGCCAGCGGGCGGCGCTCGGCGAGTCTCGCGGAGTTTTCTGCGGCCAATTTCCAGGATCCACAGACAACGCTTCTTTTCGTGCGAGAGTTCCATCATGAGCCAGCGCATGTGGCGCGATTCGAATTGTCCACGGGCGCGTCCTCGACTGCGTGGACCGTTGAGAAAGAACACCATCTCCGCCCGGGTGCGGCCGCCATGCTGGACCATGCGAGGAAGAAAGTGCCAATTCAAAATCCGTTGGATTTTCCTCTGCCGGAAATGCAGATTCCTTTCCGCCTTCGCGGCGTGGATCCAGCCACTGGAAAAGAGCTTTGGAAGCGCGAATTCGAAAGCGATCCTCCCACTCCTTTCGATGATCCTCAGGGTGAACGCTTCGTCCTCGGCTGGAGAGCGAAGACCTACGGAGCAAAAGAAGCGGCTTCGGGCGATCCTGCGGCGCGCGCTTTATACAAAAGCGCGAAACTTACGGATCGCGATTCGTTTTTTGAAGCGCTTGAGGCGCGAACCGGAAAATCCCTCGGCGGCGTTTTGGTACAGGTGGGAAATGGCCCTACGTCATTCGATTCCGCGTTCTCGGCGGGCGATGCTCTGGTCCTGATCAAGGATGGCGTTCGTGTTTCCATTTATTCTTTGCGCGATGGCGCCTTGAAAGCGCGCTTGGTCGGTGTGAAACCGAGCGCGAGCGCGAAAAGCAATTTGCTGGCGTTGGATCAAGGTGGCGGCCGGCTGGGAATTTTCGATTTGAACAGTGGCGCCAAGCTCGATGAACAAATATTTCCGGATGAAATCGCTTACACGCATTTCTCCGGAGATGGAAAGCGCCTTCTCGTTTTAACCGAACACCAACTCGCCATCGTCCTGGACATGAGCAATGTGCGAGAAAGCCATGCGGAGACTCCGCAACCTGCCAGTGAAAAAAAAGAATAATATTTTACTTCGCTCCCTCGCGGAGCAAAGGGACGAGGTCCGTGAGGCGCTCGAAATAAATATCGGCAGGACACGCGGCGCGGTCATGCATGCCGAAGCCGTAGTTGACGGCGGCAGCAAATGTTCCGGCGTTGCGCGCGGTCTGCACGTCCACATCGGAATCGCCGATGAGCAGGGCCTCAACGGGGGCCGCGCCGAATTCGCGCAGGATAGTCAGCGCGCCCAGCGGGTCGGGCTTTTTCGTTTGAAAACTGTTGCCGCCATAGACCGCGCGCAAATATTTCGCCAGCCCCAGCTCTTCCAGGATGCGCACGCTGATGCGCACCCGTTTGTTCGTCAAGATGGCCATCGGGAACGCGGCGAGTTGTGCGAGTGCTTCGGGAACTCCGGGATAGGCGCAGGTCGAATCCATTTTGTGGTCTTCGTAATACTCGAGGAAAAATTTCAGCGCGCGCTCGCGTTCCCCTTCGTCTGCGCCATCGCCCAAGGCGCGGCCAACGAGCTGCGGCGCGCCGTGGCCGATGTATCCGGAAATCGTATCTTCGTGCAGTTCTTCGCGGCCCATTTCCGCCAGCATGGCGTTGACGGAGCGGATCAGGTCACGCTTGGAATCGATCAGCGTGCCGTCCAGATCGAAGATCAGCGCGCGCACGGAAGAGAAAGGAGAGGCGGCCATGAACCAACCATTGTAATATGGCCGTGCATTTTCAACATTCATGCAACTTTCGCGGGATATCCACCGAGAATTAATGTTTGTCTTTTTTCCGAATTCCCCCCGGTTCGCGTAAAATAGCGGATTCAACTCGCATCACAATACGAGTCCGGAGAATTCATGGCCCAGGTTTACCCTTTTCGCGCGTTTCGCTACAACCCGCAGCGCGCGCCGTTCGACCGCGTACTAACCCAGCCCTACGACAAGATTTCTCCGGCCATGCAGGAAAAATACTACGCCGCGGATCCGCATAACTTGATTGCCGTGGAAAAGGGCCGGACGGATCCAGGCGACACGCCGCAGAACAATGTCTACACGCGCGCGGCGGCCGCGCTCGAAGATTGGATTCGCGAGCATATCGTCCTTCAGGACGCGGCTCCGTCTTTTTACGCTTACACGCAGGAATATACCGTGCCCGGAACCGACGAACGCCGTACGCGCCGCGGATTCATCGGCGCGGGACAGCTCGAGGAATATTCCGCGGGCGTCGTCTTCCGTCACGAGCACACGCTTTCCGGCCCGAAGGCCGACCGCCTGGAACTTCTGCGCCACACCAAGATGCTCACCGGCCAGCTTTTCATGCTGTATTCCGATCCGCGGCGCCGCATTGACGCGATTCTCTTCGAAGCCGGAGCCGCCGCGGCGCCCGCCACGGAGTTGCGCGATGAATACGACGTCGTACACCGTCTGTGGCTGATTTGCGACCCGCAGCGCATCGCCGCGATCCAACACGCGATGGCGGACCAGAAGCTGGTGATTGCCGACGGACATCACCGCTATGAGACGTCGCTGACCTACCGCCGGGAGCAGCCCACGCACGCCGGAAAGATGGATCCCAATGCGCCGTTCGAGCGCGCCATGATGACCTTCATCAATACCCGCAGCGAAGGGCTGACGATCCTGCCGGGGCACCGCGTGGTGGCGCGCGTGCACGATTTTTCCTGGGGCGGCGTGCGGCGTTACCTCGAACCCTGGTTCGCGGCGGAGGCCTTTCCGTTTTCCGACGAAGCAAAGAAGCCGACAGCCCGCGAGAAGTTTCTGGCGCGGCTTACCGGAGCGCGTGCGAAACGCGCCATCGGCGCGTACCCCGCCGCGGAAGCGCAGAAGAAGGCGTTTTACGTGCTGACGTTGCGCGAAGGCGTCAGCCTGGCGCATTTGCTGCCCAACGTTTCGCCGCTGCAGCGCGAATTGGACGTCGTATTGCTCCACGAAGGAATCCTGGAGCCTGCGCTGGGCATCACGCCGCAAGCAGTCGCGGCGGAAGCCAACCTGACCTATGAGCGCGAAGCCAGCGCCGCCTTTGACGCCGTGGACAGCGGCCGCGCGCAAATTTCGTTCCTGCTGAATCCCTGCGACGTCGAGCAAGTCATGAAGATTGCCACCGCCGGCGAAGTCATGCCCCAGAAGTCCACTGATTTTTATCCCAAGCTGCTGAGCGGGATCACGATGTATCGAGTGGAAAGCTGAAAAAGCCGATTGGGGAATGAAGTAACGATGTAAGGATGTAAGGAAGTAACGAACAGAGAGATCGTTTGGTTGTCCGCCGCGGGCGACTCCTCAGGATTGAAATTCTTTCTGGGATTTCTAGTTAACAATAACACCCCCACGCCCCTGTTTTTTGTAAGTGTGGCAAGCAAAGGGTTTAGGTTTTCTGTAAGTCGTTTGTTTACCACACGTACGAAGGGATCTGTAAGTGTGGCAACTAAAGAAGTTAGAGGTATGAAATTTTGGAGATTCAAGGGTTGGACCTGTTGGCGCTTGGCAGGGAGCGGGCGAGAGTGTGACGCGATGTTCAAACGGCACGATAGCACGATAGTTAACGCTTGTCAAGAATAACTTGTTAGTGATTCGAATGGATTTGACAGGGTTGACACAGCAGGATTCAAGTGCGTGGACCGAAAGGGTTTGCGAGGTGGGGGGATTCGAAGAAAGTGTGGAAGTCTGTGCAAGAAATCAAACGCCGCTGGAGGTTAACAGTCGACAGTTGAGTGTTTAAAGTAAAGACGCCTGAAGAACCTCGACAGGAAAAATCAAAATCGCTGCCTTTCGGGAGGCGCGAAAGATGGGGCACCCGCGATTCAGGAGCGGGCGGGGCTGAAGCCCCGCCCCTACAGTGAGAGAAGATACGAGATGGGATGGAGTTGCCGGCCGTTAGCGGCATGCTCTTGCAGAGAGCTATTTCACGCCGTTCTTGGGGTCCCAGGAGCCTTGCTCTTTGCGGACGAAGATGATCTGGCCGATGTGGTAGGCGTTGTGGGTGCTGATGTGGGTGAAGACCTGGGCGGACTCTTTCAATTTGGCTTCGTCGGCAGTTTCCACCCATTTTTCGAGTTCGCTCATGACATCGTCAAGCTGTTTTACGGTTTCATTCCACGTCTCGCTGTCAAATTTGTCGAAGGTCTCGTCATTGTTGCCGGTGAATTTATCGAGATGTCCTTTGAGTTTCGCGAGATTCCGCTGATTCCAAAATACCAGGTGGTAGGCGAGCTGGCCGACGGAGTGATTACCTTTGCCGTCGGTCCAATTGGCCTGCTCAGCCGTCAAGCCTTTCACGGCGGTATTGGCTGGCACGAACCATTCGGCGGTGGTGTGCGTGGAGCGCAGTTCCGCCAGCAGGACTTCTCGCAGGGTGGCGGGTTTCTTGTCTTGCGCTTGAAGGGGGGCAACAGCGGTAGCAGCCAAAAGCAACAGCAGAAAAATCGGGACTCGGTTTATCATCCGAGAATTCCTCCGAGCCCTTAGACGTATTTGGTTTCTGGAGGGCTTCAGACCAACTCGATCATCGCACGCCTGCCGACATGGCTTTGAAGGATTTGGCGACTGGTTTGGGTTTCGACTTCATGGAACGGAGTGCGCGAGCAGGAAGTAAAAAGGGGAGCACCCGCCGCGGCGGGTGCCTTGGCAAATAGAGCGCGCGCAAGCGCAGCGTCTGCGGCGTTCGCAACCTGGTTCGGGCGATTAAGCTCCGGCGCTTTTGGAGAAGCTGGCGACGGCTTCGGCTTCGGTGTTGTAAACGTCGAAGACGGTCAGCAACTTGGTGATTTGCAGGACTTCCTGGAACTTGCTGCCGAGGTGGCAGAGACGGAGCGAGGCGCCCTGCGACTTCACGCTGTGATGCGCAGCGACCAGGGTGCCGAGACCGGCGCTGTCAATAAAGGTGACGTTGTCCATGTTCAGGACGATTTTCTTTTTGCCTTCGGCAATCAGGCTCTTCACTTTTTCGCGCAGCGCGTTGCTTTCTTCACCGAGCACAATGCGGCCGTCCAGCGCCACCACGGAGACGCCATCCACTTCGCGATTCGTCATCTTCAAAGCCACGTTAGTTTCCTCCTCATCGGAAAGGGGTTCCGGCGGCAACCAGCGCCGGAGCCGTCAAGGATATCAATAATAGTCCGCACAGGACATGTAATAACCGCAGACCGAACAGATCAACTTACACCGCCGGGGCTCCAGCCGCTGCGAGCAGACGGGGCAATACCGCGAAGCATCTTCAGTCCCAGCGGAGGAACTCCGGGTACCCTGCGAAGGCGCAGCGGGTTGCGCTGCAACCTGAGCTATCTCACCGAGGACCTGAGCTTGAGCCTGCTTCGGGGCGCGTTCCACGGCTCGACGGTTATAGCACATCCCCTGGCAGGGGAAAAGCGTTGCAATCGTGGAAAGCGGAGGAGAAGGATGGCGCAACGGAATTGGGCGCAGTTAGACAACCAGGTGTGCCTTGCGTTGTTTAGAACCGTGGTACTTGAAACCAATGAGCGTCGGGGCGCATCTTTCTATGTGTAGGCATTAGTGAAAGGCCCGGCAGGCAGGGTCTTCAGGTGATTCCCATGGTCCGCCCCATCCTATTGGCAGGTCTTGTAGCGATTCTTCCCGCGGTAGTGCAAGCGCAAGGGCGCGGAATGGCTTCGGCTGGCGGGCACGCGATGACGGCTGCGCCGCGAGCGATGGCGCACGTGTCGCAGCCGATGGGCGGGGCGGTTCGGCCGGCGCCGCGGGGCCCCGTGAGGAATGGCCCGATGCGTCCGCGAACGTCGGTTCCCGGTACGCGGATTGCGCGGACCAACGGCGAACGGCGCTTCGATAACGGGAGCCTTCGGTCGCGCTGCAGGAATGGTGTGCCAGGACTGGGATTTGATGAGGTGCACCTGGCAGCGGTGTGCGGGCCGGGTGGGATTGGCGGACGCGGATTTGGGAATCAGTTCCCGTTCTTCCCATTTTTCAATGGAGGATTTTTCCTGCCGGATTCTTCCACGCCTAGTGAAGCAGCCGCGAACGAAGATCAGTCCGGCGAACAGGCATACGATCAGGGATATCAAGCTGGCGCCGCCGACGCTATAGAGAGAGGCCGGCGAGTGGGAGCTCCGCAGGTGCGCGAACCGGCGGCGGAAGATGCGAACGCTACGCCGACCGAAAACGAGGGATATGTTTTTGTACGCCGGGATGGCACGGTGTTTTTTGCGGTCGCGTATACGTGGGAAAATGGAACATTGCGCTACGTCACCAGCGAAGGAATGCGCCGCAGCGTTGCGCGCGAGGCGCTGGACCTGAACGCCACGCAGCAATTCAACGAACAGCGCGGACTGAATTTTCGCTCGCCGGCCTGACCGCTATTTTTTTGCCGCTTCCGGCATGACATAACCTGATTTTGCCGGCAACCCCGCCCGCTCCAACTGCACAGTGGTGTGTTCAATTCCAAATTCCCGGGAAGCTACTTCCTTGATAGAGGCGAGCAGGCGCTCGCATTCGTCGAGGTGCATGTCGGGCACGCGCGCGTGCAGGCTGAGCGCGTTATGGTTTCCCCCCAAGCACCAGAGATGGACGTCGTGAATTTCGTGGACGCCTTCGATAGTTAGGATGGCGCGAGCAACGACTTCAATACTGAGATCGCGCGGGCGGCCTTCAAGAAGGATATGCGAGGATTCGCGCAGAATGCTGATGCTCGACCAGAGTACGAGCAGACCGATGGCCAGGCCGAGGAGCGGGTCGATCCAGAGCGCGCCGGTGGCACGGATTAGAAATGCGCCGACGATGATGGCGATGTTCGAAAGGGCATCGCCGAAATTGTGCACCAGGATGCTGCGCAAGTTGAGATCGCCGCGGCCGCGAACCAGGGCCAGCGTGATGCCGCCATTGACGGCGAGAGCGGCGAGGGAAGTCCAGATCATCCAGCTCTCGACGACGGCGACGGGGGAGCGGAAGCGCTCGATGGCTTGGTAGCCAAGCCAGAGAGAAAGCAGAACCAGAACAAAAGCGTTGGTGAAGGCGGCGAGGGTGCCGGCGCGATGATAGCCGTATGTTTTTTCGCTGTCGGCGGGACGTTCGGCCCAGCGCATGGCTAGATATGAGATGCCGAGGGCAGGTACGTCGGAAAGATTGTGAACGGCATCGTTCAAGAGGGCGACGCTGCGGCCGAGGATGCCGCCGAAAACTTCGGCGACGACTAAGGCGAGCGTCGCGGCCATGGCCCAGCCGAGCACGGAAGGGCGCAGCGTGGGATGAACGTGGCCGGCATGACCGTGGTCGTGCGAGTGAGAATGGCCCGGGTGAGAGTGGTCGTGGTGGTGGCCGTGGCTATGCTCGTGGGAATGGTCGCCCATCGAACCCATTCTACCCGCTCGGGTGGTGGTTGGCAGCGCCGAATCGAGCTTAGTGGGAAGTTTGACACGGGCGTGCGGGGAATGGATTGACGGTCCTCCCGGCGGCTGCGAGTATGAAACAGGCTTCCGGTTCCGCGAATGTTGGCGCGGAACCAGGCTTCGCACAGGGGATTTGCACGCAAGGACATGACGGCTCCCATCGCTAAATTGAGTTTTTGGGGTGTGCGTGGGTCCACGCCGACGGTGGATCCGGCGACGTGGCGCTACGGCGGAAATACGCCTTGCCTGGAGCTGATCGCGCCGGACGGGACGCAATTCATTTTGGATTGCGGGACGGGGCTGCGGATGCTGGGGAGCCGGTGGGCGGCACCGAGCGGCGGTAAAACGCCGGAGACGCACATCTTTGTGACGCACTATCATTGGGATCACATTCAGGGAATTCCGTTTTTTGCGCCGCTGTACGTGGAGAACAACGAATTTCATTTTTACAGCTTTCGTTCGAAATATTTGGGGCGCGACAGCTTGAAGCAGGTTTTCGAGGCGCAGATGGCGCTGCCGTATTTTCCGGTGGACATGTCCGCGATGAGCGCGAAGCGGAAGTTCAAAGAAGTGGAAGGCGGGGATTCGTTCCAGATTGGTGAAAATAAGATTACGGCGCGGTGGCTGAATCATCCTCAGGGATGCCTGGGCTTTCGAATCGAGACGCCTGCCGGGACTGTGGCATATGCCACGGACAATGAGCCGGGAGACGTGAAGCTGGATGAGAGTTTGCGGGAGCTGGTAGCGGGGGCGGACATCTTTATTAATGATGCGCAATTTACGCCGGAGCAGCTGGAGACGACGAGAAAAGGATGGGGGCATTCCTCGTGGCTGGAGGGCGTGAAGGTGGCGCGGCACGCGGGTGCGAAAACGCTGGTGCTGTTCCATCACGACCCGGACTCCACCGACCGCATGGTGGATTCGATCCTGCGGCAAGCGCGGGAAGAGTTTGATTCGGTGTTCGCGGCGAGCGAGGGCATGGTGATCACGCTGGGCGCGCCGGGCGACCGCGTGCAAGCGCACATGCCGGGAACGCGCACGGCGCTGCGGCGCGAAGCACAGTTCAACGCGAAAGTTTGCGGCGTGACGGAAGGCGGCAAGGATTTCGAGGAAGAGACGGTGGTGCGCGATTTGTCGCTGCAGGGCGCGCTGATTTCGCTGAAGCACTTGCCGCGGCTGCAGTCCGAGCTGCAAGTCACCATGGAGGCGCCGGGTGCGGATGGCGTGCAGTCCATGAAGCTGCGCGGGTATGTGGTGCGGATTGATTCGGGGGCGGAAAAAGGGCGTATCGCGGTGGGAGTGGTGTTTACGGATTGATAAAAGCAGAAAATATAAAATAGAAAATAGTCCTTCCTCAATGGGCCCGCCAAAGACAACGATCCAGCACAATCCTTAGAAAATATGGGTGGTGGGTCAGTTTCGGATAGGGCGACTTACCTGGAGTTGACATGCATGGATGTGTGAAACAATGAAAGGACCGTTATTCCAATCCAAATGACAACAGCGAAATAAACGATAGAAAAGGCCAGCCATGCGAACGCCATTTTCATGGGGGCGAGGGATTGGAAGAACGCATTGGCGACGTAGGTGGGTGGTTCAGTTATCGCATCGATGAAACGCCAGAAACGGGAAGGGTTCCCTTTGCGGTCACCGACAGACAAAACTGCCAACAGTAGAATGTTGAGCAGGAATGAAGCCAAGACCGCAATGAGTATCCGCGGAATTGTTTTCATTCAGTGGTAACACCTCTTTGCCAAAGTCCGCGGGTATTATATCGCAACACGCCTGGTAAACCTCTCGCCGGAAACTGAGCCACCATCAGAGTATGTGGAGTTTCTAGGGAATCGGCACGTTTCGGGGATAATGGTTGGCCATGACATCCCAAGGAGCAAGACCAGGGAATTTTGTGCCGGTGAGCGCGCTGGATAAGCGTGTGCCGACTAAGCGCGAGGTGTTGCGGGGGCTGGTGCGGCAGGCGCCGTTTGTGGGGAAGAATTTTCTGCTGTATTTCAAGAATGTTTGGCGGCGGCGGGTTTTGCGGACGAAGGTGGTGGCACCGTACGCCGTTACGTTTTATGTGACGCATAAGTGCAACCTGGCTTGCAGTTACTGCACGCAGAAAGAGCCGGATGTTTTTAGCGAGGAACTTCCGACGGCTTCGACGATTGGATTGTTGCGGCGCATTCGAAAAGAGACGGACTCGATTGTGATTACGGGCGGGGAGCCGACGCTGCGGGCGGATATTGAGGAGCTGGTGGAGGCGGCTCGGTTCGAATGCGAGTTTCGATCGCTGCTGCTGATTACCAACGGAACGTTGCTGGATCGAAAGCCGCGGATATTGCGGGCGGTGACGGGGCTGGTGGTGAGCCTGGATGCGCTGGCGGCGGATCCGACGAATCCGCTTTCGAAGCCGGCGGCGCTGCCGAAGGTGCTGGAAAATCTGGAGTTCGCAAAAGAAGTACTTGGCAGCCCGCGGAAGATCACGATCAGCACGGTGATCGAGGAATGGAATATCGGCGAGGTGGAGCGGCTGCTGGATTGGTGCGGAGAGCAGGGGTTTGTGTTTGCGGCGCAATCGGCGCAGATGGAGAAAATGCCGAATCTGGCGCTGCTGAAAAACGCGCGGTACCACGCGCTGGTGGACAAGATTATCGAGCGGCGGCGGAGCGGCGCGCAGCCGATCAACGGGACGCCGCGAACGATTGAGACGCTGCTGCGGTTCGGCGATTTCGAGTGCTATCCGACGATGTTTCCGCGGGTGTATCCGAACGGGGATGTTTTTTATCCGTGCGAGCCGCTGCACAAAGTGGCAGGGAATTTGCTGCGGCATGGCTCTTTGCAAAAGATATTTGGGCGCGGAAAGAAGATCTATGGTGACATTCCTCCTTGCCAGGGTGTCTGCTACCTCTTCGGGAATGTGCTGTCGCACTATTACGTGAACGATTTTTGGGGGCTGGCAGGAGATTTTATTCGGTAGGGAACAGGTGGAGCGTCTAGGGGCATAAGTTACAGCTGGGCGTGTTGAAAACAGGCTTAGCGACGCTCTTTGCGGACGCCGCGCAAAATGAGAGACTTCCTGCCCATGAGCTACGAAAACCCGCGTTTTAGAACAATCCTTTTGCTGGCAGCGCTGAGCTTTGCGTCGCTAGAACTGCGCGCGCAGGCTCCTGGTCGCGTCAATGGCGATCGCATGCTGGAGCACTTGAACGCAATGGCCGCCATTGGGAAGGATCCCGGCGGAGGCTACGGGCGTGTTGCGTACACGGAAGCCGATCGCCAAGGCAGAGAGTATGTGATGAGCTTACTGCGGGCGGCTGGGCTGACAGTGAGTACCGACACTGCCGGCAACATCTCCGGCCGGCGGGCAGGCAGGGAGCCCGGGTTGCCGGTGCTGGTCATCGGCTCGCACATTGACTCGGTCCCACAAGGCGGCAATTACGATGGAGTGGTTGGTTCGCTGGGGGCGATCGAAGTCGCACAGACTTTGGCGGAGGCGCACGTTGCACTACGTCACCCGCTGGAAGTGCTCATTTTCCAGAACGAGGAAGGCGGGTTACAAGGGAGCCGTGCGATTTCGGGCGAATTGCGGGAAGAGGATTTGAATCAGGCCACGCGAAGCGGCAAGACCCTTCGTGAAGGGATTGCGTTTATCGGCGGTGATCCCGATCACTTGGCGGCGGCGCGGCGCAAGGCCGGCGACGTCTTCGCTTACCTGGAGTTGCACATCGAGCAGGGTGGCAGCCTGGCCACAGAGAAGCTAGACATCGGCGTTGTGGAAGGAATCGTCGGAAATCGCCGGTGGGATGTAACGATTGAAGGCGTCGCGAATCACGCGGGTACCACGCCGATGAATCAGCGACACGACGCGCTGCTTGCGGGTGCGAAATTTATCGAGGCAGTGAACCGCGTGGTAACCAGCATGCCGGGCCGCCAGGTGAGCACGGTGGGGAGGATTCAGGTGATACCGGGCGCTTACAACATCGTGCCGGGGAAAGTGATCCTGGGCCTGGATGTCCGCGACCTGGAGGAAGCGCGCATGGACATGGTGTTTAGCAAGATCCGCGATGAGGCTCAACAGATCGGGCAGGCCAGCGGAACAAAATTCAGCTATCAGCAAGTCGTCGGCGATCGCCCCGCGCTCTGCGATCCGCGTTTGCGCCAGATCATCGCGGAATCCGCGAAGCAATTGAATCTGACGACGAAACTCCTCCCCAGCGGCGCCACGCAGGACGCGCAAAGCATGGCGCGCCTGGCTCCCAGCGGGATGATCTTTATACCCAGTATTGGGGGGATCAGCCATGCACCGGAAGAGTTTTCGCGCCCGCAGGATGTGGTCAGTGGCGTGAATGTCCTGCTGCGGGCGGTTCTGCAGCTCGATCCACAGAACTGGTGAAGATCCAAGCTAAAGCAATCCCAGGTGGTCAGGATACTTGGCCTGCAAAGAGCTCACCAAGACTTCGAATTCGGAAAGACTGCGCAGATTCTGGAGACAGGGGTCTTTCGTAAAAAACGGCCAGCAGGCGAAGCCCGTGCTGACGCTGCGCTCAAGCCATTCAAAGGCCTCGGCTGGCCGCCCCAGAATGGCGAGAATACAGGCGACCTGATAGTAAGTATGGTGGCCGTGGCCAAAAGATTTTGGGCTGGCGCAAGCCCGAGTCATGCACTCAAGCGCCGGTCGTGCCTTCCCCTTCAAAGCATAGTAGACGCCCAGCAGACTAATGGTCAGCGGTTCTTCGGGCAAAAGCTCAACTGCTACGTCGAGCAGATCTTTCGCTTCCTTCCACTCACCCTTCATCATTGCCAACTGCGGGGCATAATAGACGGGATATTTGTTGCCGGGGCTCTCGGCTCGCCACGCCCGGATCTCTTCCCGGGCCAGGTCATATTCTCGACTCCAGATATAAACCTGGACGATGCTGTGACTGACCGCCTTTTTCGGATGGAAGGCCCGTCCACGCTCGTACATTTCGCGGGCATGATCGAGAAGGCCGACGTGCGCCAAAATGGTGCCCAGACGGTTGTACGCATGAGGCAGATTACTCTGCAGGGTGAGCGCGCGCCGCAGTTCCGTGATGGCTTCGAGATGCTGAAAGTTTTTCGACGGTCCCCAAAGCAAGAACGCTTTGGCCACATGGCCTTCGGGCAAATCCGGATCCAGTTCCAGGGCGCGGTGGCAGTGAAACTCCGCCTTCTCCAGCCATATGCTGGCTGGATCGAACTCAAAATGACGTGTCGCGCACACAAAGGAAAGGGTCGCATGGGCAAGGGAGAACCCTGGATCTCGCGCAACGGCAGTGCTGAGGCGCTGGGCGGCTTCGTCCAGCAGCGCGGAATCGCCGGAGGAGCTAAGCCGGTAGCCGCGCATAAATTCCGAGTAGGCTAGCGGATCCCTGCTATGGCGGGGGCGAGGTTTGACCACGGGCGGAAGGAGCGTTCTGTTCAATGCGCCCGCGATTTGCCTGGCGGTCTCGTCCTCGAAATCGAACAGACGGTTCACTTCAAAATCACACTTGCGCGCAAAGCAAGTACGCTGTAAACGAGTGTCAAACACCTCGAGCGATAAACGCCGCCGCCCTTTGGATTCCTGAATGGCGCCGCGGACCAAAAAGCGGACACCCAGTCGCGAGGCAATTTCCGAAGTCGGCGCCTCGGCCGGCACAGGTAATACCGCCGACATCGGTAAAACGTCCACGCCCTGAAGATTTCCGAGTCGCGATACCAGAGCGTCAGCAAAACCCAAGCTCACGCCCTGGTCGTCAGACACCTTCCCAAGAATAAGCAGTGGCAGGATGGCGAGGGATGAGCGCTCGCTCCAGGCCGAAGCACGCTCCGGGGCGAACTCGCCGGGCAGACTTTGTTCGAAATTGGACGGCTGGAAACGAGCATCAATCACGCGCACTGGGCCGATAAACCGGTACCCCTTGCCCACCACGGTCTCGAGGAAACGCGGATTGGCAGCGTTGTCGCCCAAAGCTGTGCGAATTTTTCGAATGATGTTGTTGATGTTCAGCTCGGTATCAATAAAGAGATCCGAACGCCAGAGTTTCGCGACAATGTCCTGGCGCGAAACCAATTGTTCGCGGCGGGCCAGCAGAAATATCAGCAGTTCCATGGGTTTCTTTTCAAGCTTCACCCGTCGTCCGCGACGGCGAAGTTCGTAACGCCCAAGGTCCAGCTCGATTTCGCCAATTGGTCGGTTAGCACTACGCATGGGACTGTCTTGAGGGCATTATCCTCTTAGATTGAACAATTTGCGACGATATACGAAAGATATGAAAAGGCTACATGGCCCCTATTGATGCAACCCTCTGGCTGGAGGGCAACCCCGGAGCCTCCAGCGGAGATTACACTGTGCGGTTAAGGATGCCAGACGGATATCGCCTTGCGCCCCATTGGCATCCGCAAAGGGAAAACGTCACGGTTATCTCCGGGACCTTCAAGGTCGGAATGGGAGATCGCTTTGACGAGAACAAGATGGGAACCTTCCCGGCGGGCAGTTTCGCCTATCTCGATCCCGACATGCATCATTACGCGATGGCCAGCGGAGACGTTGTGGTGCAGGTGCACGGCACGGCACCTCTACAATTCAACTATGTCAATCCTAGCGACGATCCAAGTCACCATAAATAACCGATTGCGGTGACGCCGCAAGCGAGTTGTACTGTAGGCGGCTGGCCGGGGAGTTAATCCGCCGAAGAGGAAGCCGGCCAGCCATTGCTTCCACAAAGTTTC
>Ga0207110_10004_pt2 | contig 56056 bp, 45 predicted proteins | sample Alteio_BWMinHeat_74_FD_153582 | JGI IMG/M metagenome (GOLD analysis project Ga0207110, IMG submission 153582) | Enriched cells from forest soil in Barre Woods Harvard Forest LTER site, Petersham, Massachusetts, United States -... | ecosystem: Environmental > Terrestrial > Soil > Temperate forest >...
TTCTTACTAGCGCGGTTGCAGGCAAAAAGGCCGAGCCGTCATGACTGAGCTGAAGTAGGAAAAAAGGACCGGTCGGAGACCGGCCCCACCTCCCTAAACCTTTTTTACCGTCTGGCCGATCATAAGAACGGTGATTTCCATTACTACAACCATGGTGGAGGGCTTGGAAGAGTCGCTGCGCGCGGCCCTCGATTCCTATTCCGCTACGCTTGCAACGGTGGGGAGTTGCGCTGTTCAAGTGAACCCCGAGGAAGGCAACGCCCTGCTGGAAAAACTGCGCGGCTTGCAAGGGCGACTTCAAGCCGAAACTCCGGCGGCGGAGTTGAAGCACACCGGTGAGGCCGCGCAGAAGGCTATCCGGGAATGGGGCAAGGAGACCACTGAGTACCTTAAACAGACAGCCCGCGAAGTCAAAGATATCATGACGATTCTGGAGGACAGCGCTCATGGGATCCGCGAACGTGATCACAAGCATACCGGCCAGTTGCAGTCGTTCGCGGGGCGGCTCAAAGCCATCTCGGGGCTAAACGACATGGCGAGCGTTCACAAGTCCCTCATCGGCTGCGCCTCGGAATTGGGTAGCTATGTTGATCGAATGACCAAGGAGAGCGACGACGTTATCGCCAAGCTCCAGGCCGATCTCTCAGTGCATCGCGTGCGGTTGGCCGAAGCAGAGCGGATCGCTTTCGTGGACCCTACTACGGGTCTCGAAAACAAGGTTGCGGTGTCCCGGGCTATTGAGTTCCGTGTGGCGCAGAAGCAAGTGTTTTCTCTAGTACTGCTCGATCTGGATGGATTTAAGAAAATAAGCAGCGAATACGGCCAACTCGCCGGGGACAACCTGCTGAAGCAATTCGGCGAAGAGTTGAAGTCCTACTTTGGCTCGACGGATCTGGTGAGCCGCTGGGACGGCGACGCTTTCCTCGTGGTCCTGGACAGCACTTTAGAGAACGCGGTTGGGCGCGCGGCAGGCCTCAAGAAATGGGTCTTCGGCGAATATGATATCGCGAGCGGAAGTAAGTCGCGCAAAGTCGGCTTGAGCGCTGCCGTGGGCGTCGTGACCTGGAAACCAGGAGAAACGGCCGCGAACGTCCTCAAGCGTGCGGAAGAGGCCGTGCGGCAACAAAGGTCGCGCCCATCGGCGCTGCCTGGCTACTTCAAAAAATAGGCGGGCAGGTTCTGCTTGGTGTCCCGCAGGATCGCCAGGATCGCGACCCGATCGTCTTCCGCCAGACCATCGTACAATCGCCGGTAGATGCGATCGCGCACGGATACCGGCATGTTGTCGAAAGCGGCACTATAGATCATATAGGACAGGCGATAGCGGAACAGGCGCGTCTTGAGATCGAAGTCGCGAAGCGAGCGTCCTTGATGATCGCGGGGGCCGCGTTCGGCGAAAGTCTTCGTAAATGTAGAGACGCCCTTGACCGGCTCGCGTAGCGGCGCCTCGTCCGCGAAAAGCATATATTTCACCAGCTCATCGATCTCCCAATCCGGAACGGCGGCCTTTTTCTCTTGCGCCGCGACTCGGGCGTCCCACCCAATGCGTGTCATCAGATTGGTCATGCGCACCTGATGCTCCAGCGTCATCAAAGCAACGAGGTCACTCGTGGGCGCCAGGTACTTCGAGGTGTCGAGCATCTCCGCCAAGCTGGTGACATTTTGGGTGCCCTCCAGCGAGCGAACTCCCGGCTGGCTCGGATTGGCGAGAGCGATGTTGTTGCCCAAGTGAACCTGAGAGCCGTGCGTGCCGGTCACGTACCAGCCTCCCCAGCGCGCGTCGAAGGGGATGCGATGATCGGTCATGCTCGCGCCCGCATGGCCTTCGCGCTTATCGGACCGAGGCTGGACCGAGCTAACCAGCAGTCCAGGCACGGCCAGAGTCACCGGACCCTGATGACACCGCAGGCAATCGTCCCGGCGTGAGAATCGCGGCTGATCCGTCTTGACCGCATCGAGACTGTACATGACCACGCCTTGTTTGGGATCGAGCGCCGTTAGCTCCAGGACCTCGCCGCGCTGCACATAGCCGACGGCTACCTCATCGTTGAAATAAATCGCGCGCGGCGTCCTCGGGGAAATCCGCTCAGTCTGGATGCTGGTTCGGGAGAACACCAGCATCTGCGAGTCGATATTCACTCCGAGCTGCTTTAGAACGGACGGTAGATAGCCCCATCCGTTCGGCGAGAAGTCCAGTTTGACCTGGCCGCTCTCCAGCTTCTTGTCGAGCCGCGCGATCGGATCATTCATAGGCTGGCCGGAATACCGGATGGCGGGATGATCCAAGGGAATGAAAATGGTGTCTTCGAGTTGCTCGCCTAGCAGCCACGCAGCTCCGGCCACAAACGCCAAGCTCGCGACCAGGATGGGGACGCCGCGGTCCATATGATCAATATAAAGTAATTGTGTGCGTCTCGCGTTCGCGATGCTCCTACTTTGTGTGTCCGCTTATGCCGAGGACGGTCAACTCGCCGCCCTTCGGTCGGTGCTTGCTCCCTTGCGGCAACATGCCAACGAACGCCGGGAGACTCGCGGCGCGACGCCGGAGCTGACCGTCATCAAGCACTATCTGCGGGATTGGATTGAGTCGCGCCTCGCGAACTTTGGTGAGACCAGCAACGAAGACGTGCTCGCGAACGAACTTCACGACGGGCTGCGCGACGCGCGCTTGTTCTGCGAAGGTCTGTGCAACCTGAGCTTGCTCGGCTGGGTGGACGACGTGAAGGTCACGCGTGAGCGAGAGTTCCTGATCCTTCGGACTAGTGTCGGCATCTGGTGCGGCTATGACGATTCGTCGTACGCCTATCGCTGGAACGGCAACGGCTGGCAGCGAGTCTGGCAGACCGAGCAGACCGCTTACACGAAGCAGCAGTATCGTCCACAGAGCATTCATGAGGTCCGCATTTCGGCGCCGGATCAGAACGGCAATCGCCTGGTACTGAGCCTCGGCTCACAGCCCGGATGTTCCGCCAGTTTTCAACCGGTCTACTATCGCGTGTGGCGCGTCGGCCGGGGGCTGAAGCTGTTGCTTGATAACTCTGAGTTCGCGAACGTTGGCTACCCGGATCCGATCAAAGGAAGCGTGAGCCCCGGGGAGGTGCTGGTCAAGTTCACACTGGGAGGTATCGCCTATGGTTTTTCTCACGAAGCAGTGCGGCATTTCGAAGTCCATGGCGACAAGGTCAAACAGGTCGATCCCATTGCGCCCAGCCCGCGTGATTTTTTGGAGGAATGGCTGAGTTCCTCGTGGACGCAAAGCGCCGCGCGGTCGGAATCGCCGTCTCTTAAAGAGGCGCACCAAAAGCTGCATCGGACCGATGGAATGGGAGATTTCCCGGATCCAGAGTTGCATTGCGCGCGCGATCCCAGCCTGTGGCAAGTCGGAATCGGGTTGCACGATGTGCCTGATAAGACTTACTACTTGGTTCGGTGGCGGCAGCCGGATCACTTCAGCATGGTTGCGATTCATGACCATCCCGATCCCGACTGCGTCAAGCCCGACCCAGCCGTTCTGAAGTTAGTATTCTGAGCTAAACCGCTCCTTACCGTCACGGCTCGGTATGGTTGCGGTGCTTCTATTGTGTTTTCCGAGCCGTGACCGGCAGGGAGGGGTTGTTCCAGAATGTCCACACTTAACGGAAAAATAGCGATTATCACCGGCGCAAGCCGTGGAATTGGCCGGGCCATCGCGCTTAGGCTCGCGAAAGAGGGAGCGCGGACGGCCCTGTGCGCCCGGGATGCGGACGCCCTCACCTCCGCGGTTCGGGAAATCGAGAGTGCCGGCGGCATCGCGGCCTCCATCGCTCTCGACCTTCGGCTTCCGGACTCGCCGGCCTGCCTGGCGGACTTCGCCATGGATACATTCGAAGGGATTGACATCGTGGTCAACAACGCGGGCGCGACTAAGCGCGGCGAGTTCGCCGGCCTCACGGATGACGACTGGGCCGACGGGTTCGCTCTGAAGTTTTTTGGCGCGGTCCGGCTGACTCGCGCGGCGTGGCCTCATCTCCAAACCCGCTCGGGCTCGGTGGTGAACATATCGGGTATAGGCGGCAGGACACCTGGATCCCAGTTCACGATTGGGGGCTCCGTGAACGCCGCCTTGCTGTCGTTTACGAAGGCCATGGCGGAGACCGGGGTGCGCGACGGAGTGCAAGTGAACGCTATTAATCCCGGAACCATCCGCACCGATCGCTATCAGACGCGCATCGCGGCGATCGCCGCGGAACAACAGATTGATCCCGCGGAGGCCGAGCGGCGGTTCGTTCAGCAGGAAAGGATCGTTCGCATCGGTGAACCGGAGGACATCGCTAGTTTGGTCGCGTTCGTGACGAGCCCGGAGGGACGGTATCTGCAAGGCGCTCTGATCGATATGGACGGCGGGGCAACAAAAACAATTTAGTAGTGGGTCCGCTCCCTGAAGGTCGCGGTTCCGTGGCAGCACTGAACCGCCATGCGTGAGCATGCGGACCTCGGCCTAACTAGACAGACTGGGCTTGGCTCTATTCCATCGCCAGATGAAGTATCGCGATCCGCACGGCCCGCACCGGTAGGACTTGATTAGAACCCAAAACAGAACCTGCCAGCCTCGCCGGCTGGAGCGGCGGACATCCTTGTTCTCCCCACAATAGGGACATGCCGGGGGATGCCTGTTACTCATTCGTGTCCTTGCGCTAGAGTATCACTCCGGCGATCCCAAAAAGCGCTTGACAGGCAGCGAGATGAGCGTTACCATCAGTAACGTTACGATATGTAACGTTGTTATCCATGACCTTTCAAAAGAATCTGGGTGAACTCGAACAGCAAGTGATGGACTACCTCTGGGAGCACGGGCCGGCGACCGGAGAGGCCGTGCGGGCGGCAGTGGCGAAGGACCGGCCCCTGACGGACTCGACCATTCGAACTGTATTACGGCGTCTGGAGACGAAGCAGTATGTCCGGCATGCGGTGGACGGCCGTCAGTTCCTGTATTCCAGCGCGCGGGAACCGCGCAAAGTAGCCGCCGAAGCGGTGCGCGGCGTGCTCAAAAAGTTCTGCCGGGGATCGCTCGAAGAATTGCTCACGGGGCTGGTGGATCACCGTGTCGTCGAAAGCGCCGAGCTCCGGCGTCTGGCGGAGCGGATTGAAGTTCAAGAGAAGAAGAGGAAGAAATTATGACTGCTCTCTTATGGGCGTCTCTTTTTCGTCCGTTTGCGTTGGTCGCGGCGGCATTTGTGGTCTTGCGGGTGTTTCGTGTCAGGCACCCTGCTTCTCAGCATCAGGTGTGGACGGCTGTCCTACTCGGTATGTTGATCCTGCCGCCCTTGACGGTATTCGCTCCGGCGTTGAACCTGGCCGTGTTTCAGCCGCCACCTGTTCCAGCGAGCCGTGACCGTGAGGGAGCGGTTCAAGTAGAGACTCAGCTTCCGAAACCGCTCCCTGACGGTCACGGCTCGTCCGGACGCGCTCCCTACAGTGCCGCCCCTCATGCTCGTGCGTCGTTACCGCCGCTGGTGTGGTGTTACCTTGCGGGACTGCTCCTCGTGGCCACCTACCAGATCACGGGCTGGATGCTGCTGCGGCGTGTCATCTCGAGATCGACGCCTCTCCGAGCGCGACCGTTGCGCGAGTCCGGAGAACTTGTTGTTCCGGTTGCAGTCGGACTCTTACGCCCCGCCGTGATCTTGCCGAGCGATTGGCGAACTTGGAGCCGCGACACGCAGCGCGCCGTTCTGGCGCACGAATTGGCGCACATCCGTCGCAAGGATGCGGCAGTGTTAGCAGTTTCGCGCGTGATCCGGTGCCTGTTCTGGTTCCATCCTCTGGCGTGGTGGACTTCACGAAAGATCTCGGAGCTGGCCGAGATGGCTTGCGACGCCGCCGTGATCGAAAGGCACTCCGATCCGGGTGGGTACGCTCGTATTCTTTTGGAATTCACGGATAGGGTCAGGCAAGCCGGACACCGTGCTGCGCTGCCGGGACTCGCCATGGCAAGGAGGTCGGGAATGAGTAAACGCATTGACCACGTATTCGAGTTCTCCGGAGGCAACTTGCGCAGACTCGCGAAGCCTGGATTAGTGCTGGCGCTTTTCGGTATTCCGGTGATGTGTTTCGCCGCCGTTGTGAACCTAACTGAAATTCGTCTAAGCGAAGCTTTTGTGCCGGCGCCGGTTACGGTCACACCGCCTGGCGCCGTGGAGAAAACCGTCGTCGCACAGGTTCGACCGCCGATCCCGACACCAACTCCGCGGCCTGCGGCGAGCCCCAGCGTACAGATGAAAGTCCTCCCCGTAACTGTTGTGGATACGAACGGCAAGTTGCTCACAAATATTCCTCAAAGCGATTTCAAGGTGTATGAGAACGGCATCGAGCAGCCAATCACGGTCTTCCGGCGCGAGGATGTGCCGGTATCAATGGGTATCCTGGTCGATAACAGCGGAAGTATGCGCGATAAGCGCGACAAGGTTGCCGCGGCTGCGATGGCCTTTGTCAGAGCCTCTAATCCGCAAGATGAGGTCTTCGTCGTCAACTTCAACGATGATTCTTTCCTGGACCAGCCCTTCACGGACGACCTGACGAAATTACAGGACGCTTTCAAACGACTCGACGCCCGCGGAGGCACCGCCATGCGCAGCGCGATCAGCCGCGCGCTCGATTACATCAGCCAGAACGGAAAGAAAGATAAGAAGGTCCTGCTAGTAGTGACCGACGGAAATGATAACTCGAGCAGCGTGGGCGTGGACCAGATACAACAAGAACTGAAGCAGAGCGGCGTGATTCTCTACAGCATCGGGCTGCTGAGCGAGGCCGAACCGACGGAGGCGCGGGACGCGAAACGCGCGCTTAACGCGCTGGCAGCGATCTCGGGCGGCCGGGACTTCTATCCGCGTGACGCCGCTGATGTGGAGAGCATCGCATCCCAAATTGCGGATGAGATCCGAAACCAGTACATCATCGCGTACTCTCCAACTAATCAGACCTTGGATGGCGCCTTCCGTGAGATCAAAGTGACGGTAGCGGGCCGTGGCAAGGTCCGCACTCGGATGGGTTACTTCGCCACGCGGTAACCCCGCCCTGACGGGACGGGGCTTAACCCGGCCACATGCTCCGCGTATACGCCGCCAGAAGCGCCGCACTGATCAGCGCTCCGGCGGGAATGAGCCAGACTCGATCGAGCAGGATGCCGCCAAGAAAAAGAATAGGTACGCTCCGATCAGGAGCAGCACGATCATCATCTGGGCGCTGAGACAGGATCTGCCGATGTACCTCTCCGGGGCGGCGGCCATTACTTCGCTGACGTCCAATGCCGCCTTCGAGTTTGTCTTGTCAAGCCCCAGGGCGTAAGCCCGGGGTTTATGCCACGGAGAGATAGTCCGGCTCCAACGACCCCGTGCTGTCGCCCATCTTCTCCACGTGCGCACCGACCTTGTCCAGTATCGTCACCAGCAAATTCGCCATCGGCGTGTTCTCGGGATAAGCCAGATGACGGCCAGTCTTGAACTTGCCCCCGAGCTTCCCGGCGAGAAGACACGGCAGGTCGGTGTGGCGATGCAAATTGCCGTTGCCCATGCCGCCGCCGTACATGATCAGGCTGTGGTCGAGCAGCGAACCATCCCCGTCCTGCGTGGCCTGCAATTTCTGAAGGAAGTAGCCGAACAACTGGGCGTGGTACGTGTCGATCTTGGCTTTCTTCGCGATGAGGTCGGGATCATTGCGATGGTGCGATACCGCATGGTGCTGGTCCGGCACGCCGATATTGGGATACGTACGAGGACTCAGCTCACGCGCCATGATCATGCTAAACACGCGCGTGATGTCAGCGCGGTAGGCGAGCACCTGCAGATCGAACATCATCTTGGTGTGTTCTTCGAACGAAGCGGGGATATCAATCGGGCGTTCAGGTAATTCAATGGACTGAGGCCCCTGGGCTTCGGCGTTCTGGATGCGCTGCTCGATTTCGCGAACGGAATCCAGATACTCGGCCAGCTTGGTGCGGTCGCCTGTTCCCAGCGTGCCACCAAACCGGTTTGCCTCTTGTAGGACTGAATCGAGAATGCTGCCTCGATTCTTCGCGCGCGCGAGCCGCTGTTCCGCGCTGCCCCCGTCTCCGAACAGGCGGTTGAATACGACGCGCGGGTGAGACTCCGTCGGATTTGGCGTGGTCTCATTGCGCCATGAGACAGTGTTGACGTAGAAGCAGTCGCCCGAATCGCAAGCTCCTTGCGTGGGCGCGTCCAGGTTCAGCTCGAGCGACGGTAATTGCGTGCCTTTGCCGATCTCTCGCGCCGCGATCTGATCCGCCGTCGTAGCCAATCGTGTTTCGACGCCGGGACGGGTGCGGTCCCAGGCATGCACTCCCGTCAGCCACACGGCGGACGCGCGGGGATGATCGCCCGTGCCGTCACCGAAAGTGTCTGCTTGCAAATGGGCCAAGCCGCTCAATACGTTCAACTGGTCCTTGACGGATTCCAGGGGCTTCAGGATCGGCATCAACTCGAGCGCACCCGGCTTCGGGGGATTCCACTGATCCTGAATGACGCCATTCGAGATGTAAACAAACCCAAGCCGCAAGGCGGGTGCAGCGGACTTCGCTGAGAGAGCAGGAACCATCGAGTCCAGGAAGGGCAGCGCCAAGGTGACTCCCGCGCTACGCAGGAAGGTTCTCCGGGCCACGGCTTTCTTGGTGATGAACATGATCACTCCTATTGGGCTTCCCGCATCTGAAACGGCGTACTCTTCACCACACCCATTATCAAGGATGAGAAGGTATAGTTGTTCTTCGCTGACTCCCGCACGATCGCGCGCACAGCCGGTGCGTCGTAATACTGTGTGTTCCGCCCGATAGCGTACATGAGCAGCTTCTCCGCCACGGTGCCCGCGAACTGCTCCGGGTGTTTGAGCAGGGCCTGTTTCAACCCTGCGAGACCATTGAACTTGCTCCCATCGGGCAGCGCTCCGGAAGCATCGATGGAGTTGCCGGCGTCCTTCTCGCGCCATCTGCCGATGGCGTCAAAATTCTCCATGGCGAATCCGATGGGGTCCATCCGCGCATGGCAACTGGCGCAGGATGACTCGGCGCGGTGCTTGGTCATGGCTTCGCGCATGGACAGACTCTTGCCGGGTTCCGCGCCTTCGGTCTTCAACGCAGGGATGTTAGGCGGCGGTGGCGGCGGCGCGGCCGAAAGAAGATTCTCCAGAACCCACTTGCCGCGAACCACCGGCGATGTTCTAGTCGCATACGAGGTCAGCGTGAGAATACTCCCTTGTCCCAGCAGTCCGCCCCGCATGCTGCCTTCCGGGAAAGTCACGCGCCGGAAGAAGCTACCTTCTATGTTCGGAATCCCGTAGTGTTTGGCGAGCCGCGCATTGACGAACGTGTAATTCGCCGTTAAAAGATCCAGCACACTGCGGTTCTCGCGCAGGACGCTGTCGAGAAATAGCTCCGTCTCGCGGTGCATCGCGCCCCGCAGACCCTCATCAAAATCCGGGAAGGATAGCCCATCCGGCTGCTTGGCCTCAATGTCACGAAGAAACAGCCACTGTGCCGCGAAATTAGTCACCATCGATTCGGAACGCGCGTCGGTCAGCATACGCAGTGTCTGTTTCTCCAGAACCACGGGATCTTTCAACTTCCCGCGAGCGGCGGCCTCGAGCAGTTCGTCATCCGGGATACTGCTCCAAAGGAAAAACGAAAGTCGCGAGGCCAATTCCAGATCGGTGATGCGGTAGGCCGTCCCCGGAGCGAGATTGGCTGGGTCGCGCTCAGCGCGGAAGAGGAACTGCGGGCTCACCAGCAAACGCTCCAGCGCTCGTTGGATACCACGATCGAAGCCGGCTTCCGTGCGGCCCGCTGTGTAGAACGGCAACAGGTCCTGAAGATCCCCGTCCGTCACGGGACGCCGGTACGCACGCCGTTCCAGCGTGGAGAGAATCTGTTTCGCGCACGGTAGATCCTGCGTTGAGCAAACGAAAATCCGGCGCCGGCTCGGCGTGTCGTTCGGCGTCTGTCCATCATAGGGGCCGCTGATCGTAACCGAAGCGAGCGCGGGCTGGTTTCCCCGTCCACGCATACGAGGCCGCAACGTGGCTTCTTCCCGCGCTTCACTGCGCTCGATGAAAGTGACGCCCACCAGCCTCGGACCGGCCTTCACAGGAATACGAAACTCGGTGGGTCCACCAACATTCGCAAGCTGCACCCGTTCGCCGTCCACGCTGATCTCGAACTGATGCGGATCGCGAGCCGCGCCCGCCACGTCGACCTTCACCGAGTACTCGCCATCGACGGGAAAGCTGGTGTGAATCGCCACGCCGCCGCGCGTGCCGAACGGCAGTTCTTCCACTCGCGCGTCTTGCGGCAGCTCTTGCGCGAGGCGGTACGTGTTGACCATCACCGGAATAGTCGGGTCACCCACGGCGAGCCGGCTGAGTCTTTCCGCCGCGTCGAGATAACGATCCATCGTCGTGGGTGAAACGAACAGCAGATCCGCCAGATTGTCGAAGCCGCTGCTGGAGTTGTCGGGTGGCAGCAGCAGTGAATAGTCCATTTCTTTGGGGAGAGCGTCGATGGCCAGCAGATCGCGGATCGCGTTCTGATATTCCGTGCGGCTCAGCCGGTGCAGCAAGGGGAGTCTGCCAGGATGAGGCTTCGCGGCGGCCGCGCGGTCGAGCTCCGTTTCAAGCACCGACGCTACTGCGTCATAAGTCGCTTGATCCGGCCGAGGCGCGCCGGCGGGAGGCATGGCATTCGTGCGCAGCTTCTTGACGACCTTCTCCCAAATTTCCGCCTTCGCGCTCATCTGTGAAAGTTCATTCGGATCGAGCACAAAGCCCGCGGTCTTGAGCCTCGCGTTGTGGCACGTGGTGCAATACTGATTGAAAACAGCGGTGGGGTTGGGCGTCTGGGCGAACGCAGTGGCGTTCAGAGCGACCACAATTAGCCACAAATAGGCGCGAACAAACACCGATTCATGATATCTCGTTTGTTTGTAATATACTAGTCGCGTATGAGGCGCACTATGATACGTCTGGCGACGGCTGTGTTGCTGATCGCCGCGAGCGCCGCGGCTGGAGATTTACAGCTCATCAGCGCCGTCAAGAGCAATGACCTGAGTGCCGTCAAGTCTCTGCTGGCGAAGCATGCCGACGTGAATGCCCACGAGCAAGACGGCTCTACCGCCCTGCATTGGGCAGCGCAGCGCGACAACCTCGCCCTCGTGGATCTCCTGATCGCCGCGGGCGCCAATGTGAAGGCAGCCACCCGCTACAACGTCACTCCGCTGTCGCTCGCGTGCACCAATGGAAGCGCGCCTATTATCGATCGCCTGCTCAAGGCCGGAGTGGACGCAAACAGCTCTTCGGAAGAAGGCCAGACCGCTCTCATGACGGCCTCGCTCACGGGCAAAGTAGAGGCGGTGAAACTGCTGCTGGCTCATGGCGCGAAAGTGAATGTGGCCGAGCCTTTCAAAGGACAGACCGCCTTGATGTGGGCGGCCTCCGAGGGCAACACCGCCGCCGCCGAGATGCTGGTTGAGTTTGGCGCGGACGTGAAGGCCAAGTCGAAGGCCGGATACACGGCTCTGCTGCTCGCGGTCCTCGAAGATCACATCGATACGGTGAAGGCTTTGCTGAAACATGGCGCCAACGTCAATGACACCGCGCCGGACGGCACCAGCGCCATGAACATGGCCATCGTCAACGCGTACTTCGAGCTCGCGACCGTGTTGCTGGATCATGGCGCGGATCCTAATGCGACGGACCCGCGCGGCTCCGCCTTGCATACGGTTGCATGGCTGCGGAAACCTGGCTCGGATGGCGCGGCCGGCGTGGGCAATACAGCGAAGGGCACACCGATACCCGAGGGCGACGTCACCGCTTTCGAACTGGCGCAAGCGCTGCTGAAGCACGGGGCCAATCCGAACGTCCGCATTTCATGGCAAGAGAAGAGGTTTGATAAAGAGGGCGGCACGGTGAAGAATCCACCCAATATCGACCTCGGCAGGCATCTCCTGAGTTATGTGGGCGCGACTCCTTTCTATGTGGCGGCTCAGAATGGCGATGCGCAGCTAATGCGTCTGTTGGCGGAAAATGGCGCTGATCCCAAGATGCCAACGAAATATGGCATCACGCCCCTGATGGCCGCCTCTGGGCTTGGCTATTGGGAAGGCGAGAGTCCTGGTCCGTTCACGGGGGTCACTGAAGCGGAACGGCTGGAGGCGGTCAAGCTCGCGCTGGAGTTGGGCAACGACATCAATGCACAAGCCGATTTCGGCGACTACAAGATGGTGGGCGATCCGCAATACACACTTCTTTATTACCCGTTGAACATGGACGAACTGGCGGATAAGGGTGTAGGCGATCCGCGCTGGAGCGGCTGCACGGCACTGCACGGCGCGGTAGTATCCGGCCAGCCGACGCTGGTTCAGTTTCTTGTCGACCACGGGGCGAAGGTGGATGCGAAGACCAAGCTAGGCTGGACTCCCCTCATGATGGCTGAAGGCGTCTTCTTCGCCAACGCGAAGAAAGAGTTTCCAGCCGCGGCTGCGATCCTGAAAAAGGCAGCACGCTAAACTGTGGGGCAGGTTGTTAACCTGCAGACCGATTGTTAATCGGTCGTTCTGGAGGCCGATTGGCAATCGGCCGCGGGTTGACAACGTTGACAACCCGCCCCACAACGCCGCGTTATAATTCCAAAATCGAGGTTGAGGTATGAACATCCAGAAGAAGCTCACGATTCTAGCCATTGGCGCAGGCCTGCTGGCCGCCGCCGCGCCGTTGCTTGCGCACCACTCTTTCGCGGCTGAATTTGATTCGAGCAAGCCCGTCATGCTGCAAGGCAAGTTCACCAAAATGGACTGGGTCAACCCGCACTCCTGGATCCATATGGAGACGGTCAACAAGGACACCGGCAAGGTGGAAACCTGGGACATCGAGACCGGACCTCCCAACACCCTTTATCGCAACGGCTGGCGTAAAGACGCGATCAAGGAGGGTGAAGAGATTCTGGTCTCCGGCACTCTCGCGAAGAACGGAAGCAACACCGTGAACGCAAGGTCGGTAAGGACCCCCGACGGACGCACTCTTCTGGCTGGTTCGTCCGAGGGAAACATTAAATAATGACCTTTCGCTCGGTGATTATTTTCGGAGCGATTTGTGCTGTCGCGTTCGGTCAATCCAAGGGCCGCGCTTACTCAGCCCCCAAGCTCGCCGACGGCAAGCCCGACCTGAACGGCATTTGGGAAGTCCGCGCGAAAGTGGACGCGAATCTCGAAGGCAAGATTAACGGCAAGAACATCATCGTCGACCCTGCCGATGGACGTATCCCATATAAGCCGGAGGCGCTGGCCACGAAGAAGGACCCAAAGCGCGCTACTGCCGATCCGGTCAGCAAGTGTTACATGCCCGGAGTTCCGCGTCTCACGTATATCTCTTATCCATTTCAAATCGTCGAGTCCGCGAACCAGCCTTTGATCGCGTTCCTATCGCAGTACGTTCATACCATCCGCAACATCCATATGCGAGGCGAACATCTGGACGGCCTGGACAATTGGCTGGGAGATTCGCGCGGACACTGGGATGGCGATACTCTCGTGGTCGATGTCACTAACTTCAACGATCAAACCTGGTTCGATGCAGCGGGAAACCACCATAGCGACGCGCTGCACGTGACCGAGCGGTTCACGCGCACCAGTCCCGACACGATCACCTATGACGCCACCATCGAAGATCCCAAGGTCTTGACTAAGCCGTTCAAGATCAGCATGCCTCTGACTCTTCACACGGAAAAGAACTTCCAGATCATGGAATACGAGTGCTACGCCAACAAAGAAGGTCCGTCATTCACCGTCGGCGATAAGCCGGACCCGCAGCACGGGAGATAGACGCAATATGAAAATCCAGTTTTGCATTCTCGCGTCTGGTCTTCTTCCCCTGACGCTGGCGGCTCAGGGCCGTGGCGGCAACGTGAATCCTCTGCTCAACGGAAATCCCTACGTTTCGCCCGCCGAAGTGAAAGGCGGACCAGTCCCGCGTTTGCCGGATGGCAAACCGGATTTGCAGGGCGCGTGGCTTCAACGCACCATCGGAAATTCGATGTCGATGTATTCCATCGAAAACACACCCGGTCATCCGAAAACATCGATTCCGCGGACGGCGGGAGTTGTCGTAGATCCGCCGGACGGAGTCATTCCCTACCAGCCTTGGGCCAGACAAAAGCAAATCGATCTGGGTGAAAACCACATGATCGAGGAGTCCGACGCGCATTGCTTCCTGGGCGGCCTGCCACACCAGATGTATACGCCGTTTGGAATGCGCATTCTTCAGCCGCCTGGATATGTGGTGATGACGTGGGAGTTCATGCACGCCTACCGCACCATACCGACGGATGGCCGGCCTCATGTGGACCCGAGCATCAAGTTGTGGGAGGGAGATTCGCGGGGAAAATGGGACGGTGACACGCTGGTGATCGACGTGACCAATCAGGTGGCGCGCACGTGGCTGGATCAGTCCGCCAACTTCCACAGCGATGCGATCCATGTGGTCGAGCGCATCACGCCGATTGATTCGAACAACCTCGCCTACGAGGCCACAGTTGACGATCCCAAGGTCTACACGCGGCCGTGGACCATCAAGTACTTCTACAGCCGCATTCTCGATCCGAACTTCGAGCACCTGGAATTCGCCTGTATCGAGGGTGAAATAGATCTCTCGAAACACTAGCAGGTATAACCCCGGGCTTACGCCCCGCGGCTTCACCAGATCGAGGCATCCGCATCCCGGTCCAACATAATCCCAATATTACTTCTAGCGCGCCTCGAAAAGTATGGCCCTTTTCAAGCAGAGATTGTATGGAATGCTACGGATTCGCCGGAGGCAGCGGCGCTTTGCCGTCCAGCACGAAGACCAGGAGCTTTGGCAGTACCGGAGAAGCATTGCCTCCGCCGAAGCCTGCGCCGGCCGCCCCTTGGCCACCTTGCACCGCCACGTACTGTTTCCCATCGAGCATGAATGTGATGGGAGGACCCATGGCTCCTCTGAGATTGGTCTGAAGCTCCAACAGCATCTCCCCCTTGTCGGCGCTGAGGGCGCGGAGCAAACCCGTAGGCGTAACCTGAAACACCAAGTTTCCAGCGGTAGTGACGGTTCCACCTCCGGAAGCGCCTCCGCCCTGCACGCGCCAGCGTTCTTTCTGAGTCACCGGGTCCCACGCTACGAGGTTATTGGGCGTGCCTTCGGGTCCAATCGCGGGCGGAGCCGGCTTGGGCTTGGCGGGAGTGGGTTTCGGAGCTGACGGGGAAGGTGGATCTGCCGCCGCTGCCGCTGCCGCCGCCGTTGCGACTTCACCGCCGGGCTGGGCTGTCGCAGCGCCGCGGCCTCCGCGTCCACCACCTCCACCACCTCCACGCGGCGGACCCGGCGGCGTAAATACGATTCCGAGGTTGAGCTGTCCCGGCTTCAGTTCGAAATTGCGATCGACGGCATAGCTGAATGCGCCGCCGGACGAGTTGGGGATGTACATTAATCCAGTGGTGGGATTGAATGACATAGCCGCCCAGTTGTGCGCGCCGCCCGGCCCTGGTGTTACGACGGCCGCCTGATCCTTATCGTAATTGGCGTCCGCGTTGACGATGGGCCTCCCGGTCGCCTCGTCCAGACCCTTAGCCCATGTGACTTGCACGAAGGGCTGGCCGGAAATGAACTTGCCGTTCAACCGGTCGAGCACGTAATAAAAGCCATTCTTATTGGCCTGCATGATCACCTTGCGTTGCTGGCCTTTGATGGTCAGATCCGCCAGGACCAATTGCGCCACGCTGTCGTAATCCCACGAATCGCCTGGAACGACTTGGAAGTGCCACTTATATTCGCCGGTCTCCGGCTTGAGCGCGATGATCGAAGAAACGTAAAGATTGTCTTTGCCCTTGGCATTGCGCAGCTCGGCCGGCCACGGTCCGGCGTTGCCGGTTCCGAAGTAGATCAGATCGGCGTCGGGATCATACGCGATGGAGTCCCACACCGTACCGCCACCGCCTGCCTTGGTCGAGGCCGCGTCCCACGTCGGCATGGCCTTCCTCATCGCCTCGTCTTCCGGAGGCTTGGAAAAGTCTCCGGGAACGGTGTAGAACTTCCAGGCTTGTCGTCCGGTGCCGGGATCATAGGCTGCCAGGAAACCGCGCACGGGATACTCCGCGCCACTCACGCCGATGAGGATTTTCCCGCGCGCGATGCGCGGCGCCATCGTAAGAGTGTAATTGTCCTGAGCATAAGCCACTCGTGTCTCCCACACCGGTTTGCCGGTCTCGGCGTCGAGCGCTTCGAGTCTGCCGTCGATGATGGGGGCGAAAATCTTGCCGTCGTAGATCGCGAGGCCGCGGTTGACGATGCCGCAGCAGATTTTCGGCTGCACGGTGGTGCGGTTGACTTCCGGGTCCCAACGCCATTTCTCCTTGCCGGTGCGAGCGTCGACGGCGAACACGATGCTCCAGTTTGTGATGCTATAGATGGCGCCGTTCCAAACCAGGGGCGTTGATTCCTGCGTGCCGCCCCCCGCGCCGACATCATAAGACCAAGCCAGTCCCAAACGGCTTACGTTGGAAGTGTTGATCTGACTGAGCGCGCTGAATCGTGTTTCGCCGGGCGTGAGTCCGTAGGTGAGCCACTCCTCGCCGGTCTTCGCCGCGGTTCGCAAGGCTGCATCGTCCACTTTGCGGGATTGCTGGGATAGAGCTGTCCAAGCTCCGAGCAGGCTTCCGAGGATTGCCGGCAAGAGGATTGTTTTTCGCACACGCATGTCCAAATACACCGTTCCTTCTGGGTCATGATAACATGCAACTTATTGATTCTACGATTCATCGGCAACGCCTATCTGGACCCTGCCTCGAATCGAAGAAAGCGTATCGGCGTGTATTACGCGCCAGGAATACTAAACGGCAAAACGAATGGCGGTCAGGGTGGGATTCGTACCGGTGTTTCAGCTTCGTAACTTATTGATTCTACGAATGCCATGAGTGCCGCGATTGTGGGGGTGGAGTTTATCGTACACGGCATCGAGGCTCCGGGCGAGCGAACTAGATACGCGTTAGTCTCGCGCTCGTCCAGGCTCAGCCTATAGAGTCCACACTATTCGGCACGCCGGATTCATTGAAGCTGATCTTGAATCTAAAGGCTGGTCCCTCAGCATCACCCAAAAATGTGTGCGCATCTATGAATGCAAATTGGCTTGTGACCGGGACCACTCGAAATCTTACGGTGCTACCAGGATCACGATTGTTTCTACGGTCGTCCACTGCGAAGTTTCCCTCCAGTCCGTTTGCTAGCAGTATCAACTCATGCAAAGATCCGGGAATCCCATCGATGTAGGGGTCTTCCGCCTCAAGCCAACACCCTGCTACACGCATCGAATCTCCGTTCACCGAATAGAGCAACTGGGCACTCAGGGGAGATGCATCGCAGTTGAAAGTGGCAAGAAACACCAGAAAGGAGTCTTCGTGATCCGATGAGCATTCGCGGAAAACGGTCCCATCGACAAAAACGAAACACCGTCTTGTTTTCGGAGGAACAAGCTTCGCGTACTCTTTCCTGCGACTCGGCACAGGCTCTGTTCCACCGTGGTAGTTGATAGTACTTCCGTGCGTCGCAGTAATGTTGGGCGAAGCTGATCCGGAGCTTTTCTGGCGGTTGCTCTCGGCGTCACGAGTGTTCTTAGATCCTCGATTCCACAAGGCCATCACAACTACGATGACCAGAAGGATTCCGGCCACACTGTAGAGAATCGGTGTCAAGAAGGTGTGAGCCTGGACCCATTCAGGATTGCTGATCTGCATCGCCTAGGCCGCAGCTGCGCAACCAACAGCGATTGTCAGTAGTTTGCCCACTTTATCTCGACATTGTGTCATAACCGAACTGCTTAACACATTGTAAGAACCACCCCCTTTCCCTGATCCGATCACTTTGCAGAACGATCCTCGCTGTCAAGGGAAACTCCGTTGCGCAACACCCGCGCGCCCTTGACCGGCTCCGGTTCGTTCTACACCCCTCCCTTATATGCAGCGAAAGGGGGCAGCGGCAAGCTGGCCCGATCGACAAAAGATAGGTTTATCCAAACCGAAACCTCGAAAGCGCGTGTTTCGGCTCCTGCCTCCGGACTAAAGGCTGACCTAAACGCGCTCTAAGTTGAGAAGGAACGTCATGGGATCTAAGATTTTGAGACCCGCGGATATTTGCCTGAGCCGCTCGCCTTCGGCATTCGATGAATTGGCAAGATCCAATAGGTCCTTGTCGCGACTCACAAGGTACGTTGCGCCGGCTGCCAGGGCGAGATTGATGTACGGCTCATCTTTCGGATCACGATGATACTCGAAGATGCGAGGCACGTCATGAACGAGCACAGCCTTTCTTTCGATCGACTCCAGGAACCTATCTACAAGCTGATCCGTGAGCGACGAGAACCTTTGCCTTATCCGAGGTCGCGTAAGCACGTCGCGGATCTCATCAACAATCTCTTTCGAGATACATAGCTCAACTGCGCCGAGTTCGACAAGCAGCAGGCAAATGCCAGCCGGGCTCTCACGCCGAGCGGCACCCTGAAGGAACATCATGCAGTCGAAAACAGCGCGGATCGCTTGAGCATCAGCGCTCATCGACTAATCAATGACTTCTTTCTCGGAACGACTCCTCACGCGCTGCCGAGAAAAGTCGAGCCAAGTCCTCGTCAGTCAGGCCGCTGGCTTCCACCTGCTCGCGAAATGGCGTCAGAATCTCGCTGGGCGAAGGCGCTCCCTTGACTTCGCGAGAAAGCACCGCGCGAATGAAGTCTTCCCGCTTCAATCCCTTCGTTCTCGCCTTTTCGTCAACAAGCTTCAGAAGTTCATCGGGAATCGGGACTTCAATCGTTCGTGTCACGAGGTTGCTCTGAGTGCTACTTCGAATGTCGCCGCAGTTCGCTCGGGTCGATTTCGGCAAATTGTCATTTTCGGCTTGCACCCGGTGGTCTGACGAGTCTCCCGAACCGCAGCCAAACCATGTCATTGAAAACACGCTGCCGCGGATGGCGGTGAGGGTGGGATTCGAACCCACGGAACCCGCAAAGGTTCAACGGTTTTCGAGACCGCCCGATTCAACCGCTCTCGCACCTCACCGTTCTCTCTAAATCTACCACTTCTCAGCTCATAGCAATCCACTTGTGATAGTGACCCCGGTTTGGCTGGAAGCCTCGCCTACCGTGACCTCGACGCTGACGTCTCCATAAACCGCCGGGATTCGAGCATTCAGTTGGAACAAACCTGGATACGACGGAGCTGGGCCGGCATAGAGCAAGTCAGCGAGATAGCCTCCTATCCGTACAGACACCGGCAGCCCGGCAACGCCCGTGCCCGTGCAGTAGAACGTGACGACCGAACCTTGCCTCGCGGGATTCTCCCGAGTGACAAGTAATCCGTTTTCGTCCGTGGCCAGTACATGTCCTGAAGTATCTGCAAACACGCCGGGAGCCGCATCCGCCACCGCTACCGGGATGACGTTTCCCGCGACGTGAACATCGACGCGTTGGAGACCGGCGATCTCCGCTGGGACGACGACCACGATATGACTGTCATCGGCCGCCACAATCTGACCGGAAACAGCCCCAAAAAGAACCGGCGCGCCGGCGAGACCGCTCCCGCGGACGATCAGCAGCATTCCCGGTGCTATCGGCCCCGCCTGCAGGCTGGCGGCATTCACAACATCGGTCACTGAAATAGACTCTCGCGTAAGGACCCCTACGCGGTTCGTGCCGAGTTCAGCAATCAAGAGGCTTCCCGAAGAACCAATCGCGACGTCCCATGGGAATCCCAAATGACTGGCAACCATCGTGACACTTCCGCTCGGGCTCACTTGAAGAATGCTTTGCAATCCTGTGTCTGCGACAAATACGCTGCCCGCATCATCGACTGCGACTCCTCGCGGGATGTTCCAGCCGGCGCCGACTTTAGTCACGGTTCCGTCAGGCGAGAGTTTGCTCACACGCCCAGCGTCAGTCTCCGTGAAATATACGTTGCCGGACTTGTCGAGGGCCAAGCCACGCGGCGATTTCAATCCGTCGAGAACTGTCGCAGGCAATCCCTTCGGCGCAACTTTGAGCAGCTTCCCCGCGGATGCATCCGCGATGAAGACATTTCCCGAGGAATCCGAGATGGCGTAAACGGGTGTCCCGAGTTTATCCGCCACAATGACAGTCTTGCCGCCGGTGGGGATCTGAAGCACGCGATGATTGCCAGTATCCGAGACGTACAGGTTGCCGCTCGCATCGGCCGTAACGGAAGAAGGAGAACTGAGGTTATCGACCACGGTAGTAATTGTGCCGCCGGACGTTACCCGGCGGATGCGGTTGTTCTCGCGATCGGCGATGTAGGTGTTACCCGCTGCATCCAGTGCAACTCCGGCGGGATGATTCAAGAGAGCCGCGGTAGCAGGTCCACCGTCCCCGTGCGCGAGCCCTCCACCAGCCCAAGCAGAAGCAACACCTGAAGAGGAAACGCGATGAATCACATCGCCATCGGACGCCAGTACATCAGGGAACAGTACAGCAACATCACGCGCCATCACGCCAAGGGGCGTGGCGTTGCCAACGGCGGGAAACCGAAGTATTTGACCCGCCGTAGGGTCGGCTGCGTACAATACCCCCGCGGCGTCGATCGTCAAGCCCGTTGGCGTTACTCCTCGCGCAACTGAAGTAATGATCCCGTGACTGACTTTACGGATGCTGTGGTTTTGGCTGTCGGCAATGTACAGCGAGTCCTGATGATCGACGACTAGACCTGCCGGGTAGGCCAGCTGTGCTGCCGTCGCAGCGCCGGCGTCGCCGGAAAAGCCTTGCAGACCAGTGCCCGCGACGGTCGTCAGGGTCCCGGTAAAGTCGAGTCGGTACACACGATGGGCATTAAAGTCGGAGATGAGGAGGTCCCCAGCGCTGTTGAGCGCTAGGTTCCGAGGCGCCATCAACGCCACAACGATGGCTGAGCTGCCCTCGTTTGGGCCACCTGCGGGTATGGTTCCTCCGCCGGCGATAGTTGTCATGGTTCCATCTCTTGCGACCCGACGGACGCGGGCATTGCCGAGGTCCGCGATATAGAGGTTTCCTCGCGAATCGCAGGCGACTCCATAAGGTGAGTTGAGTTGGGCGGCAGTGGCCGGTCCGCCGTCGCCTGAGAAACCGGGGACGCCGGTGCCCGCCACGGTCCGGATCGTGCCCTGCGGCGTTACCTGCCGGACCCGATGACCGGCCGCTTCGGCAATGTAAACGTTGCCGTTCGAATCGACCGCCAGACCCTCAGCTTGAAGAAGAGCCGCGCCGATTGCGGGACCGCCATCTCCGGACCAGTCGCTGCCGGCCAAGGTGTCGATGCGGTAGGCCTGTCCGCACATGACGAGCGGCCAGACAAAGACGATGACAAGAATGAGCCGTTTCAACTTGAATATGAGTGGTTTTGGGCCGGGAAATTTCTCTTTGCTATCCGCTTGCTGACGCGCGCGGCTCTGCTTGCACCGAACCGCGACCGTCAGGAAGCGGTCTTGGGGACTTGGAATGCTCTTGAAGCAATGAGCGAGCGGCTCAAGGTATACTGCACTTGTCCGGAGGCAAAATGTCGAAGCGACGCAGGCTGGCGCTGTGCGCATCCATCTTCGTAGTCATTCTGGTTGCCGCGGTTCTACTGAGCGCGCAGACTCCCGCCAATTCTCCCACCGATCCCAGGGCGTTCCTGAACACCTACTGCATTACGTGCCATAACGAAAAACTTCACACCGCTGGACTGGCGCTCGACACGCTGGATCTCAGCAAGCCAGGTGCGAACGCGGAAATATTGGAGCGTGTGATCGGCAAGCTTCGGGCCGGATCCATGCCGCCTCCAGGAATGCCGCGAGCCAATGCGGCGACCTATCGTGCCGTGGCCAACACCCTCGAAAACGAAGTCGACCGGGCATGGGCGGCCAATCCTAATCCAGGCAGAATCGGCGCGGTTCAACGTTTGAATCGCGCGGAATACAACAACGCGATTCGCGACCTATTCGCACTCGACCTCGACGTAAAGCCGCTGCTTCCGGGCGACGACACCGCGGACGGCAGTTTTGACAACTTCGCCGACACTCTTTCGGTTTCGACCGCGCATCTGGAGCGATACATGTCGGTGGCCCGGCAGGTCACGCGGCTGGCGGCGGGTCTGCCTCCCGCGAAGCCGAGCATCGAGACTTTTGAAATCCCGTTGCATGTCTTGCAAGACGACCGTCAGAGCGAAGACCTCCCCATCGGATCTCGTGGCGGAATGGCGATTCACTACGATTTCCCTGTTGACGGCGAGTACCTTATAAAAGTCCGCCTCCAGCGGCAATATCAGGATTACCTCAAGGGCATGGGATGGCCGCAGCAACTCGACATCCGCCTGGATGGCAAGCTGCTAAAGCGGTTCACCGTCGGAGGCGGAGGCAAGGGCAGGCCCGCCGCGGCCAGTTACGCGGGCGATGGAGAGCCAGGTTTTGCAGGCGACCCCGAATGGGAAACCTACATGCAGCTTACGGGAGACGCCGGAGTAGAAGTCCGCATTCCCGTGCAAGCGGGTTCCCGCGTAGTGGGCGTTTCGTTCGTGAGGGAACTGTGGGAACCGGAAGGGCTCCCGCAACCAGTGCAGCTGGGGCGAGTGATTTCGAATGACCAGGTGTACATGGGATACGCGAACGTGGGATCGGTCCAAGTCGGCGGACCGTATCAGGCGCAAGGGCCAGCCAAGGACACTCCCAGCCGTCGCGCGATTTTCGTGTGCCAGCCCCCGGCGAATGCGAAGAGCTCCGCGCAGGAACGCGATTGCGCCGCGACGATTCTCTCGCGAATGGCCCGACTCGCTTACCGGCGGCCTTCGACCAAAGCGGACGTGAACACGCTGCTCGAGTTTTTCGATACCGGCCGTAAGGACGGCGGGAGCTTCGACAACGGGATCCAATTCGCGCTGGAACGAATGCTGGTGGACCCGGACTTTTTGCTGCGCGTTTATCGCGACCCTCCCAAAACCACGGGCTCCTATCGCCTCAGCGATCTGGAACTCGCTTCGCGCCTGTCATTTTTCCTGTGGAGCAGCATTCCCGACGATCGGCTGCTGACGCTGGCCGAACGCGGCGAACTCGCGAATCCGCAAAACCTGGAGAAGGAAGTCCGGCGAATGCTGGCGGACTCGCGCGCGACGGAAGCCCTGGTGAACAATTTTGCCGCCCAATGGTTGAATCTGCGTCAAGTAGAGGACGTGGTCGTCGATCCAGCAAAGTATCCGCTGTATGACGAGAGTCTGCTGCAGGCGTTCCAGCAGGAAACGGAGATGTTCGTGGCCAGCACGCTACGCGAGGATCGTAACGTGGCGGACCTGTTGAATGCGGATTACACCTTCGTCAACGAACGCCTCGCCCGGCATTATGGGATTCCCGGAGTCTACGGCAGCCGCTTCCGGCGAATCACGCTTCCCAACCACGAGCAGCGCGGCGGGTTACTGGCTCAAGGAGCACTTTTAGTGACCACGTCGTACCCGGATCGGACATCGCCGGTACTGCGCGGCAAATGGCTGTTGAACAACATCTTTGGCTTGCCGATTCCGCCGCCTCCTCCCGGAGTGAACACAACGCTTGAATCAAAGCCGGGTGCAGTCCCGGCGTCGATCCGTGAAAGACTGGCCCAACACCGGACCAATTCTTCGTGTAATAGTTGCCACTCCGTGATCGACCCGCTCGGCTTCAGCCTGGAGAACTTCGATGTCATCGGCGGATGGCGGTCGATTGATGAGTCGGGTAAACCAGTGGACGCCAGCGGGACCACGACCAGCGGCACGAAGGTCGAAGGGCTCACGGGACTACGCGCTCTGCTGCTGGACCAGCCTGAGCAATTTCCGCGCACGGTCACGGAAAAGCTCATGGCCTACGCCCTTGGTCGCAGAATCGAGTACTACGATATGCCGGCCGTGCGAAGGATCGTCCGCGATGCGGCGGCGAAGCAATACCGCTGGTCGTCGCTCATCCTGGGGATCGCCGAGAGTCCCGCATTTTTGATGCGTGCTCCTCACGTGGCAGCGAATTAACGCCTCCGGAGGAGCGCCGGGATGTCTCGCGATCCTCGAGCCACCGCGACAATCTCGATGGGGCGTTGCTCAGCGCGATAAATGATGAGGTAGGCGCCAACCGGCCAGAACAACAACGGATAGCTAGTGAGATCTTCCCGCTTGTGGCCCATTCCGGGCGTGCGCCCGAGCTTGTCGAATGCCTCGAAAAAGCTTCCCTGTCCAGCGGTCTGCCGCATCAGTGTTGTCCGTAGCGATGTACTCCCAGATGTCATCGAGATCCAGGTCCGCATCCACGCTGAGGACGTAGTCCCTCATGCGGGCTGTTTTCGGCGTTCTTGCGACTTGCGCTGAAGTCTGTCTCGGGTCACTACCGGGTCAACCTGGTCACCGCGGTCAAGGGACGCGAGTCGCCGTCCGATCTCCTGATTGAACTCCGCCAGTTGGATGGCGCGAGCCTGATCATGTTCTTCGAGAAGCCGGAGAGCTTCCCGGACAACCTCGCTCGCCGAATTGTAGCGGCCCGATCTGACCTTGGCGGCAACGAACTCTTCGAGATCGGGTGTGAGAGAAACATTCATGGCGGCACGCCCCCTTTGCTCCACCAACCTAACTCGGATAACCAACATTGTCAATCTTTAGCAGCTGGTTGGTACGCACGCTATAATGGCATGTTTATGCGCAAAAAAGTCACTGTGGTAGGAGGAGGTAATGTCGGCGCGAGCTGCGCCGTCAACCTCGCGTTCAAAGAGCTGGCCGATGTGGTCCTGGTCGATGTCGTTGAAGGAGTCCCCCAGGGCAAGGGCCTGGACATGCTTCAGATGGGCCCGATCGAAGGGTATGACGTTCAGATCACGGGCGCCAATGATTACGCCCCGACCGAGAACTCGGACGTGGTCGTGATCACGGCCGGTCTGGCCCGCAAACCGGGCATGAGCCGCGATGATCTCTTACTCGCCAATCATCAAGTGGTCGGGAGCGTTTCGGAGAACATCGCGAAGCATTCGCCCAACGCCATTCTGGTGCTGGTGACGAATCCGCTCGACGCCATGTGCTGGACCGCGTTCCAAACTACAAAATTCCCCAAGAACCGCGTTATTGGAATGGCGGGCGTGCTCGACTCCGCGCGCTTCCGCACGTTCCTGGCGCAGGAGTTGAATGTGTCAGTGGAGAACGTCACGGCGGTGGTGCTCGGTGGCCATGGCGACACTATGGTGCCCATCGTTCGTCTCTCGAGCGTTTCCGGCATCCCCCTTACCGAACTGATTAAACCGGAGAGGCTCGCCGCGATCGTCGACCGCACCCGCAACGGCGGCGCTGAAATCGTCAAGCACCTGAAGACGGGCAGCGCATACTATGCTCCTTCGGCCGCCGCGGTGGAGATGGTCGAATCGATCCTAAAAGACAAGAAGAAAGTCCTGCCTTGCGCCGCATATCTCGAAGGGGAGTACGGCATCCACGGGCTGTTCGTGGGCGTGCCAGTCAAGCTTGGCGCCACGGGTATCGAGAAGATCTATGAGATCAAGCTGACCGGGGAAGAACAAGCCATGCTGGCCAAGAGCGCTGCCTCGGTGCAGGAGCTCGTGGACGTATTGAAGTCCAAGATGTGACGGCAATCCGGCTAGTCGCGGTGCTGCTGGTGGTGGCGTGTCTGCTGGTCGTGCTGGTACGTAAGAAGAAGCGGTAGAACCGACTCCTTGATGTGGCGCACGCACCCGTGCGTGCCGTGCCGAGGCTCGTCTCGACACCCGAGTCAACGCAAGGCCAGTCATCGGCAAAGAGTGCCGATGCGGCACGCACGAGTGCGCGCGCCACGCCGGCGTAATAGAGAAATGCAGGAGAATCGTGAAGATGCCGGCCATACTCACGGAGCTGATCGCGGCCGGCGTCACCGTGGCCACTTGTCTCTGCGTGGGTTCGCTGATTCTTCGATGGTTCAAGCTTGCCCCTTCAGGTGCACTGGCATTTTTATGCGGATCGGCGGTGGCGAGTCTCGCCGTGCTCCTGCTGAGTCTCGCGGGGTGGATTCCTCCCTGGATGTTCGTAGTGTTCGCCGTTGCAGCAGCGGCATCACGGTGGCGCTGGGGGACCACTGGAAAGCGGCCGGTCGGGGACCGGCCCCACATGTTGATTCGAGCGGTGGTCTTCGTGTTCGGAGCCATCTACTTCATCCATGCCCTCGCACCCGAGGCTAGCGCGGACGGTAGCTGGTATCACTTGGGCTTAGTGCGCCTCTACTTGGAGCGTGGCGCGATGTATCCAGATCCGTCCATGCTGGCGAGTTTCCCGCAAGGCATGGAAATGCTGTTCCTGATGGCTTACGCCTTGGCCAAACTACTGCACGCGAGTCCCGGCGCCGCGGGCGCTGCCGCGGCTTTGGTGCATTTGAGCTTCCTGGCAGCCTTGGTGAAACTTCTGTTCGACGCGGGACGGCGCGCCGGCTTCCCGGCGGCTGGCTATGCGGCAGGTTTAGTGATGCTCGCTAGCCCGGTAGTGGGCATCGACGCGGCATCTGCGTACAATGACGTCGCCCTCGCGGCGGTTGTCTTCGGATCGTTCGTGTGCATCTCGCTTGGCTCATGGGCGGCTGCAGGTTTACTGGCGGGCTTTGCATTCGGGATCAAGTACACCGCGATTTCGATTGTGCTGTGGGTGCTGGGCTTCGCGGCGTGGAAAACGCGTAGCGTTCGAATAGTCACCGTTACGGCCGTTTGTGCAACTGTCATGATCGCGCCGTGGTTGATTCGAAATTCGATATGGCGGGGCAACCCCGTGGCGCCATTCTTGAATCGCGTTTTCCCCAATCCGCACCAGTACGTGTCGGTAGAAGACGAATTCAGAAACAATATGGCCACCTTCAACGAGGGCCGCATCGACCTTTCCTGGCCCGCTGAAGTCACGTTTCGTAGCCGGAAGCTGCAAAGCGTGACAGGCGTCGCGTTCCTGCTCGCGCCGCTGGGCCTGCTGGCGATTCGCCGGCCGATGGGAGCCGGGTTGCTGCTTTGCGCCGCGACGATGTTGGTGACTTATCCTTCGAATCTATTGACCCGCTTCCTCATTCCCGCTCTGCCGTTGGTGGCGTTCGCCATTGCACTGGCGCTGTCCAAGTGGAGGCCCGTTCTTGCGCTATGGGCCGCGGCCCAGGTAATTCTCGCGCTGCCTTGGGTACCGCTCTACTCTGGTTGGCGGATCGCGGAAATCCCATGGAGAGCAGCGTTGCGCCTCGAATCGGAGGACGATTATGCGCGGCGGCAAATTGGATACACCTACGATCTGGCTCGATTGATCGAGTCGCGGGTCCCTCATGGCGGCATCGTGTATACGGCTTTACCATTGCCCGACGCGTACGCCGGGCGCGAAATAGTCTTGAACTACACCTCGGCGCTCGGAAACCGTCTGTATGAGGTACTCTACGCCGTGGCTAAGCCGGAAACACGTTTGCGGTTATCCGTAGACTCGCCTACACGGCTGCGCTGCACCACATGCGGATCGATGGGGCGCATCTATGAGGCGCCGAACGGAGTTCGCGTGTTCGCGAACCGGTGGGACGCGGGACTGCTTTCGGACGGCAACCTGGCCACGTTCTGGAGCCCTTGGGGAGCGGGTCTCACGGAAATAGAAACTCCAAGGGGCGACCTGTTGGTTTCCGCCGGTAATTGGAATGCCGCGGCGAAGGCCACGAGCGAAACGCCGGCTCCTGCCGACGCTACAAATTACTTCCGCGAAGCGGGGATCACCCATCTGGTCATCCATGACGACGAGGGAGCCGGTCCTCTCATCCGGGCGAATCCGATGGCTTGGAGTATGCGCGAAATCGGAGCAGCGGGCCCCGCGAGGTTGTACGAAATCACCGCTCTACGGTAACTCTCCCGCCGCCTCGGCTTCTTCCGCGGCCTGTGGGCCGGCGGCCAGGGCGTCGGCGAGGAGTTGCTTCGCGCGATCCACACACTCCCGGGGTACGCGCACTTCGTCGGGCAAGTTCGGGAAGCGGGTATCGCCGACCAGCACCGCGGGTATGCCACTGGATTCGAGTAACGATTTGACCGTGACCGATTCCCATTCCGCGGTGGCTCCGGTCGCGTCGAACACGGTGACCAGGTCCATGTCGGAAGAATCGTCCACGATGGTTGTGTCCTCTTCCCGTGTGACGGGCGCGATCAACTCCTCCGCGCGGGCTGAATCGGAAGCCTTGACGCGAACTTCAAAGGCCCCAGACAGAACACCAGGGGCGCTGTCGTCGTAGATCCATGCGGCAATGCCGTCCTGGGCCAGAATCTCCTGGACCTTTTGCGCATCTTCGCGAGCGGTTGCATCCGCGGATCGAAATACCGTAATCTCGGTTTCCATACCCCCACCATACTCCCTTTGGGACGCCGCTAGAAGAGTAAGATAAAGGCATGGCAAGAGACAATTCCAATAACGTGCTGTGGTTTGTAGCGGGAGCGGCGGTCGGGGCAACGGTGGCGCTTCTTTATGCTCCGCAAACCGGGGAAAGAACCCGGCGTCTCATAAGCAAGAAAATCAAAGAGGGACGTGAGGCGGCCGCGGATACAGCCAGCGACCTTCTAGAGAAGAGCCGCGACCTGTATGACAAGGGACGCCGTGTCGCCGACGACGCCGCCGACCTTTTCGAACGGGGCCGGGATCTCGTCAGGGGTTGAAGCCCCAGGGCGTCAGGCCAGCGGGGCGATGCCCCGTTGAGAGTATGATTGTTGCCAATAGGGAGGCTCCTCCTGCGTTATTGGTCCGTGGTCACTGCGTTGCTCTCGATCGGGTTGATCCCGGTTCTGCCGGCACAGGACTCGTCGGTTCCTCCGCGCCCTCCTAATTCCACGCCGTCGGATCCATCCAATCCGCAGAATAATCAGGGCCGGCAGAACTCGACGGGTTCAAGTGGAGGCCGCCGAGTGGTGATGCTTTCAGGCAGGGTCATGGTGGATGACGCTTCCGCGGCCCTCGGGCAGATCCCCATTGAACGCCTCTGCGGCGTTCGGACGTTCCACGAAACGTATACGGACTCCAAGGGCCGCTTCAGCTTTCAAATGGGAGAAAGCCAGAGCGCGGTTGCGGATGCATCCGTTGACCCGGTGATACGAGCCGCGGGCGGAAACGGCGGCAACCAAAACGCCCTGGGCGCGGAAGCCAATCTTGGGTGCGAACTGCGCGCTTCCTTGTCCGGCTTTCGCTCCGACGTGATTCCGCTCGGCGACGGCCGGCACTTAGAGAGCGAGAATCTGGGCACCATTATTCTCCATCATGTGCTGGGCGCTCGGGGCATGACCACAAGCGCGACATCCTCGCTGGCGCCTAAAGAGGCGCGCAAGTCATTTGACCGCGGGATTGAGGCCATCCGGCGCAACAATCCGGACGAAGCTCAAAAGGCGTTTCTCGAAGCTACCGGGCTTTATACAAGATACGCGGAGGCTTGGTTTGAGCTGGGACGCGTGTATGAGCGGCGCTACCATTTCCCCGAGGCGGAACAGGCGTACGAGAAATCCGTCGCGGCGGACGGCAATTACCTGAAGCCCTCGGAGCGCCTGTGCATTCTCGCTTTGCAGGAATCCAGATGGCAGGCAGCGGCCGATCTATCCGACCGGGTCCTGCACTTGAACCCTTACGAGTTCGCCGGCGACTATTACTACAACGCGATTGCGAATCTCAAGCTGAACCGGTTCGACGCCGCCGAAAAGAGCGCGCGCGAAGCCACGAAGCTAGGAGGCCCGCTGTTGAATCCGCGATCGCATTACATCCTTGGGTACCTGCTGTTGCAAAGAGGCGACTATGCGGGATCGTCCGAGCAACTGCGTGTTTTTCTCGACTCGGGTCCCAACAGCGCGGACACGGAGCAAGCACAGCGATACTTGCGAAGAGCATCACGGCTCCTGCAAGCCAGCGCCGCTCCGCCGCAGAAGTAGCCGCGGGCCGCTACGCAAAGCGAGCCGTGACCGTGAGGGAGCGGTTTATACATGCTGGAACTGCTCCTAAGGACCGGAATGCTGAGACTGCTGTTTCACCCAGATACGTTCAAACTTCTTGGCATCCGCGCAATTGGGCAGCGCGCAACTGAGATTATTCATATTGGCCGAGCCGTTCTGGCGTTCGGTGGCACGGTCGAATATTTCCGCGATGCGGTATTCAACTATCCGACGCTCGCCGAGGCTTACAAGCCACTTGAAAACCGCCCAGTGAAGTGGAGTCCGGACAACAATATTTATACCGTGGTTGGGCCGGTTTGAGCAAACATTTTCTGCGGCAGCGATCTGGTGCGGAGTACACTGGCCAAAACCTGTGTGAAGGGCCTAATCCGTCATCAGGCCCGGCGTGTGGCGAAGTATTGTATCTGGAGGAGCTGGCGGCTACATTCAAGTCGGCGACGTAGAAGTAATTTCGGAGCTCCTCTTCGCGCCGCGAACTATTCCGCGAAGGATAGAAGGTAGATCTGCTGCAGGTCTACACTGCGTAGGACCATCGGGGAGCCCTCCGGCGTCAGCCCCACCCACTGGCTGTACACGTCGTCGAATGCGCGAACGACTTTGCCCAGATTGGCCACTAGCTCGGGCCGCCTGCCAGCCACGGAAACGCGGTAGATCTCTTCCGCCTTGTCCGTGTGCACGTCAAAGTACACCCATTTGCTGTCCGCCGACCAATTCGGATAATCGACGCTCAGGGTGGCCAGAACGCTCCATTGCCCCGTTTCCACATCGTAAAGGTCCAGCTCGCTCTCATTGTTCGGCGAAGCGACAATCCATCGGCCGTTGGGTGACCAACGCTGATTGAACTTGTGTTCCGATCCGGGGATTTCCTGCGCGGCGCCGGTCGCGGTATCCACAATTTCGAGTACATTCTGCTGTAACGCGCGGTCGAGCCTGACCAGAAGCCGCGTGCCATCGGGCGACCACGTCGGTCCAACCTCCGCCATCGAGGCGGGTAAGGCTGTCAGAGGCTTGGAATCGCCGCCATTGAACCGGACAAGATACGTGCGCAACTCACGGCCCCCCAGATCGCCCGTAAAAGCGATTTGCTTTCCGTCTGGCGAGATCCTCGGCAGCCCGGCGCGAAGCGGCGGGTGCGTAAGCTGTAAAGCCTCGCTTCCATCCGCCCGGCTGCGCCACAGCTCCCGCTCAGGGTATGTCACATAAGTCACCCATTTACCGTCACGCGAGTAGTCCATCATCTGGACCGAGATTCCATTCATCATCGGAACGAACTCATGCGCGCCTGCATCAAATCGGACCAGCTCCCCTTGCCTGCGGGTCCCGATCACCGCCAATTCGTTATGCCCCGGAAGCACCGCGGGTCCCGAGAAATCGAGAGGGCCATTTGTAATTCGCTCGAGGCGCGAGCTGTGCGCTTTCCATAGGCTGCCGGAGAGCCGCCATAGGTCCGTAACTCCGGCACGCTTCGCACCAAAGAGGAAATCGCCATCGGGCCCCCAGACACCGCCCAGATCCTCCGTCGCATCATTCCATTCCGGCAGCAGCGAGTGGAGCCCGCTTCCATCGGCCGAAACCTCCCAAAGAGGGAAACGATACTCGGTGTGAAGCTGCAACGAAAAGCGAAGGCGTTTTCCGTCCGGGGACCAGTGCATAGTCCAAATCATCCCGGGCGCCTGCGCAATCTGCTTTGCATCCGATCCATCCCGGTTGGCGATGAACAGCCGGTCCCAATTCGCGAAGGCGATGCGTTTGCCGTCGGGCGCGTACGCGGCGTCCTGCCCAACCAACTCGCCCGTGCGCCGGGTCTTGCCGGACGCCAAAGTCATCTCCCATAACGGTCCCTGAATATCGATACCCTTGCAATTCTCTCGCGCGATCAGCAACAGTCTTCCGTCCGTGGTCGCATCCATCACAAATGCATTCGGAAAGGGAATGGGAACCGGGGTTGCATCTCCTCCATCGATAGGTATTTGGTACGGCTTACAACCTGATTCGTTGTAGTCCGTCCAGAATACACTCTTCCCGTCGCTCGCCAACCGCGTATAGATGTGGATATCTTTCGTGAGCGGTCTCCATTTCAATTGGCTGTAGCGCCTCGACGTTCGGATGCCGCCCGCCATGATGGCGCCGATCAACACCACTGCGGCTGTCAATGCAACGGCGGCAATCCGAACCCACAGAGGCGAAAACGCCCTTCTCCGAGGGATCGGGGGCGCTTCGGATAATCCGGCCTTGAAGCGATACCCGCGGCGAGGTACGGTCTCGATGTAGCGCGGCGAAGCCGAGTCGTCTCCCAGCGCGAGACGAATCTTGCGGATCGCCGTGTGGATGGCGCCTTCATCCACCGCCGCGTCACTCCACAAGGCAGCCGCAATTTCGTCGCGGCGTAACAACTCGCCTTGCCGCTCCACCAGCAGAATCAGCAGATCGAGAGGCAGTTTTTCGATTCGGACCGGCTCTCCTGCACGGCTTATGCGGCAGTTTTTCGTATCGAGCTCAAAGTCGTCAAACCGCGCAATCATTTCGAGAGTAGAGGGAGAAAACAGTCTATCACACTGTCTTATCAATGCATTGGAAATCCTCCAGAAAAACTACAGGCTTCCTCTATTGCAGCTTTTTGGTGTTCGCCGTATGGTTATGACGTGAAGCTCAAATTGCTCTTGCTATCCACTCTCCCTCTGGCGGCCCAGCCGGTCATCAACGACAACGGCGTGGTCAATGCGGCGAGCTACCAGGGACCGCTCGTGAGCGGCGCCCCGGTGCAAATCGCCCAAGGATCGATCGCCGTCATTTTCGGAAAGAACCTCGGACCCGCCGCCTTGATCCAGGCAGGCTCGTTTCCTTTACCCACCCAACTTCCAGCCACCACGGGGACGCGAGTGACGGTAACCGCCGGCTCCAATGCTTTTTCCGGCTTTATCCTGTATTCCTCCGCGGGACAAGTCGCCTTCATCACGCCGTCCGTTGTCCCCGTCGGGACAGCGACCGTCACCGTGAGTTATAACAACGCCGCCAGCAATGGCGTGAAGGTGCAGATCGTCAAGTCGGCATTTGGATTATTCACAAAGAACGGACAGGGCACGGGGCCCGTTGTTGCCCAGAACTATGTGTCAGCCACCAGCGTCCCCACCAACGGGTTGGCCGCGGCGGCGCAGCAAGGTCAGATCCTGATCCTGTATGGGACGGGCCTGGGTCCGGTAACCGGCGATGAGAGCAAGCCGCCTGGAGCCGTCAGCATTCCTCTGAACCTAACGGTCACGGCGGGAGGTGTGCCATTGACGCTCCTCTATGCGGGAAGATCGCCCGCCTTCCCCGGACTCGACCAGATCAACGTGCAACTGCCTTCCAGCTTCTCGGCCAAAGCAATCTCACCCGCGGCTACGACGCCGACCGGTTCTCTCGCGGGTTGCTATGTCTCGATGACCGTGAACATCACAGGAGCTACTCCTAGCAACCAAGTCACGGTTTCGCTTGCGCCCGCGGGTCAACCCAACTGCGACCATCCTCTGGGGTTGGATCTAGCCACGGAGCAAGCCCTCGATAGCGGAGGCAACGTTACGCTCGGTTTGATGGAGCTGGCCCGATTCAATCTGGCCTATCTCGGACTGCCGGGCATCAGCCTTGTCGATGCCGCGGGAGGTGGCTTCGTTCGTGGCAATTCGGATGAAGCGTACCTGATTTCACAGAACCAGGGGAATCCATATCCTTGGATCAAGCCGGGCCAGTGCATCGTGATCAACCCGGTAAACGGCACCATCCAGAATTCTGGCGCCCTCCAATTGCCTTCCGCCGTGCCGAGCTTCAGCACGGCGCAAGTGATCAGCGCGGGAACCTCTTGGACCTTGACCGGGCCCGGTGCAAACATCACCTTGAATAAACAAGCGAATGGCGGCTATGCGACGAACGGAACGTCGGTCTTCCTGGCACCGGGAACCTGGACCATATCGAGCGCCGGAGGCAACACGAGCGCGGGCGAGATCGGTCCCTTCAGCGTTCCGATCACGTTGGGTCCGGGCGCGCCTCCGACGTGGACCAACGCCAGCCTTTACGACGGCAAAGCCGTCTCCGCGGGACAGACCATCACCTTCACCTGGAACAAGTTCGGCGATCCCAACAACCCGAACTTCGTGGGTCTGGAGGGATCGTCCACGATCGCATCGCTGGATTTGTTGGGCGGCGCCGCGAGCCTGCAGAGCATCACATTTAACTGCGTGGCTCTATCGACCGACGGCAGTTTTACCGTGCCTGCGTCCGTCGTGTCGCAAATGCCGCCGGCGCCAGCGGGGACCACGCCAGGAATCGGGATCACCCCTGCGCCCAACGGCGCTCTCTACGCGGGCACGCTGGGATTCGCGACTGGTGACATTGCCCTCATGCCGAAGATCCCCAATGTTTCGGGCGGCGCAATCGCCTGGGCCTTCGTGGACGCGCGCAACGTAGTCTGGACCAAGTAGAGCGCTCGACATTCCATTCAGGATAGATAGCTGAGCGTTGCGGTCGAGATATCCTCAACCATCCCTGGGCCGTACTGAGTAGAAGCCAGGGCCATCCGCAGATTTCCTGGAATCGGCCGGGCTTGACTTTTGGACAGGATTTGAACGCCCGACCTCCCGCGTCCAAGGCGTTGAGCCCACCACCGGCTACCCGGCATCTAACACGTTGTTGTTCTATGCCTTAAAGCCAGGGCCTTCACTTTCTGAAACGGTTCCAACAACGATAACCCACCAGGACCTCTGGTACATTCAGGCAAGCATCGGAACCAGGCTGTTAGCAGAATCGTACACCCGCACCACCTTCTTGCCGTCGTGAATTCGGTGCAGCCGGCCGACGTACCGCTGTTAGCGTCCCGCCCCATGAAATCGGAATAGTCAAGAACAATGTGTCGAGTTGGAATCGTCGAATCCTTCTCCGATGTAGCTGCCGGTAGCGAGGATGGCGCGCCCCCACCCGGCGACCACAGAATGCGTTCAATAGGCGTCGCCGCGTGGGGGGGAATGGATATGCGTCCGCGCCAACGGGGTGGGGTAGAAGGGGGCGCTATTGCTTACCCCTATTAAACCTGGTGCCCGGGGCGGGACTTGAACCCGCACTCCCGTTGCCGGAAAACGGATTTTAAGTCCGTTGCGTCTGCCGATTCCGCCACCCGGGCATGAACAATAACATCTTAGCTGGCTCGTACCTGTGATTGCTGAATGCATACTAAGAGAAGGGTAATTACACCAGCCTGTGTGAAGCTGGCGCGGGCTCAAGCCGATCTAAGATAGAGTACTTACGCTCGCGCGGTGTAGACTGTCCATGCAAGACACCAGTTCTGGCTCTTCCTCGAACCTTCGTCACGATCTACTGACACCCATCAATCACCTTTTGGGTTATAGCGAAATGCTGCTGGAGGATTGCACGGAAGATGGATTCACACTGCTTGTGGAAAAATTGAGCAACATCCGAGTTGGCGCCCAGGAACTGCAGAAGATCATCGAGAAGGCGCTCCCTTCGTCCGCCATCCCGGCGGGAGAGGCTCAGCTGGCAGCCCTTGAAACCATGATGCGGTCGTCGCTGGCGGCAATGTTCCAAAGCATTGAAGGGGTGGAAGTCGCGGCCGCCGGCGAACCTTCCCTGGCAACGGATATTGGCAAGATACGCGTCGCGGCCACCCGGTTGCGGGAGGCTACAGCTTTAACCACGGCAACATCGATCCCGGTTCTGGTTGCGGTTCCGGCAGGGAGCACCAAGAGCGAGCTTCCTGTTCACAACCCAATTCCGAATGCTCAGACAAGTGGCTCTCCGAAGGTTAGCGCGCACGGGCGTCTGCTCGTTGTGGATGACGACCAAGCCAATCGGGACGTGCTATGCCGCCGTTTGGAACGGGAAGGGTACCAAACCGTCTCTGCGGAAGACGGCCCCCAGGCATTAGACCTTCTGGCGCGCCAGGCTTTCGAATTAGTCCTTCTAGACTTCATGATGCCTGGGATGACGGGGTCGGAGGTTCTAGCGAGGATGAAGGCGGATCCGTCGATAAGCCACCTTCCTGTGATCATGATCTCCGCGATGGACGATGTCGAGAAGGTGGTTCAATGCATCGAACTCGGCGCGGAGGATTACTTGCCGAAGCCATTCAATCCCCTCCTGCTTCGAGCGCGCGTGGGAGCGAGCCTGGAGAAAAAGCGGCTGCGGGATGAGGAGCAGAGAAGAACCCAGGAGCTTGCGGTGGCACTGGGCCAAGTAGAGCATCAGAAGCGCATTGCCGATGAGCTTCTACGCAACATTCTTCCGAATACGGTTGCCGAAGAACTACTGCATAACGGCGAGGTCGATCCCAAACAGTTCGACGACGTCAGTATTATTTTCACGGACTTTGTAGGATTCACAGCCGCGACCGAGAACATAGCAGCAGCGGACCTCGTGGTATCGCTGCACCAATACTTCACCGCGTTCGATCGCATCGTGCAGCGCTATGGTATTGAGAAAATGAAGACCATCGGGGACAGCTACATGGCCGTGGCGGGGCTGCCGGTAAGGAGCACTTCGAATGCCGTGGACGCGGTTCTGGCCTGCTTCGAGATCCAGCGTGCCGTGAATGAGATCGGACCGAAAAGCTCCCTAGGTTGTCTCCAGGTCCGCATTGGTGTCCATACGGGACCAGTCATCGCCGGCGTTGTCGGAATTAAGAAATTCGCGTTCGATGTCTGGGGGGCGTCCGTGAACTTCGCCAAGCGAGTGGAATCATCGGGAGAGCCCGGACGAATCAATCTTTCAGAAGCGACGTACCGTAGAGTCAGGGACTTCATCGAGTGCGAGAGCCGGGCGAAGGTACTCACCAAGGAGAAGAAGGAAGTCGACATGTTTTTCGCCAGGGGAATCCTGCCGAGCCTCCTGGAGAACGCGCAGACACCGGTCCCTGCCAAATTTTTGCGTCGTTACGAGACCCATTTCCAAAAAGAGCCACCCGCCTTTCCAGAGTTTCTGGCGAGGCCATTAGGCTGATCGTGATGGGCTCAGTCTCATTTTCAACTTATCCCCAACCTCTGCACGATGCGTCCTGTATCCTAGCCGGACTGCGCCGCTTCGGCTTCAACGCACATTTCAGACACTACCCGAGGCAGGCCAAAATGAATCGTGGCACACTTGAGACTGACCCTGGAGGATGTTGTGACACGGCTGATGGTGAATATGTCGATCGCGGCAATCTTAGCAATGGCGACTGTGCGTGCCCAGTCACCGCAACCCGCGGATCTGATCCTGTCGAACGGCAAGATCATCACCGTCGACGAGCGTTTTTCGATCGCACAGGCCGTCGCCATCCGAGGCGGCCGCATCTTGGCAACCGGTCCCAATCAAGTGATCGCGGCGCTGGCCGGACCCCGAACCCGGCGCATTGATCTGAAGGGACAAGCCGTCATCCCGGGGCTAATTGATAACCACATGCACCTTCTACGCGCGGCCACGACATGGCTGCGGGAGCTCCGTTTCGACGGCGTGGAATCGCGAAAACAAGCCGTCGCCATGCTGCGTGCCCGCGCCAAGGCCGAGGGCCACGGCGAATGGATCTACAACATCGGCGGCTGGGCCCACCAACAGTTCGCGGACGACCCGAAGCCTTTTACGCGCGAAGAGCTGGATCAGACCGTGCCCGATAATCCGGTGGCGCTGCAAGAGTCTTATTATCAAGTGTTCTTGAACAGCCGGGCTTTGCAGATTCTCGGAATTACATCCAACGCGCCGGACCCGCCGGACTTCGTCAAAGGATCGATCCTGCGGGATGCCGCGGGAAAGCCCACGGGTGTAGTCAGGGGCGACATCGCGGCCACTCGGGCTGTGTCCGGCAAGCTTCCCAAGGTAGCGCCGGCTCAGCTTGAGGCCAGCACCGCGGCCTTGGTCCTAGACATGAATCGGGTGGGCCTTACCTCTTTCGGTGTCCCCGGGTGCGATAGCGATGTACTAGAGATCTTTCAGAAGTGGAAAGAGCAGGACCGGCTCAACGTCCGGGCCTTTTGTATCGGCGGCGCTGCGGCCGGTACTCCGGCGCAGGTGGAAAGATCGGCACAGCAAATCGCTGCAATGAAGTTGTTTCAGGGTGACGCTTACATCGACAATATCGCCTTTGGGGAAAGCGTGTACTCGCCGCTGCATGACCCGATGTTCGCGCTCAAGTCCAATCCAAGTCCAGATCAACTGGAGCAGTGGCGGCGCATCGCCATGGAGATTGCCAAGGCCGGCCTCCCCCTGCATGTGCATGCAGAACTGCACGACACCATTAACGCGTTCCTAGACCAGATCGAATCGGTCAACAAGGATCATCCCATTAAGAACCTGCGCTGGGTTTTCGCCCACGTGAACCAGATCGATGCGTCGCAACTCGAGCGTATGAAAAAGCTGGGAATGTACGCCGCCGTGAATCCTTGGGCCGTCATCAATGGCGCGATTATGCATGAAGGGTTCGGAGACGGCGCCTATGACATGCCGCCACTGAGCACGATTCAAAACAGCGGCATCACGTGGGGGCTCGGAACTGACGGAAGCGCGGCCAATCAGTACCTGCCTTTCACGACGCTGTATTTTGCGGTGACCGGCAAGATGGTGGGCGGCGTCAAGGTCATCCGCCAAACGATCAGCCGAGAAGACGCCTTGATCGCGCAGACGCGGAAAAACGCATACTTCGTTTTCCAGGAGAATAACCTGGGTTCCATCCAGCCGGGCAAGCTGGCGGACCTGGTTGTGCTCGACCGTGATTATCTTACAGTTCCGGCGGATCAGATCAAAGACATCAAGCCCGTGATGACGATGGTCGGAGGCCGGATCGTATACGACGCCGCGGCGCCCTCGCTACCTGCTCTGACGAAACCCTGACTACTCCAGAGAGAACACCATGAGTGTTCCTCCGAGGTTCGTGTAGCGTGTCGTCGACAACGATCATGCCGGGGGCAGGACGGTTTTCAAGACAGCAAGATCGTGTTCCAGATCTTCGACCGTATAGGTCTCGACCTGGCGTTCCTTAAGAAATTCCCAGAGATCAAAGCGGGAAGCTATGCCGAGAAGTGTACGCAACTGGTATCCGGTCAACTTTCGCTCGCGGAACGCCTCCAGAGCCATAGCCTCTAGAGCTGCACTAGCAGGATCGCGGTCCCCCAGATTGAGGGCGGCGGCCAAGTCGTCCGGAACTTCTACCGTTACCCGCATGCCCTAAGTTTACCCGATTGTCGGCGCGTCCAACCCAATTCCAGTCAGGCTATACGTATCAACAGGTTCAAGGGAAAATGGTTCTTGACAACAAACAAGAAGCGAACGACTACACGGGCGGGAGCGGGTTCGAAATTGGCATGAGCCCGGTTTTCCTGTACCGTTCTGGCGTACCCTGAAAGAAGGAGCAGCCCCATGCAGATGAGCGCGGCAACGGAGGAGCAAATTCAGCGAAACATGCGGGCCGTCGCCCGCGCGATCGCGCAGCAGGAGCATGAAGGCCTGAGCGTACCGGAAGAAGCTATTGCTGACCTGCACCGCGTGGCCCGCGGCGAGATCGACACGGCGGAAGTGATCCGCAACATCCACACCCGCCTCTCGAATGTCCCGCTACTCAGGCAGTGACCCTTATCTTGACCGGGCAACCGGCGTTTTAAGAAACCGCCTCGGCATATCGGACGAAACCACCTCGAAAAGACCGAAGCCGCTCTTGTAGCGACACGTTCACTTGAGCTTTCGGAAGCGCCGATTCAAGGAAAATTCGACCTCGTGCACTTGCGGGCGATTCACCGGCATTTATTCGGCGACGTGTACGAATGGGCCGGAGAGCTGCGAAACATCGACATCAGCAAGGGTGGGAGCAAGTTCGCCCATCACGGCCACCTTGAAAGTGCCGCCGCACCGGTCTTCAAGGAGCTCGCGAAGGAAAATAACCTCGCAGGGCTTGACCCGGAACGGTTCAGCGAACGCGCCGCGCATTATGTGGGCGAGCTGAACGCCCTACACCCTTTCAGGGAAGGCAACGGGAGAGCGCAGCGAGAGTTCATCGGCCATGTGGCGCAGGCCAATGGCTACAGCATCGCATGGGAAAACGTTAGCCAGCCGAGAATGCTGGAAGCCACGATTGAATCCTTCCGGGGGGATTCATCGAAGTTGGCGCTGCTCATCCGCGAGATCCTCGCTACGCGCGAAAGTTCACCGGAAGGCTAGAATGGAGGTCAACGAATGAGGTTCGAGGACTTTAGCACTGTGGACTTTCCGTCTGCAATGAAGGGTGATGCGGGTTCTGTATACGTCGGATTTATATACGTCCTGTGCTGGGTTGACGGAGCCGAAGAAACTCCGTTTTACGTTGGAGAAACGCACTCGCTTTCCAACAGAATGAACGATTACTTCTGGGCCGACTTCCAAGCCAGTACGGACTTCCGTGTTGGTGAAGCCGTGAAATACCTGAACACCCGGAACCTTCGCGTTGTTGCGAGGTATAAAGTGAGCGCTGACCGGGAGAAAGAAGAAAGGGCGATCATCAACGCCTTGCACGAGCAAGGAAGATGCCTGCTTAATGACCTTCGGCCGAGCTACGATTACCGAATAGCTAACCAAATTGAGGAGGGAAGGAAGATTCATCAATTCATTGACGGGCTCATGAAACCGTTGGCCGCTCCCAGAATAGCCAGACATAACGGCGTTACGTCAACACCGTGCTTCTCCAAGCGAGCGTAGTCGCTCAAGCATTTCCGGGAAGTATACTCTTTGCGTCCTCCTCGCGGCCACGACTGAGCCATTTCCCGGCTACTCCAGAGAGAACACCATGAGTGTTCCGCCCAGATTCGTGTAGTCAGCCAACGATGTCGTAAGTCCGACGGCCCCCAGCCCTTCGGTGCCTTTGGTCAGACCTTCCGCGAGGCCTATGGCCGCCCATCCTCCCACGCCGGTGAGAACCGCGACGTACTGTTTCCCTTTGTGCATATAAGTGATGGGATTTCCGATGATACCCGAAGGCGCTTTGAACTGATACAGAACCTTTCCCGTGGCTTGATCGGCGGCTTTGAACCAGCCATCCAGCGTTCCATAGAACAGCACGCCGGCGTCGGTGGTGAGAGGTCCGCTGTAGACCTGGAACTTCTCGTTGACGGCCCACTTGGTCTCACCCGTCACCTGGTTGAACGCGATGAGCCTGCCACGGACGTCGCCGTGATCCGCGGGGAACATGCTCAGAGTGGCGCCGACGTACGGAAAACCGCCGCGGTACTTCACGCTGAACGCCTGGTAGTCCATGCAGATGTGATTGGTGCCGACGTAAAACAGCTTAGTCTTCGGATCGTAAGACGCCGGCTGGTGATTCTTTGCGCCTTGCGCGGCCGGACAGATGTCCTTAACATTGACATCTTCCTTGGTCATCTTGTCCGGATTCACCACTGGCCGGCCGCTCTTCAGATCGATCTCGCTGGCCCAGTTCACGGACGGATCGAATTTGTTCGCCCGCAGCAGCTTGCCGTTGCGGCGATCGAGCAGATAGGCGAACCCATTGCGGTCAAAATGAGTCAGCGTCGGGACGGTAACGCCGCCGACCACGCTATCGGTGAGGACGCTCTCATTGATGCCGTCGTAGTCCCAGGCGTCGTGAGGCGTCATTTGATACGACCAAGCCGCAACGCCCGTATCGGGATTGCGAGCGAGGATTGCAGTGGACCACTTGTTGTCGCCCGGCCGTTGTGTCGGATTCCACGTGCCGGATTCCCGCTCCCGTAATAAAACAGGTTGAGCTGCGGATCGTAGGTGTACCAGCCCCACGTTGTCCCGCCGCCGAGCTTCCAGTCATCGTTGGTCCAGGTCTTTAGACTGGAATCCTTGCCCACGGGTTGCTGAGTCGCGCCGTCGATAGTCTTGGCGGGATCAAACAGGATGTCCTCGTCCGGACCGACGTTGTTGGCTCGCCAAACCATCTTTCCTGATTTGAGATCGTATGCGGTGATGAACCCGCGCACTCCGTACTCGCCCCCGGAGATGCCGACGATCACCTTGTCATGCACCACCAGCGGAGCGATGGTCATGGTCTGTCCGAGTTGCGGATCTCCATTCTGCGCGCTCCACACAACCGCGCCGGTCTTCGCATCGAGCGCGTACACGTGGGTGTCCAAGGTGCTAACGAGAATCTTCCCGTCCGCGTAGGCGACTCCTTTGTTCACCAGATCGCAGCAAGCCACGGAGGGCGAAAACTTATCTTGCTCCGGGGCGAATTTCCAGACGATTTGCCCCACATTGTCCAGATCGATAGCGTACACGAAATTCGGGTAGGAGCTCTCGAAGTACATCATGTTGCCGACTACCAGCGGCTGGCCCTCCTGCCCCCGGAGCGTACCCGTCGACATGGTCCAGGCGACCCTCAGCTTGCCGGCATTTTTGGTGTTGATCTGGCTCAGGGTGCTGTGGCGAATTCCGCTGTAACTCCCCAACGGCAGGACCCACTGATTCGGATCCTTCGCATCTCTCTCCAGTGCTTCGTCGGGAAGGGCGATCGCCGGCGCCATTGCCAGGGCCATCGCTGCACTCAGCCATCTTAGGTAGTTCATGTGAAGCTCCTTAATCCTGCTCGGACGGCGGCCTGCCGGAAGGCACAAGCTCGAGACTCCGCCCCTTGGCATATTTGTAAACGCTAGCGACATCTTGTTCGGTCAGGAAGCCGGCCCAACTGGGCATACCCTTTTCCTGCCTGCCGGCCATGGTCACCGACAGAAAGTCGCGCTGCTTCATCCCGCCTGCGAGCGAGTGGCGCAGATCCGGCGCGAGCTGGCCGCCCGTTGCATCCGTCCCATGGCAGCGGTAGCAGTATGAGTTCCAAAGCTGGTAGCCACGGAAGACGTCCCGCGTGACTTTCGGGCCTTTGCCGTCGACAAACACAGGAAAGTCGAGTTGAACCGCTGTGCCGTCCCTGAGCGTGTATGCATACAGCTTAGTCTCCGCTTGCGCCGGAGTTGCTCCGGAGCCCTTCTGCGAAAGAATCCACTGGACTATCTCTCTCCGCTGGGCCTCCGTCAAATCGGAGTGGGGTGTCATGCCGTTGCCGCCGGTCCGAATCTTCGCGGCAAGTTTCTCCACGGCATCGGACTGTCCCGCATAACGGCCGGCGACCGCGCTGTACGACGGCCCCACCACTTGGCGGTCTACGTCGTGACAGGAAGAGCAGTCGCTCGCCGCGATCAGCTTGGGAGCGGTGTCGGGCTGCTGCGGAGCCGCCGTCACGGAGACAGCCAAAATGGCTAGTCGCAGGGCATGGCCCCGCGCCACCGGATGTGGGGTGGGGCCATGCCCCGCCAGCCAACTTGTCACTTGGACCCCTGTGGAGCGATCACGCCACTCTCCGCCAGGATCGAAGTCAGCTCCGCTTGATGCTTTTCGATGACATCATCGAGTCTCTTCTTCAATGCGCTGTCTCCCTCGCGAACTCCCATCGACATCGGAAAAGTATACTGCTCCGGCGCCCCTAGAGCCCGCTCATTCGGTACTTGCGCCTTTTCAAGTTCGGGATAGGCGCGCAGGAACGCTCCGATGGCCGGCTGCCAGGTGATCAGCACGTCGATCTGACCGTTCTTCAAGGCGTCGAGCATGATGCGGGGTGACTCCCCCTCAGCCTCAGACACGTCGAAGGCGACAATACTTCCCGGAGCACCCGGGAGCATACCGCGGATTTTCAGCGCATCTTCGGCGGGAGTATCCTTTTCGAAGCCAATCTTCAAGCGTTTCAGCACCGGTGAATCCATGGTGGTAATGCTGTAGCCCTTGGCTTTGGGAAAAACAAATACGTAGGAAGACGTATAGTAGGGGCGCGTGGTGAGTTCTTCCCGGCTGGCGTAGGGAATACTCATCACCACATCGCACTTCTTGGCGTCCAGCGTGGACGATAGGAATTGCGGAAATCCTCCGTGTCCGCGATGGCTGGCCCAAGTATATTCCACGGCTTCGCCGAGAGCTTTTGCAACCGCGTCCGCGATCCTATTTTCGAATCCCTCGCCGGCCCGGTTGGAATACGGCAAGTAATTGGGATCAACGCAGACCCTCAGTGCTTGAGCGGGGATCGGCAGGAAAAATGGCCACACCCATGCCGCCACAACACGAAGAAAGCTGCCGCTGAATTTCATAACCCCGCCTGGACACTCTATGGCCTGCTGGTGTAGGTGTCAAGGGGGGCACCGGCCTGACGGACGGGACTTGATCAAACCAACCCCGCCCTGACGGAGCGCTGCTTAACCGGATGAAGCCGCAAGGCGTGAGCCCGGGGTTGTTTGCATAAAACTTTACGGCAACTTCTCCATCTCGGCTGCGAGCCTCGCAGGCGGGATCAGTTTCGGATCGAGCGTGGCGTGAGCGCTTTCGTCCAGCTTGATAAGCGACGCGTCGCGGTTGAAATGTATCAAGAAATCGGCGGCCTGCCACAGACCGGGTTCCAGTTCATCCCACGCAGCGAGGTAGTATTCGCCCGGCGCTAGGCCAGTAAATTTGAAAGCGCCGTTCTGATCAGCGTATGCCTGCTTCACGCCCCCGGTCATGCTGCCTAGGTCCGGAGTCTTGGGCCACAGAGTAATGATGGCGCCTCCGATCGGTTCGCCTTTTTCATTCTTCGCCGCTCCGGAGACGTCGGCGGCCTTGGAAGAAAGCACAATGGACAGCTTCCCGTTGCCCGCGCCCAGATCCAGTGGCGCATGGGTCACGTCCCGATCCCCAAATTTCACGGACTTTACGTAAGTCCCTTCGGGCGGGTTGTTCACATTGAGAAGATAGGCCGTCGTGCTGAGCCCCTGGAAGCGGAGCGTGCCGTCTTCCTTAATGGTTCCGGCCGACGATGGGCCCAGGTTCGCGCCGAGCGATTCCGCGAGAGAGATGGCTAAGCGTCCCTGGCCACCCGTTGAAAAAACGATTGAAACGGGCGTACCCGAATCCCCCGCCAAGGACAGTTGTGTGAGCACTCCTGCTGCTCCTGGTGCCCCGGAAGCAGCCAGCGCTCCGAGGGCTTTCAAGTCGCCGTCTTCCAACTTAATCGTGCCGTTAATTTCGTATCCCGGAATCAGGGGGAGCACCAGATTGTCCAAGCTCGTGTCCGTCACCGTGACCTCCATGCGGCCGGTGTAGGTGGACGGCACCGGTTGTCCATCGGGTCCCCGGAGGTTCCCCGGCATGGCCTGGATCACATAGGTTCCAGGGGAAGCATTGGGGAACTCGAAGCTGCCATCGGGGCGCGTGCCCACGATGCTGCGCGTGGTCAATCCACCGTCCGCGTTCCTTGCCGAGAAGCTAATCGGGATTCCGGTTGGAGAAACGTTGCTGGCCCGATCCAAAATTTTCCCCCGGATGGAATAGATGCGGCCTTTACGCAAGCGAATGTCGATGCCCCGCAACTCGCCTCCGGCCGTCAGATCGAGCGGCTTCGCGCCGGTCTCGTCCACGCCATTCGGATAATACGTGGCCGCGTCAATCTCGATGAAGGCAGCGCGGGTCTGGCTGGATGTCGTGACGCGACGCCCGGTGGCGTAGACGAAGTAGCGGCCCGGAGCAAGGTTGGCGATCCGGAAGTCGCCCTGGTCGTTAGCTGGGTTGGCCCCTGTCGAGGAAAGTTGCCTGCGTCCTCGCACGTAGGTGTAGCGCTGGACATAAACGATTGCGCCGGCGGCTGGGTCGCCGTCCTGATCGGAGATGTGTCCGCTGATGATGCCCTGCTGGGTCAGGCGGATCACGAGATTCTTGAGGTCCGTGCCCGCGGTCAGGTTGAGCGGCGTGCCGAGGGCAGAACTGGTTCGTGCGCCATACCTTTGTGTCACGAAGCCGGCCTTCTGCACGGAAAGTGTGGTGTAACGGCCTGGCGGAAGGTCCTCGAAGACGAACTTGCCATCGTTGTCCGTCGACACGGCGGGGACTGCGGTGGCCGCGGTGAGGCCGGGCGCCGCGAGGTTTACCGTCGCCTTGGGTACGGCCTCTCCCGTGAGGGTGACGACGCGACCCTCGACACGCGCCTTCTTGGGAGCTTCCGCCGTCTGCGCAGCCGCGAAAGATGCGCAGAGAAGCATCAATGTAGGGTAGGTCCCCGACCTGCCCTTTACGAGGGCCGCACGAACGCTTAAGCCCCAGGGCGTGAGCCAGGGGTTCAATATTCTTCCGCCGCTCATCGGATCGTCGCCATCTCCGCGATGATCTTGTCGCGGGGCATCAGTTTGGTGTCCAAGGTTGCATGTGCGCTCTCCGTCAGCTTGAGCTCGGAAGCCTCACGGCTGAAACGCGAAATGAAGTCCGCGTTTTGTGTGAGGCCTTGTTCGATCTCCTCCCATGCCGCCACATAGTAGTCGCCGGGCGCGAGGCCGCCGATGCGGTATCCGCCGTTTTGGTCCGTAATCCCCTGCTTCACTCCTCCGGTCGTGCCCGCAGTGTCCGGGATCTTGGGCCAGACCGTGACGTACAAGCCCGCCAAGGGCTCACCTTTTTCGTTGTGCACCGAGCCCGATACGTCGGCCGCCTTGGCCGATAGCACAATCTCCATGGCTCCCGGCGCGCCGGAGGTCATATCCAGAGAAGCGTGGGTAATATCCTGGCCCCCAAAGCGGATCGACTTCACGTAGGTTCCATCCGGCAGCCCCAGGACGTTCCAAGAGTACTTGCTGGTGCCGACGCCTCTGATTTGGAAGATACCGTCGTCTTTGATCTGGCTCGATGAGGGAGAGGCGATGCCTGTACCCTCAGCGTCGGATAGCGCAAACAGAAGTCGTGGCCCAATCGCCGCCGGAGTTGCCGCCGGGGCCGCGGTCGACGCCGCCTGCGGATTCTGCACTGCGGCGGGATGCAGTAAGGTTTGTAGATCGCTGTCCTCCACCTTGACCGTGCCGTTGATCTCCGCCCCCGGAACTAGGGTGAACACAAGATTTTCAATGTTCGAATCGGTAATGTTGATTTCCATTCGGCCGGTGAGCGCAGGAGCGGTGTTCCCGTTGAGCGTAACCCCGGAAAGCACCTGCAGGACATAGGTCCCGGGAATCAAGTTGCGAAACTCGACGGAGCCGTCCGGACGCGGCTGCGTCAGATTGGTCAGCACGCCAAGCACGCCCGAGCCCGAGGTGTCCTTCGGCATGAACCCCACGAGGAGGCCCGCGGGCGCAGGCGCGCCGGTCCTGCCATCCATGACCTTGCCGCGCACCGAGTAAACCGCAGCCCGCCGGACCCGCACGTCAACGCCGCGCATCTCAGCGCCTGTCGTGACATCCAAGGGGGCCGCGCTGGACATATCGAGGCCGTTGGGGTAGAAGGTGGTGACGTTACCTTGTTGCTCACCCTTGCTGCCGGAGCGGTCTCCTCCAGTCAGCGCCGGGACCAAGTTGCGCGGGTTGACGCTCAGGTAATAGCGTCCCGGCGCCAGGTTGGCGATGCGGTATTCACCCTGATCGTTGCTCGCGGCGTTCCCAGCGGGCGCTAACTGCCGGTGGCCGCGAACGTAGTTGTTGCGCATCACCTGCACCTGCGCCCCCGTGACAGGATCACCGTCTTGATCGGTGATCTTGCCCGAGACCACGGCCTGCGGCGTCATCTTGATATCCATGCCGCTCGCCCGATAACCCTCTGTGACGTTGATCTGGATTCCCGGAGATGAAATGTTGCGGGCCCCGTACCGTTGCGTCACGAAGCCGGCCTTCTCAGCGGAAAGCGTATAGCGGCCGACAGCCACGTCGTCGAATACGTATTTGCCTTCGTTGTTGGTGGATTCGGTATAGGACTGCGGCGGCGTACCGTTTTGCGCCGGTCCGATGCTTTGCAGCCGAAGAGTAGTCTTTCGCAGCATTTCGCCGGTGAGGCTGGCCACGCTGCCTTCCAGGCGCGTTTTCTTCTTTTCGGCGTCGCTGGGAACGAGCGGCTGAGCGCCCGGCGCAGTGGATTGAGCTGCGGCCAAGGAAACGCCCAGTAGCAGGGCGAGCAAAGTGGGGCCGGTCCCCGACCGGCCACGGGGCTTAACCGGATGAAGCCCCAGGGCGTCAGCCCGGGGTTGCTTGGCATTCGCCAAGCTCAGACTTCTTGAGCTACGCATAGATTCCTCCTAGGGAAGCTTCGCGAGTTCAGCCGCGATCCGCTCGCGGGAGATGAGCTTCAAATCGGCGGCGAGATGAGAGTTCTCGTCCAAGTGAATCCTGGCTGCCTCACGCTCGAAGCGCCTGCGGAATTCGGAATACTCGACCAGTCCATCACTCGCATCTTCCCAGGCGGCGAGATAATAATCGCCCGGCGGCAGATTGCCGATCAGGACCGTCCCCTTTTGATCCGTGGTGCCGGACTTCACCCCTCCCACTGCGTCCCAACCGGCGCCATCCCTCGGCCAAAGTGAAACTCGAATTCCCTGCATCGGTACACCGCCTGCGTTGCGCATCGTGCCGGTCACGTCAGCCGCATGGGGCGAGAGCAGAATGTCGATGGTTCCGCCGCCGCCTTTGGTCAGATCGAGAGGCTTGCGGGTGATATCAGTGTCGCCGAAGCGGACCGACTTGACGTAGAGCCCTTCCGCCATAGGGCTCGCGCTCACGCAATAAACCGCGGGAGCAACATTGGCAATCTGGAATGCGTCCGCCGTTACCCTTCCGCCGCGGTTGTTGTATCCCGGAATCTCATATTCGCTCAATCCGATATTGGTGACACCGGCATTTTTCGCGTCGCCATCTTCCAGCCTGATCCGCCCGCTGATCCCCACGCTGGCGAGCAGTGGAACCGTGATGCCGTTCACGTCGCTATTGGTGACTGTTATTTCACGCCGTGCAAACGTGGGAGATTGCGGCGCGGTCTGCAAGATGTAAGTGCCCGGCAGAAGATCGCGGAATTCAAAGTTTCCATCGGGTGACCGAGGGGGATTCACCATAGCCCCGAGGTTCGAACCGAAAACCGTTTCATCCTTCGAACGAATCGCCAACGAGGAGTTCGGCACGGCCGCGCCGCTTTGATCGACGGCCTTGGCGCGCACCGTATAGACCTGCTCCTTGCGCATGGTGATGTCGAGCCCTTGAATCTCCGCGCCGGTCGCGACATTGAGAGTCTGGGCGCTCTTGAGATCCACGGCGCTAGGGTAGTAACTCGTGACCAGGATTTGCGTGATGCCGGGCTTACGAACCGGTTGGTCGTCTCCGGGCGGGGGCCCAAACTGGGAGCGAGGGTCCTGAACGCTTACGTAATATCGTCCCGCCGCAAGACCGGCGATGCGAAATCTTCCTTCGTCATCAGAAAGGGCAAAGCCGGCGGAGGTGAGCTGCTTGCGTCCACGGACATAATTGGCGCCCAATACATTGATCGACATTTTCGCCACGGGATCGCCGTCCGGATCGAGAACGCGGCCATTGATTATCGCGGCCAAGGTCAATTTGAAGTTCAGGTCCTTGAGCGTATCGCCGGCGCGGAGCGTGAGCGTGGCTCCGCCCAAGTTGGTAGGCGAGCTATATCTCTGTGTTACGAAACCGTTCTTTTCGGCGGAAAGAAAATAGCGGCCTGGAGGTACGTCGTCGAACAAGAACTTGCCGTCATCGCCGCTGGTTACCGTGTAGCTGGCGATGGTTGTCCCTTGCGGAACCGTGCCTTGCAGCCGCAGCGTCGCTTTGGACAATGCTTCACCGGAGAGGTTCTGAACCGCGCCTTCCAGCCGGATCTGTTTGGGGGGCTCCGCCGGTTGCCCGGCGGCGAAGAGCGCGCTGAATACCAGCGCAACGGGGACTTGGCGCATGAATTACGCTCCCTTGGGCTTGATTTTACTGTATTTGGACGGCACCTAGAGTAATTTGTTTCCAGGAAAAGAGAAAAATGGTGGGGCGGACCCCCTGGTCCGCGCGGGTCCCCCCGGACCCGCCTCTGGAGTTTACACATTTCAAGCCCGTGAACCCCGCCCTTACGGGACGCGGCTTAACCGATTAAGACGCAGGGCGTCAGCCCGGGGTTGCTTGGCCGGTCAGTGACCGGCCCCACTCCGACCGGTCCCTTGTCATGATGTTCACAATGGCCGGTTATTCCACCGCAATCAGCGAGGTTGCCGGAAAGTAGTGGGCCAGAATCGCACGGAAGGTAGCTCCCATCGCCGCCATCGCGGCCGCACCCCTCTGGCAGAGGCCCAACTGGTGTCCCGAGACGCGGCCCTTGATGGGACATTCCACCGCGAAGTAAGGATAGTCCTCCAACTTCCAGCCCGCTTGCTCCAACGTCCGCGTGTGGCCGCCGCAATCGGCGGAGTACAGTGCAGCGAACACTTTGCCCTGATACGCCAGTGCGAGGCCGTGAGTCTCATTCGTGGCGCGCATCGCAGCGCTCGCGGGCGGTGGAGGCTCCTTCATGAACTGGCAGTGAGTCGTGTCGCAGAAATCATACCCGTCGTGGCGATGACGCGACGCAATCAGGAACGAACGGGCCGCCACCGCCTGCGCCTTTAGCGCCTCCAAGCCCGCCCTCATCGATTCGGCCGCGACGATCGAAGCCACCGCCGTCTCCCGGTCCATCTCGACGATCGCAAGCAAATGACCCGCCTCCCGCCGGACCTCCAAACGTCCGTGAAACTCACGCTGGATCTTGCCGGGGACGCTCAGCACGAACGCCGCGGGAGCGCCATCGCGTCCAGTCACGCGCGCGGCGGAACGGAGCCGGAAGGAGCGGGCTCCTTCAAGCGTCAGCGTTCGTCCCTCCTGCTCTACCACTAGTACACCCGCACCTGCTGGTCTTATATCCAGCTCTGTGGGGTGGAACAGTCCGAAGACGCTAACAGTGACAAGAGCCAGCATTCTATCTCCCGGCCTGGATGACCTTCAGCATGCGGGCCGCTGTCTTGGCCGCCTCCGCGCCCGGCACGTTGTGGACCCGCGCCAACAGAGCCAACCGCGGAGCTTCCGCGGGATCGAGCACCATCGTAAATCCATCTCCCGCATGTCCCAGATGTTCCACACACGGAGCTGTTCCTGTCTTAGCCATTTCCCCGCGCCCGATGGCCGATGCCGTTCCCGATTTCGCCGCCCGCTCCAGGCCCGCGAGAATGGAATCGATCTTGGGCTCGCCGCTTCGACTCGCCAGTTCCGCGTAGGCTCGCGTCAGACTGAGAGGAGCGATGCGCCAGTCGGTTCCCAATCCGATGCGTGCTTCCGGCGTGGCCGCATCGGGCGCGGAGACTCCATACGCCGCGCACACGCGCGCCAGCGCCGGCATGTCCACCTTCCGCGCGAGATTCAGGAAATAGGCATTACAGGAGTGAGCCAGGGCGTCCACGAAGCGCAAACGTCCGTGGCCTTTCGCGAGCCAGCAGGCGCTGGCCGCTCCTTTACAATCGAACTGCGGAAACGGTCCGGCGAACGCTAATGCGGTAAACGGCTTTACCAGAGAGCCCACGGGAATCGGTGTATCAGACTCTGGCCATCTAAGATCCAGTACTTCGCGAGTGCGCGCGTCCAGCACCAGATAGTTCAGGTCTTGTTGCGGAAATGCCCGATCGAGCAGGGTCATGTTTTCTCAAGCCAACGTCACGGCCGCAGGCGATACACGGCCGTCTCGCGCAGCATCGCTCCTGTATCGTGAACCGTGAGTGTCGCCGAATCGACGCGTGCCAGAGAACGCCCCAGGCTGGCGATATTTTCAGAATAGAAACTCGGCTCATGACCGACATTGTCGTCGCCGTCGTCCGGTTTGCGCGCCGTCCCCGGGAAGTCAATGAGCCGTGTCATGCGTTCGAAGTTAGGCAGCTCTCGTCCATGCCTCCAAGACGCCTCGTAGATGGCGCCGGCCACCGCCGCTTGTGTCCGCCTCGCTAGGATCGCGCCCACCATTTCCCGCGAATCGCCCAGGATGAGGCGCGGTCCATCCACCGCGAGCACGACCGCGCCTAAGCTGTCCAGGACCTGCGTACCGTTGGCGCCCGTGCGCCAGCTCGCTCCGAGTCCTGCATTCGTCCACAGACCATTCACCGCGGTCGTAAGCGCGGCTTGAATCTGCGCGGCGTTCCACGGCGTGGAGGCAAGCAGCACCAGCGCCGCTTGCGGCCGTACAAAAACCTGATCCGGATCGACCCGCGTTGACGAGACTTCGAGCATCGCGTTCAGCTTCACGGCGCTCAGACGTTCCCGCAGCGCGGTGAAAGCCTGTGCCGAGCGGTCGTCCACGATCGGAGGCTGGTCGATTGTTTCTTCCAGGTCCAGCGCTGAGCCTGCGTCGGAGACGCGGTCTGTCCCGGGGGCTTGGATTCGACGAGGCGCTCCCGCGACCCCGCTGAATAGTTTTTCCTCGATCCACCCGGCCGCTCTAGCCGCATCCGGGTTGGCCCAGACGCGATAGAATCCCGCGTCCGCCGGAACCAACGCGAGAAGTTGTCCAGCCGCGGTTTCCGTGGCGGATATATCAGCCGTGGGTAACGCGCGCAGCAGCACTCGCCTCTCGCGCACTTCGCCGCGCGCTCGCTCCAGGTCCGCCAGACCGGACCGGAATTCTTGAAGAGCGGCGGTATTCCGCTGGATCCAATAGGAGCGGAAGTGCGGCGTCGCCGCCAATCGGTCCACGTTGTAGACCAGCCGCAGATCTCGATCACCGGCCGGCGCAGCCTGCACCGCATCAGCAAACCACGCTTCTGAAGCAAGCGAAGGACGGGGCAGGCGGGCGATGAGTTCCAAGGCGCCCGCGAGCTGCTCTTCACTCGTGGCCAGGAGCAACATGTCGCCTGTGTAGGCAACGGCCGCCACCCGGCGCGAGACCTTGTCTTCCTTGATGTAGTAATCCACGTTCCCCGCGCGGCGCATTTGATAGGTGGAGCGCGCTCGCCACAAGGCCGTGCTCAAAGCCCGCGCCGAGGGGAGCCTGGTGATGCAGAGAAACTCCAATTTGCCGATATTGTAAATCGCGAGCGACGAATTGCCCCCGGCGACGGAGCTCAGCAATACATCATCCGGCGGCACGCCGGCCGCCTTGGCAAACTCGTCTCGCGCATCCTTCAATTTGAGGTACAACCGTGAACGCGAAAACACTTCGTGGTTGCTGCTCTTGACCCACGACGTTTTTTCCGCGGAGCCATTCCAATCGGAGAGCAATGACCCGAAGTCCTTGGCCTCCAGATACACCAATGCTCCAGATGGGAAAAAGCCTGCCAGGGTCGCTGGTGCATTCTGCGCCAGGGCCCACCACAGCGAAAGCGAACTCGCGCAAACCATTGTCACGATCAAGAGTTTCTTCGTCACTGTGTCACCCTTGGACGCACCAAATGAGGCTGGTCGAGGTTGTCACTGAACACCGGCCGGCGTGCTTCATTCCTGGCGCGGAGATCCAGTTGGGTCTGCAAACTCCGCCGCACCGGATCGGCTGGAGGAAGGCCGGCGATTGTGTAATATCGCAGGGCGCTGGAAAGATCACCCAATCTCTGATTGATATCACCCATCGATCGCGCCAGAGTCTTGAGATCGGCAAACGGCAGTAGACGCAGACGCCACATTGCATTGGCCAGCCCGTCGTGCCGGGCTTCTGCCGCGGCGCGGAACAAAGGCGCTTTTGCGCCATTAATCGCTGGGTTGATGGCGAGCGCCGCGAGATAGAGGCGCTCGCGGACGGCGGCATCCGTCGCTACCCTAGCGGCTTCCAAACGCGTGGTCCACGCGTAGGTCGAGGCAGCCTGTACGCCAGCGGCCCAATCCGTTTGCGAGGACAAGAACGCAAGCTCGGCGTCCACACCCGTAAGAGGCGCAGCCTTCAAACGCCGCAATGCCAGCGCCGCGGCGGTCCGCGAAGCATAGAACGCCTTGTCGGACTTCGCCACCGCAGTCAGGCCCGCTACCGATGATTGAATATCCGCGAGACGTCTCTGCGCGTCTGCATTCCAGGGCTCGGCCTTCGTCAGGGCAGAGAGGAATTCCACGGCGTCACTTGCCCGCCCCGCCTTTTCCAAGAGCGTGGCCGCGGGATCCAGTCCCGAAAACGGAGGCTCCATCACAAGCACCATGCGTCGCAGGAGCGCCAACGCTCCGGGCGTGTCGTTTTCCTGCAACCGAATCTCGGCAAGACCGGCGAAGGTACCCACCTGCAACTGACCGGAATCGAGCTCGTGGCGATATACAAACGCCAGCACTCGCCGGGCGGAGGCTGCCTCACCTTCTTCGCGCAGCTTATCCCCGGCCTCCCGCAATGGACCCAGCGGGAGCGGTTCTGAATAACCGGCGAGCAAACCGACAAGAGCATTCGTGTGCGCCGCCGCGCGAACTTCCAGCGGAACAATTTGCTCCAGCCGAAGCTTTCTCTCGTCCGCGGAGATGCCGGACAGAATCTCACGCACACGATCATACATGCGCCGGTCCAAAAGATGCTCGGCCCAGGTCATGCGCCAATTCAGCTCCTGGTTTCGAGCCTCTTCGAGACCCGTGCCAAACGTCTGTGCCACGCGCGCATGAGCGCTTTCGACGATGCGCTGATACAAGACATCGCGCTGCGCTTCGGGCACCCAGTCCCGCTCGACGATGCTGCCCAGGAACTCCACTGGGTCCGCCGCGGAGCTGCTCAGGTCGGCGATCCACCTAACCCCGGCGGCTGGATCTCCTGCCGCTGCCAATGCGTCTTCGAGCAGCGTGTCCGCCTGGAATGCGCCGTTGCGGCGAATGTACAAGCGCAGCAGATTGTCGATAGTGTCCCGCAAGGGGGCCAATGTTTTCGCGTCACCCACGTGCACAAGAGTGGCGCTTAGATCCGGCCAGAACTTCGCAGGCACGCTGCGCCCATTCATCATGTTCAGGAAGGCCGCGAACGCCAGCTTCCACTCAGCGACCGCTTCGTCGGCGCGGCCCGCGCGCGCGGCAAGTACGGCGAGCCGGTCATGTACATCAGCACGCGAAGGGTCGAGCTCCAATGCAGCGTGGTATTCGGCGGATGCGCCCGCCGCATCGCCGGTATCCAGGAAATACTCGCCGAGATCAAAATGGGCCTGAGAACTGCCCGGCCTCGCCTCGATCATGGCCGGCAGATAGTCCTCGCTGCCGCCTTGCTTGGTGGATGCCAGGTATTCGCCGAATCGGCTGCCATAGTAGAACCACTGGTCGCCCGCCAGTCGCGCGGTCCGGTCGACGGGCTTCCCGATTCGCGCCCCGATGGTCATGTCGCCGAGAATGTCCGTAAATGCAGAACGGACCGGAGCCGTCGCGTTGGCATAGTAGAGTCCTGTCAATCCCGTGTACGCTTTGGTCCATAGCGGACCCGCGGTGCGTCCTCGCGCCGTGACGGCTTGCTGTGAGAGCGCCGCCGTGCCGCGAGCCACCACAAAATTGAGGACTCCGTTCACTGCGGCGCTGCGTTGGTCCTGCGCGAGCACCGCCGTCAGCCGCTGCGGCTGGGCCAGTAACAACTCGTTGTAGCGTTCGAATAGCGGCCCGGACAGCGGAGCGCGATTGTGGGCTCGCTCCAGCACGCGCAACTCCGATACCGCGTCGCCGGCCGCCCGGAAACTGTCCGCGGCTTGTTCCAACTCCCGTCCCCTTGGCGCATTGACGGGCCGGGCGCGATCATAGGCTTCCAGTTGCCGTCCCATCTCCGCGAAATTCAGCCGGGATTGCTGCAGCTCGATAAGTCTCTGCAGGTATCCCTGGGCTTGCGGAGCGGCCGGCCGCGCGATCAGAGCGGCATTCAGCCACTGTGTTTCGAGATCGCCTAGTCCCGCGGCGCGGGCGATTTCAATCCGCCGGGGCACCGTAAGCAGGGCGGTTCCCAGCTTGGTTTTTTCCTCCGGCGAATAAAACTGCGAGACGGCCTCGCCCATCACCTGCGCCGCGTCGGCAGCCACTGGAGCCGGCCAACTGCCCATGCGAGCGAAGACTGCATTGGTGTCCCGCAACCGGGTGACGATCAGCGTATACACGGAAGCCGCGTCAGCGATCACGCTTTCATCCGACCCAGCGAGGGTTAGTCCCTGCTCTGCGAATCGCCTCGCTTCACTCAGCATGTCCCAGGACTTCAGCTCCCGCGCAACCATGATGTACTTCTGAGGGTTCTCCGGCCTGCCGTCAATCCATCCCTTGGTGAGCGCCGCGACCGCGTCCGCGTTCCGGCCCTGGCGGGCTCGCAACTGAGCAAGCTTCTCCATCCACTGCGGATCGCGATAGGTGAGATCGTACAGCTTTTCGGCGCTGG
>Ga0207110_10005_pt1 | contig 53757 bp, 49 predicted proteins | sample Alteio_BWMinHeat_74_FD_153582 | JGI IMG/M metagenome (GOLD analysis project Ga0207110, IMG submission 153582) | Enriched cells from forest soil in Barre Woods Harvard Forest LTER site, Petersham, Massachusetts, United States -... | ecosystem: Environmental > Terrestrial > Soil > Temperate forest >...
TTAATCGTGCGAAGAGAACCCACTGCCGAAGCCTCGTTCGCGGCCATACGGGACCGGAGGAGGTTCGGAATTGCGATGGCCGCGATGATCAGAATGATCGCCACGACGATCAAAAGCTCGATAAGAGAGAAACCCTTCTGTTTCTTCATGCTATCTCCTTGAGAATCTATTTTATAGTGCCAGAGCACGCCATGAGATAGTGCAACGGGGAGACCACTCTCTAAAACTTTGGTACTGGATTGGACTGTAAAATAAAACCTTTACATACAGTGACTTAGCTTATTTTCGGTGAGGGTGCCAACCCCCGTAGGTTGCTTTCAGATGCTTTGGCACACTGGATTGTGACGTTTTTGGTCACCTCTGATGGCCCAAAAGCGGCTCCTCCTCCCTAGGGCTTTTGCGCCCACTGTCTGGCAGAGATTCGAGTGGGTCTCGCGTCAGCTCGCAATACTTCGGCAGGCCCCTCTTCCTGCACTTTTGGGCGGGTAGGCGACGTGACTGTCCTTGCGGACGAGATCGCCAGCTGGCTCTCCAGCAGAAGTGCGGCGGCGACAGTCAGCGTTATGAGAGTCCACGGGATAAGGGGCGAAATCCAAAACAAGTGCGGCTGAAAACGCAACAAGGTCATCCAGAGAACGGTGGCCGCAAATCCAAAGACGATCGCCCGAATGCGCCAGGCATCGCCCCAGGCAGACAAGAATGAGAAACTTGCCAGAATCATCAGCGAAAAGGGCATGGCGACTACCAGGTCCACCAGATAATGCTCTCCCGTTCCCAAGGTGGACAGCACTGTGAAGATTAGGAAAACCAGAGTGACGGCGCGAACCCACCTTGGCGCGCCTCTCGAGCACCACCAAGCGAGCAAAGCCCAAGTCATGTGCAACGAGGGCATGGCATTAGGGAATCCGAACAGGCGAACCGGCTCCAAACGCAAATGTTGGATGGCGCTGGCCGAAAGGGGATGCAGAGGAAAATTGCCGCCAAACAGATAGCCTGGTCCCAGCGCGGGGAAAAGATTGTAGAACAAGATCCCAAGAGGACCGGAGACGAGGAAGGCGAGGAAGATAGGTTTGGCCTTTTTGAGTTCGCGTAAAAGGATGTCGGCGAATACGAACATATAGATCGAGGAGATTGCCATATACACAGCGTTCGAAACCTTGCCAAAGAGGGGCCACTTCAAGAAGGCTTTTCCCAAGAGAAAGCTTGGTTGGAAACGTAGGCTGGCGTCGAATGAGTAGAGATAGAGGTCGAAGCCCTTGGGATTGGCCTTGGCGACCCAAGTCAACATGGAGGGTATGACCCAACCCAGGCAGACCATCGTCAAGCCGGCGACAAATCCCCAAGCGATCACGGCTCGCCGATCATTGGAGGACCACACTGTTCGAATGGCCAGGGTGGCCAGACTGGCCAGGCCCACGCAGGTCAAACAAAGGGGAGCGCCGGGAGGAAAGTGATCACCGCGAGCGGCAACTGCGACCAAGGCAGCGGTGGAGACGGCAAGAAGTGCCAACTCCGAGAGTGTGTGCCGCAAGCGGAGATGCAGAACCGTGACGCTGACAAAGGTGGTAAAGAAAGTGTATTCGGTCTTTGCGAGGCGCAGAAAATAGGCGGTGGCAGCGACGAAAATCGCCGCCGCTACGAGCAGGGCTGTCAGCAAAATGCGAATGATGCGCTCAGACGTGGCGTTCATTGCTCGATTCCAAAAAGCCGCTCTGCATTCCTACTTGACCTTTATCTCACACGGGCTGTTGAAGTTTGTTGCTTTGGTGAAACCTGTTTATTCAATTGACTAACCGCCTGAAGGGGCAAGCTATCAACCTGAGCGTCCCCAAGGCGCCGGCTAAAGATTGTGCTTCTTGGCGAAGTGCCGGAAGGAACGATAGCTGATCTTCAAGAGGTCCGCGGCTTTGGTGCGCACGCCGCCCGACTTTTCCAGGGCCAGCCGGAGGTAGTGACGCTCCGCCTCGGCAATCTCCTTCTCGAAGTCCACGCCCTCCGCGGGAAACTCCGCGATGGAGCCGCCGGTTGCTCCCGCCGTTGGATTACCCGCATAGCCGGCAATGCGATCCGGCAAAACGCGCAAGGAAATCTCTCGACCGGTCTCCAAAGCAACCGCCCGCTCCATGGTGTTCTCGAGTTCACGAACGTTACCCGGCCAATCATACAATTCCAGACGGTTCATGGCCTCGGGTGAAATTCCTTCAATCGGTTTTTCCATCGTCTTGCGAAAGCGTTCGAGGAAATGCCGTGCCAGGAGGGGAATGTCTTCGCGGCGTTCTCGCAAGGCCGGCACGAGGATCGGGATGACGCTGAGCCGGTAATAGAGGTCTTCGCGGAAGCGGCCCTCGGCGATCTCTTTTTCGAAACTTTTGTTGGTGGCCGCGATGATGCGCACATCCACATCGGATTCTTCCGTGCTGCCAATGGGGCGGACTTTGCCCTCCTGGAGCACGCGATAGAGTTTCACCTGCATGGTGAGGCTCATGTTTCCGATCTCGTCCATGAACAGAGTGCCGCCGTGGGCTGCCCGGAAAAGTCCCTGGCGATTTTCATTCGCGCCGGTGAAAGCTCCCTTCATGTAGCCGAAGAGTTCGGATTCCAAGAGGGTCTCGGGGAACGCGCCGCAGTTGATGGTGATAAAGGGAGCTTGCGCGCGAGCGCTGTTTTCATGGATGGCGCGGGCAACCAGTTCTTTGCCGGTTCCGCTTTCGCCGGTGATCAGCACGCGGCTGGTTTGCGGAGCCACGGTCTGGATCATGTCGAAGATGGCGCGCATATTCGCACTCTGACCAATGATATTGTCAAGCCCGGTGAGCCGGCGAAGTTCGCGGCGAAGATAGCCGGCTTCTTTCTTCCATTTCAGACTCTCGGACACCTCATGGACGGCGAGGCGCAATTGATCAACGAGCGAGTCTCCTTTGACAACGTAGCGGTCGGCGCCAGAGTTGAGGGCCGCGATGGCAGTGTCCAGCGCGGGCAGCGCGGTCATCAAAAGGAAGAAAGAGCCCGGGGCGATTTCCTTGGCGAACTTAAGCAGATCCACGCCACTCTCGCCCGGCATGCGGACGTCGGAAATAATAATGTCGAAGATTTGCGATTCGAGCTTGCGTTTGGCAGCCTCAACGCTATGCGCCACTTCCACCCGGTGGCCTTCCTTGCGGAAGGTGATTTCCAAGAGCTCGCCGATGGATTTCTCATCGTCAACCACGAGAATATGGGGCATCTCCCGGGTCGCTTCGCGGATTGCAGCTTTCGTTCCTTGCATGGCGCCTCACGCGACTCGCGGCAGCTCGACGATAAATTCTGCGCCGCGGTCTTTCTCGGAAATAACGCTGATTCTGCCACTGTGAGCCTGGACGATCTGGTAAACGATGGATAAGCCGAGGCCCGTGCCGCCCTCAAAACTCGATTGGAGGGGCTCAAAAATCTTGGATCTTTGCTTGGCGTCCAGGCCAATTCCCGTATCGCGGAAAGCGATGCGCAGCCAGAAGGGACGCTGGTCGAGCTTTATAGTGAGCGTGCCGCCGTCGGGCATGGCGCGCAGCGCGTTGTCGCAGAGATTCCAAAAGACCTGCTTGATCTTGTTGGCGTCCACTCGCGCGCGCAACTCGTGACCGTTGAACGCCCGGACAATCTGATATTTCGCGCCGAAGTCCGGCTTTTTCTCCATGAGCAACAGCGCTTCATCCAGCAGACTCCGCACGTCGGCCTCCTGGAACTCGTAGCTCCTTTCCCTGGAGTAGTTGAGAAAGTTGGTGATAATGCTGTTTAGACGCTCCGATTCCCTGCTGACAATATTGACCAGATGCTTTTCGTCTTCCTCGAGCGGCACCAGACGCGCCAACTCCTTGACCGCACCGGCCATGGCAGTAAGCGGCTGGCGAATCTCGTGGGCGATGGCCGCGGAAAGCCGGCCCAAAGCGGCCATGCGCTCTTTTGTCGCCACCTCCTGCTCCAGACGGCGCAGATCCGTGAGATCCTGGAAATTGAAAACATAGCCGCTACGCTGCGCATTACGCGAACGAAGGGGAGAGATACTAATGCCCAGATAACGCTGCTCGCCGGTGGGCGTACGGAAATCAATTTCCTTGCGGAGAGAGAGCCTCTCCGCATTGGCATAGTGGCCTGGCAGCCAGAAATCGTCGTTCAGCTCTTGCAGCTTTTTCCCGCGTAAGTCGCTAAATCGCAATCCCAGGATTTCTTCTCCGGTGCGGTTGAGCAACACAATGTGCCCGTCGAGATCGGTGGTCAGCAGCCCTCCACGCATGGAGTGAATAATGTCTTCGGTAAAATCCTGCAGGCTAAGCAGCTCCTCGCGTTTCTCTTCCAACTCCGCGCCTTTGCGGCGGAGCGATTGAGCCAGGAGACTCGCGAGATAAGCGACCGCGAGAAAACCGAGAAGATTCATCACCAACCAGGTACGCAGGCTTTCCGGAGTCGGCAGGCTTGCAGAAGTGCGGGCGAGCTTGCCGGCGTACACAAACATGGTCATGGCAACAAGAAGCAGGAAGCACACAGCGGTGATCAGGAAGGCAATGCGGCGCGAAAACAGAATACTGCCGACAATGATGACGAGAAGATAGAGCGAGATGAAATAGCTCTCCTGAAGACCCGTGGAATACACGAGCAGCGAAATCATGGCGACGTCGCCGGCCACCTGCAGACCGCCATGCCATTTCGCTTGCGGGACCCAGCGCAAAAGAATGAGATCCAGCAGACCGAGAGTGATCCAGAAGATGATCAGCGGGAGAAAAAAACGATTGGTGCTGAAACCGGGAATGTACTGGGGCCAGACAACTCCGACGGTCAGGATGAGGGTGATCGTCAGGAGACGAACACGCGTCAGCCAGTCCAGCCACTCCTGTGTAGCAAAGCTTTTGTCCATTGCTCGCCCGTGCCTTTTCCCGGCATCCGGGTATCCCCAAGTTCAGGCAGGAAAAACGGAGGACAGAGGTTCACTGCTCTGCCCTCCGCAAAGAGGGTTCTACCGGGCGGGCGGACGCCCGGTCTAGTGCATCGAGCTCAGCTTGCCGATCAGCGAGAACAGCGGCAAGTACATGGAGATAACTACGCCGCCGACGATCACGCCCAAAAAGACGATCATGATGGGCTCGAGAGCAGTCAGCAAGTCTTTCACCGCCGCGTCAACTTCTTCTTCGTAAAAATCAGCGATCTTCTGCAGCATGGCATCCATGGCGCCGGTCTGTTCGCCGACGGCAATCATCTGCGTGACCATGCCGGGAAATACTTCCGAATCCCGCAGAGGCTCGGTGAGCGACTTGCCCTCTTCGAGCGACTTGCGCACCTGCTGCAAAGCTCTTTCGACGACCGCGTTACCCGCGGTCCTCGCGGTGATGTCCAGACCTTCTAGGATCGGCACACCGCTGGAGATGAGCGTTCCGAGAGTCCGGGTGAAACGCGCGACGGCAATCTTTCTCATGAGCACGCCGAGCACGGGCAGTTTAAGGATGATGGTATCCAGGATGAAGCGGCCCTGCTTGGTTCCGTACCAGGCCTTTAATCCAAAGACTCCGCCTATGATGGCCACGACGATGAGCAAGCCAAAAATGCTGCCGACAAAGTTGCTCAAAGCGATGACGATTTTCGTAGGTAGCGGGAGGTCCACGCCCAGGCCCGCGAACAGGGTGGCGAAGATTGGCACGACTTTCCATAGCAACAAAGTGATTACGCCGCCGGCTACCGTCAAAACGCCGACGGGGTAAACGAGAGCTGACTTCACGGCGCGCTGCAGCTTGACGTTCTTTTCGATGTAGGTGGAAAGGCGCTGCAGAATGGTATCGAGAATACCGCCGGTCTCGCCCGCTTCCACCATGTTCACGTACAGAGCGTCGAACACTTTTGGCGAGGTGCGCATGGCTGCCGAAAGCGTCGCGCCGCCTTCGACCTGGCTTCGCGTGCCAACCAGGACCTTCTGAAAAAACTTGTTCTCCTGCTGGCTGGCAAGAATCTCGAGACATTGAACGAGCGGCAAGCCCGCGTCGATCATGACCGAGAACTGGCGCGTGAAGATGGCAAGCTCCTTGGCCTTCACGCCTCCACCGAACTGGGGCATGTTGAACTCTTTGCCCTTTTCGGTCATTTTCGTCGCAGTAATCTGCTGACGCTTGAGCAAATTCTGCAGCTCGCCCTTGTTCGCGGCCGTCATCACGCCGCTGACACTGGAGCCGGAGCGGCTCGTTCCTTGATATTTATAGTCCGGCATTTGATTGCCTCCTCATTCCGTTAATCCTTCCGGCATCGGGCCGTCCAGATTCTCGAATCTCTGCTAGCGTTTGCTGCCCACAGGCGCCTTGCTGTTGCTGCCGCCTCCGCCAGGTGTAGAAACGCCGCGGTTGATCATGTCCTGAAGCTCATCAGCATTGGATGAACGCGACATGGCCATGTCCAGCGTAATGGCCTTGGTAAAGTAAGCGTTGGCAAGACCCTGGTTGAACGTCTGCATACCCGTCTGCCCCGTTCCGGTCTGCATCGCCGAATAAATCTGGTGGATTTTGTCCTCCCGGACCAGGTTGCGGATCGCCGGCGTCGGAATGAGCACTTCCATGATCATGGCGCGGCCGCGGCCATCGGCGCGCGGAAGAAGCGCCTGACAAAGAATGCCTTCGAGCACCATGGAAAGCTGCGCGCGAATCTGGGGCTGCTGGTGCGACGGGAAAACGTCAATAATACGGTTGATGGTGGAGGCTGCCGAGTTGGTGTGCAGGGTGGCAAAGGTCAAGTGTCCGGTTTCCGCGATGCGCAGAGCCGATTCGATGGTCTCAAGGTCGCGCATTTCGCCGATGAGAACGACGTCGGGATCTTCACGAAGGGCGGCGCGCAGGGAATTGGCGAACGAATGAGTATCAGCGTGGACTTCGCGCTGGTTCACGAGGCACTTCTTGTGGTTGTGGAGAAACTCGATGGGGTCCTCGATAGTGATCATGTGCTCTTCACGTTCGCTGTTGATCTTATCGAGCATGGCAGCGAGCGTGGTGGACTTGCCGGAGCCTGTCGGCCCGGTAACGAGGACGAGTCCACGCGGCTTGTCACACAGTCCCTTCACCACTAGTGGCAACCCAAGAGCGTCAAAGCCTTTTATTTCCCAGGGAATCGTACGGAAGACGGCCCCAACCGCGCCGCGCTGATTAAATACGTTGCCGCGGAAACGAGCCAGATTCTTCAGGCCGAACGAGAAGTCCAGTTCCAGGTTTTCTTCGAAGCGATGTTTCTGCGCATCCGTCAAAACGCTGTAGGCCAGCGATTTGGTGTCCGCGGCGGTCAGAGGCGGCATGTCCAGGGGCCGGAGGCGGCCGTGCACGCGCACACGCGGAGCGCTGTTCGTCGTAATGTGGAGGTCGCTGCCTCCCATCTCGATCATCTTCTTCAACAATTCACTCAGCGTGATGCCAGCCATCCGTCACCTTCGATTCTATAGAACCGTTTCGCGCAGGACTTCTTCCATGGTTGTCTGTCCCAGTGCAACCTTCGTCAAGCCGCTGCGCCGCAGCGTAATCATGCCCTGCTCGATTGCCTTCTTCTTCAATTCCAGAGCGGAGGCGCCGACGAGGATCAATTCCCGGAGCTCGTCGTTGATTTCCATTACCTCGTAAAGGCCCGTGCGGCCCTTGTAGCCACGCTTGCCACACGTCGTGCAGCCTTTACCATGATAAATCTTTGTCTTCTTCGCCTCTTCCGGGGAGTATCCAGCATCGATCAGCGCCTGCTCCGGCACTTCCAGTTCTTCCTTGCAATTCGAACAGATCCGGCGCACAAGACGCTGGGCGCAAATCAGGTTCACCGAAGTGGCCACAAGGAAAGGCTCGATACCCATGTTCATCAAGCGGCTGATGGTCGAAGGCGCATCGTTGGTGTGCAGGGTAGACAAAACCAAGTGTCCTGTGAGCGCGGCCTTAACGCCGATTTCCGCCGTTTCAAAGTCGCGGATCTCGCCGACCAGGATAATGTTGGGGTCCTGCCGCAGGAAGGCGCGCAGAGCAGCGGCGAAGTTCAAACCGATCTGCTCTTTCATTTGGACCTGGTTGATGCCCGCCAACTGGAATTCGACCGGGTCTTCCGCGGTCATAATATTTGTATCCACGGTGTTCAGCGTGGCCACGGAAGAGTACAGAGTGTTGGTTTTACCTGAACCCGTGGGGCCGGTGACCAACACCATGCCGTAGGGCTTCAAAATGTTGCGTTCGAATTTCTTGAGCGACTCCGGTTCGAAGCCGAGCTTGGTCATGTCCAGCCGGAGGTTTTCCTTGTCCAGCAACCGCATGACGATTTTTTCGCCGTACAGGGTCGGGACGGTGGAAACACGGAAGTCCAGTTCCTTTTTCTTTCCTTCGGCCTTGTACTTGATCATGATGCGGCCGTCTTGCGGCAAGCGCTTTTCCGCGATATCGAGCTTGGCCATGATCTTCAGGCGGCTGGTAATCGCGTCCTTCAAGCGCAACGGCGGAGTCATCACCGTCTGCAGCTGTCCGTCCACGCGGAACCTGACGCGCATCTCGAGTTCGTATGGTTCGATGTGAATGTCGCTCGCTCCGCGCTTCACGGAATCCGTCAAGATCAAATTGACGAGCTTGATGATGGGAGCTTCTTCCGCGGCCTTTTCCAGCGTCGCGGTGTCCAGCTCCGATTCTTCGGCAGCCAGCTCGAGTTCGTTGTCCTCGTCTACGAGGTCCTTCATCAAGTTGCTGAGTTCCTCGTGGTTCGACGCCGCTCCGCCGTAGAAGCGGGAAATGGCATCGCCGATGGCCGACTCCGAAGCCACTACCGGCTCGACGTTGAACCCCGTCATGAACTTGATATCGTCCATCGCGAAGACGTTCGTGGGATCCGTCATCGCAATGGTAAGGACAGAGCCGACGCGCGAAAGCGGAATCACCTGGTAGCGCGACGCCGTATCCTGAGGAATGAGCTTTATGACGTTGGGATCGATTTCGTAGTATTTCAGATTGATGGAAGGAACGCCGTACTGGCGGGAGAGCACGCCGGTGATGTCGTCGTCGGTGATAAAGCCCATCTTGGTCAGACAGCTTCCCAGCTTGCCGCCATTTGCACGCTGGAATTCCAGCGCCTTCTGCAGCTGGTCCTGGGTGATGAGGCTTTCCTTAACTAAGATTTCGCCCAAACGGACGGACATCCGCAACACTCCCGACTGGGTTTGCACCCAGCGCTCACCTTAACAAATGACGACGGAGAGCGTACCCAGAATTTATCGCTTCGTTCTGAAATGGCTAATACCTGCCCACCAGGACAGGTCCCATGGAAAGAGTACAGGTTGAATTCTTGACTTGCTTCTACGCGGTAGCTATCTTGCCTTAGAGATGTCAATGCGGCACATTTCGACACAATCTGCTTATGTTCCCGCTCTGCTGACGAAAATTGTCCGCGGGGCGCGCAGCCAATCCGATTTGGTAGTTTTCTTGGCATCCCGGCAGCGGGTTCCCTGATGAGCCACCTGGACAACAAGCAGCGCTGGGGTTTGGCTACCGGTGGAATTCTTCTGACGTTGCTGCTGGCCGCCGTCTTTACGTTCGGCTCGCTGGACGTCCCATTCGAACCACGCAACTGGCGCACGGTTATGTTGCTGTATGCGGTGTCCAGCTTCATCACCGCCGCCTTTCTGGTCTTCGCCCTTATTTTAGCGCGAAGTACGCTGCGGCTGTGGGCTGAACGAAGCCGCGAGCAACTTGGCGCGCGCTTCAAAACCAAGATGGTCGTGGGCGCCATGGCTATCTCGCTCCTACCTATCGTCTTCATGTTTATCGTCAGCTACTCGCTCATCAATCGAAGTCTGCTGCTCTGGTTTCCAAGGCCACTGGAGATTGCTTCGGAAGAAACCCAAAAGCTTTTGAATGATCTGGGGCGGACACAGTTGCCCCGGCTTCGCGGCATGGCTTTGCAGGCGCTGACGGAAACTACTGGGCCGAGGGATGACTATCTGCAACGCGCCGTTGCAAAGGGCGCGGATGCGGTGTGGATATTGGATCGGAATGGCAAGGCGGTCCGGGGCGGAGTGGTCTGCGACAACCAGTCCGAGGATCGCCGGGACAGCGTTTGCACGCAATCAGGAGTCTTGGGCGAATATCTGCGCCCGTTGCAGAGTGGAGTGGAAGTTTGGCAGGCGGGCGGAAAGACGTACTTTGGCACACGGCTGCCGATCCTGGAGGGTGGTCAGACCGCGGGATTCATCGTTGCAGCGAGTCGCACGAGTCCGGACATCCTCGGGCGGCTCACCACGATTCAATCCCAAACGCGTGAATACTACCAGGAGAAACAAGATCTGCGCGCGTTAAAACGCCAGATGCTTTTGATTCTGCTTCTCTTCACCGTGTTGCTGCTCTCCGCGGTGATGTGGGTGGCGCTGTTTCTTGCGAAACAGGTGACCGTGCCGATTCAGGCGCTGGCGGAGGGAACGCGCGAAGTTTCTTCCGGAAACTTTGACTACCAGGTGCCGGAGCAGGCGCAGGACGAACTTGGCGTCCTGGTGCGCTCGTTTAACACCATGACCACGCAGCTGCGGGATAATCGCTCGCAAATCGATCAGTTCACTCGGAATCTCCAGCTGGCCGTGCAGGAGCTGGAACGCCGGCGGCAGCTGATGGAGACCGTGCTGGAAAACATTCCGACGGGAGTCATTTCTCTGGATGCCGCGGGAGGAATCCTTCGCGCCAACAAATCGGTTACGCGCATGTTCGGGTCCGAAAGGAGCAATTCTCGCTCGCTGGAAGAGCTCCTCGGAGGAGAGGCGGGGCGCATCGTGCATTACTTGATGCGCCAGTCGCTGCGCATGGGCGTGGTTTCGCGGGAAATTGAAACGGTAGTGGAAGGGCGCGTCTTGCATCTTGCGGTGACCGTTAGTTCGCTTGGACCTCGGCGCGCGAATGCGGGCTACGTGCTGGTTCTCGATGACTTGACGGAGATGCTGCGAGCTCAGAAATCGGCCGCCTGGCAGGAAGTGGCGCGGCGGATTGCGCACGAGATCAAGAACCCGCTGACGCCCATCCAACTTTCCGCTCAGCGGCTCTCGCGATTCCTCGAACGCCGCGATAAGTCTCAAGTGGCCAGGTCTCAGAACTCCGAGCTGGTAAATTTAGTTCAGGAGTGCTCGCGGCTCATCGAGCGGGAAGTCTCGACGCTCGCGGCGCTGGTGAATGAGTTCTCCCAATTCGTGCGCTTCCCCACCGCGAAACTCTCGACTGCCAATGCGAATGACATTGTCCACGAGGCCGTGGAGGTTTTTGCCGGACGGCTCGACGGGATTGCCCTCAAAACCACTCTTGCCGAGAATCTTCCGTCGGTTCGCGCGGATGGCGGGCTGCTTCGCAGTGTGGTGGTCAATCTGATCGACAACGCCGCCGAGGCGCTCGAAAACTCCACGTTCCGCGAGATTGTCGTCTCAACGCGATCCCGCGCAGACGCGGAAACGATTGAGATCTGTGTGTCGGACACTGGCCACGGAATTTCACCGGAAGACAAAGACAAGCTGTTCCTTCCTCATTTCTCAACAAAGGGCCGCGGCACGGGCCTTGGCCTGGCCATCGCCGCGCGTATCATCGCCGAACACGGCGGCAGCATCCATGTCGAAGACAATCTGCCGGCCGGTTCGCGTTTTCTCGTGGAGCTCCCTGTTGCCGAACCAACGCCCGCTTCCGTTGCCGGATTTAGCGGAACGGAAACGATTCGATGACTCCCAAACCGTATCTCCTCGTCGTGGATGACGAGGCCGGCATCCGGGAATCTCTTTCGTCGATTCTCAAGGATGAGAGTTACCACGTGGAAGCGCTCGGCTCCGCCGAGGAAGCGCTTGAACGCGTGGCCGCTGGTGACATTGAAGTCATTCTTCTCGACGTTTGGCTTCCGGGAATGGACGGCCTGGAAGCCCTCAGCCGCATGCGGGCGCTCCCGCGGCCTCCCGCGGTCATTATGATTTCGGGTCATGGCACCATCGAGACGGCTGTTCGCGCGACAAAGCTTGGGGCTTTCGATTTCATCGAGAAACCTCTGTCCCTCGAGAAAATCATTGTTCTTGTCCGCAATGCCATTCAGCAACGGCGCCTCGAAGAAGAGAACCAGCTGCTGCGGAGTGAGTTGGGCCGCCGGTACCAGGTAATCGGCGACAGCGTGCCGATGAAAGCTCTGCGTCAGCAGATTGCCGTCACCGCGCCGACGAACGGGCGCGTTCTGATCTACGGCGAAAGCGGCACCGGCAAGGAGCTCGTCGCTCACGCGCTGCATGCCGCCAGCCTCCGCAGCAAGGGCCCCTTCGTGGAAGTGAACTGTGCCGCGATCCCGGAAGAACTGATCGAATCCGAACTTTTTGGCCACATCAAGGGAAGCTTCACGGGCGCCTCCGAAGACAAGACCGGCAAGTTTCAAAAAGCGGATGGCGGAACGCTGTTCCTCGATGAAATCGGCGACATGAGCCTGCGCACGCAATCCAAGGTTTTGCGAGTCCTGGAAGAACAGCGTTTCGAACGCGTCGGCTCGAATGAAACGATGAGCGTGGACGTGCGCGTAATCGCCGCTACAAATAAAAATCTCGAACAGGAAATCGCGCGCGGCGCGTTTCGCCAGGACCTTTTCTACCGGCTGAACGTGATTCCGTTTTTCGTTCCGCCGCTGCGCGACCGCAGGGAAGACGTTCCCACGCTGGCCCGGTATTTCCTGAAGGAGTTCAGCTCTGCCTACACCAAGAAAAATCGCGAGCTTAGCGATTCCGCCATGGAAATTCTGATCCGCTACCCTTGGCCGGGGAACGTGCGTGAACTCCGCAATCTTATTGAGCGGCTGGTGATTGTCTGCCCCCAGCCGCGCATCGAGCCGCACCACCTTCCCCCCGAACTCTTTCGCGGCGTTGCGGAGAGCCCTCATCATCCGTATTCGACGCTGCATGAAGCACGGAGCGCTTACGAGCGGGAGTTTATCCTGCGAAAGCTGCAAGAGCACCGCTGGAATATGACGCAAACCGCTACGGCGCTCGGCCTGGAGCGGAGCCATCTCTACCGCAAAATGAAATCGCTGGGAATCGCGGCGCCGGAATAGCCACGATCAGAGTGACTGATACGGCTCGCAATTCCCACAATGTCTCAAATTGAACATCGTAAAGCGCGCCAGGCCAGTGTAGAATCGCGCCATTCCTGGCTTTGACTTTGTAAAGCTGCTTCGGATCGGCGGTCATCCGGGCGGCCTCAAAATCCCGCCGCCGTGCCTCTCGTCGGGCACTTCCCCTGTCATTGCAGGTCCTGAACAGCATCGCGCGCACGACAGAATTGAGGAGAGTTTTCGAAATGAAAAAGACACTCGTCGCAGCTGCCCTGTTGTGTTTCTGCGTGCCGCAAGGACGCGCGCAAACGGCTGAGGTCGAATCCACGACGCGACCGCCGGCCGCTCCGCAACAGAGCACGTTTTTCCCAAGAAACTGGGTCCGCGGTTACACGGATTTCGAGGTGGCGCCTTCACACAATGAACCAGATCTTGGACGCTGCATGTTTCCACAGCCGGCCAACGCCGGTGGAATCGCGTCAACGTGCACGGCTTATGCACGGTATCTGCTGAGCGGCTACCTGGAGCTCCAGCCTCTTGGCCGAACTCCCGCGCGTCATTTATTTCTTTTTTTCGAACCGCGATTCAGCTTTGGGAGAAACATTCCGCAACTGAGTTACGGCGCTTCGATGGAACCGATCGCGTATGAGCGCTCCGTGGGAATCGGATTTCAATTGCCGAAGAATTTTGATATTCGCGTAACGCAGCATCAGGTGGATTATCTGGGGCGCTACAGCAAACTTCTTGGCTCTGCCGATCTGCGCACCAACGGTCCCTATGGCCTTTATGCCACAATTGGCGTCCGCTGGTCCTTTGGCGGATATGGCCGCACGGGCGCGCCGTCAGCCTACTGACCGAATCCGAACCAGGACAGTACCGCTCGTTCTCTAGATAACTGTTCCCGCGCAGAAATGCGGCTGGTAGCAACTACTCGCCTTTGCCCTGGTCCTCGCTCAAACCTTCCAGCTGAAAATGCCAATCCAATTCGCGAACTTTTTGCGGGCTCTCCCGCCAATCCGGCACGACCTTCACGAACAAACCGAGATAGATTCTCGTGTCGAGCAGCGCTTCCAGCTCCTTGCGCGCCTCCGTCCCTATTTTCTTGAGAACTCCCCCTTTGTGTCCGATGAGTATTTTCTTCTGCGTATCGCGTTCCACGTTCATAGTGGCTTCAATGCGAAGAAGCTTCGGCGTCTCCTCGAATTTTTCGACCACCACAGCTAGCGCATAAGGCACTTCGTGGTACATCACTTGAATCGCCTTTTCCCGGATGATTTCGGCGGCCAGAAAGCGTTCCGGCTGGTCCGTGACCTGATCCTCGGGAAAATACGGCTCGCCTTCCGGCAATTGCTTGAGAATCTCTTTTAGAAGGTCCTCGCAACCCGCACCCTTCAGCGCGGAGATGGGTACAATCGCCACGAAGTCAAACGCCTTCGAGAACGCTTCGATCAACGGCAACAGTTTCGGTTTCGGCACTTGGTCCACTTTGTTCAGTGCCAAAATCGTCTTGCCGCGAAAGCGCTTGGCTTTCTCCAGCAGCAGCTCATCCGCATGCGGCTGCGTGCGGCTGGCATCCACCATTAAGAGCAAGACATCGATGCCTTCCAGAGCCGCCGCCACTTCCTGCATCATTTGCCGTCCCAGCGCCGAATCCGCCTCGTGCAGTCCTGGCGTGTCGATGAAAACCATTTGTCCTTCGGGCTTCGTCACGATGCCCTGAATACGGTTGCGCGTCGTTTGCGGCTTCGAAGTCACGATTGCGATTTTCTGCCCGACCAGGCGGTTCACGAGCGTTGACTTTCCGGCGTTCGGCCGCCCAATGATGGCCACAAAGCCCGACCGAAAATCCTTCTTCTCCGTTTTTCCACTGTTTTCCATCGTCACTCTTCTCTGCAATCTCTGCGTTCCTTGCGCCTCAAACTTTTCCTGCTCGTTCCAGTGTTTCGACAGGTTCCGCTGCCTTCGCGTCTTTCCGTTCGTGGATGGCTAGCGCTTCGCCGGAGCCGCCGTCATGTGCTTGCGAATCCGTACGCGCAATACTTTTCTCTGGTTGGCTTCCAGGACTTCGAAGCGATGCCCTTCCAGCTCGATTTTGTCGCCCGGTCCGGGAACTTTCCCCATGGCATGGCTGAGCAAGCCGGCGAGGGTCGTCACCGCTTCGTCCGACTTGTCGCCAAACTGCACGCCGAGCAATTCCTCCACGTCTCCGATCGCCATGCTTCCGCGCATCACCAGTCCGCCGTCCGGCTCGCGCACCACGTCGGGCGCGGGCGGTCTTCCATCGTTGCCCTTTTCGCCGACGATTTCTTCCACCAGGTCTTCGATCGTGGCGATTCCCGCCACGGTCCCATGCTCGTCAATGACCACCGCCAGCGGCTGGCCCTTTTGCCGCATTTCGCGCAACAGCTCCGAACCCACTTTCGTTTCCGGTATGAAAAGCGCGGGCTTCGCAAGCTCCCGCACCTTGCGCTTGAGTAAGTCCTGGTCCGCAATCTGCAAAAGGTCCTGCGCGTAAACGACGCCGAAGATATCATCGAGTGACTTTTCATAAACGGGCATTTTGCTGAATTTCGTCTCGAGCACCCTTGCATGTAGCTCCTCGAGAGAGGCATCCGCCGGCATAGCCACGATGTCGGGCCGCGGTGTCATCACTTCGCGCACGCGCTTGTCGCTGAACTCCACGACTTGCTCGATCAGGTCCGCTTGTTCCGGCTCGATAATGCCTTCCTCTTCCGCGGCCTCTACCAGTGCTTCAATTCCCTCTTCTGTGCGCTGTTCCGCTGTTTTCTCCGCTTCGTATTCGGAAATGCGCGCCAAGGACTCCGCGCCTTCCAGGAACACGCGCACCGGCCAGACGAACCACATCGCGCCGCGGATCAGCGGCAAAAGCGGCAGAAGCCAGCGTCCCGTCGTGCGATACAGGAGCATGTCAGGAATAAAATGCATCGCGATGACGACTTCGAGCGCAATAAAAACACAGAACTGCACGAAGGATTCCCACTTGCCCGGAACGAAGTAGACCACGCCGCGCGTGGTTTCCAGCACCAGAAACGCCAGCATGAAGTGCCCGAGGATGCGGAACGTACGTCCGCCGCTCCGGCGGTTGATTTTCAGCTTCGGTTCAATTTCTGCTTCGAAAATATCCAGATGCTCGTGCACGCGGCCGGTGGTCATGCGCCCCAGTTCCCGGTAGATCAAAGTCAGGTAGGAGAAAATGGGCAGGGTCAAGCCAACCAGCACGACACTCAGCGCGTAGAGCCAACTTAAATTCATCACGCCAGTCCAAGCCGCTTGCGCAGCTTACGCTCCACCCGGTCCATTTGGCCGCGATCGGTTTCGTGGTCGTACCCAAGAAGGTGCAAAACGCCGTGGAGGATCAACACGCGAAGCTCGCTCGGCAGTTTCCGGCCGGATTTCTCCGCGTAGCGCCGCGCCGTGGCTGGCGAGATGGCAACGTCACCGAGGTATTCGCCAACTTTTCCTTTACTGGAATTCCGGCGCAGCGGCACGGGCCTTCGCCGCGCGACGCTTGGAAACGAAAGTACGTCGGTGGGCCCCTTCTTCTTGCGAAACGCCTCATTCATCCGCGCGATCTCCGCGTCGCTCACCAGGCAAATCGTGACACCCGCTTCCTGCAATCCCAGTTGGCCTTGCACACGGCGGAGAAACGATTCGAGTGGACGCCGCGCCACGCGCACGCTTCTCTGGCGGTTCAGGATCATCCTTGCTGGATTTCTTTATTTTGGTCTTTCCCGGATTCTCTCGTTTGCGTTCCCGCTTTGCCGTTGCCGGCGTTTCCGCCCCGTTGCGGATGAGCTACATCATACTCTTCATACGCGCGAATAATCTGTTGCACCAGGTTGTGCCGCACCACGTCCTTCTCGCCAAACTGCACCACGCCGATGCCTTCGATCTTGCCGCAAACTTCCAGCGCTTCGATCAACCCGGACTTTTTACCCTGCGGCAGGTCAATCTGCGTTACGTCGCCGGTGATCACTGCTTTGGAGTTGAAACCCAGCCGCGTGAGGAACATTTTCATCTGTTCGCTGGTGGTGTTCTGCGCTTCGTCCAGAATCACGAAAGAATCGTTCAGCGTGCGCCCGCGCATGAATGCCAGCGGTGCGACCTCGATGATGCCCTTCTCCAAAAAGCGCTCCAGTTTGTCCGCGTCCAGCATGTCGTACAGCGCGTCGTAAAGCGGCCGCATATACGGATCGATCTTCTGTTGCAAAGTTCCCGGCAAAAACCCGAGGCGCTCGCCTGCTTCCACTGCAGGCCGCGCCAGGATGATGCGGTTCACTTGCTTCGTCAGCAGCGCGCTCACCGCCATGGCCACGGCGATATAGGTTTTCCCCGTGCCGCCCGGCCCAATGCCGAACATCATGTCATGCTTCTCGATCTCTTCCATGTAGCGCTTCTGGCTGGCGTTCTTTGGCGTGACTTGTTTCTTGCCGAAGGAGCGCACGCGGCTGTGCTCGAACATCCCGCGCGGCGATTCGTGCGGCTCATCCGTGGCCACGCGCATCAGCGACTTCACTTCCGCGGCGGAGAGCGCGCGTCCGTGCCGCGTCAAGTGGTTGTACTCCTCGACGATCTTCACCGCCTGGTCCACGCACTCCTGTTCGCCTTCGATGGTCAGCCGCGTGTCGTGCAGGTGCGTGCGCACGCGCAGCGAATCCTCAAGCAGGCGCACGTTTTCGTCCAGCGTGCCAAAGAAGGGCTCAATTTGTCCGGAGATGTGTACGGTACGTCGCATCCAATTGGAAGGTTTTTCTGTAACCGGAACCGGGTGGCCGATGGGATTCCTCCTCGTTGTGCCCGCCTGCGGCGGGCAGGCGCAGCCGCTTCGAAGCCTGCTCTGGGAGAAACTCATTACACCCTAGCGCAGCCCTCCGTCGCGGTCAAGTTACGGGTTTGTGACTGTTCTCATCAAGCTCGATTTATCATCGAATGTGTGGAATGGCCGGAACCGGCAAGTCCTCTTCGGCGGAAGCGGCGGCGAATGTAATCGCGGCCTGAATGTCCTCCGGCTTCAAGGCAGGAAAATCCTTCAGAATCTCTTCGGGAGAATCGCCGTCAGCCAGGCTGGCCAGGATTGTCCGCAGAGTTACGCGCGTGCCTTTGAAGACAGCCTCTCCCCCGCAGACCGCTGGGTCGCGGACGATTCGGTCTTCATAGTTCTTCAAATTGCCAGTTGGGCCGCTCAATGGATTGCCTCGCTCTTGTCGGTTCATTTTATCACCCCGGACTGTGTTTATGTGGATGCGATTTACCTCGCCGCGGTCAAGTTACGGGTTCACAGTGGCGGGTGGCGAAGGTCCTCACCGTCTATCGACGTTGATGCAAGAATAAGTCGTGTTGAATACGAGGGATAAAGACGGGAAGAAGGAACGTCAAAACCCGCACACGCCCCGACCGGGCCCGGGTAAACGTCACCGGCGCGGCACCCGAATCTTTCCGGAGGCTCGGTCTGCGGCCCACCCATCGCCGGACCCCTCATCTTCGCTTGCTTTTCTATCTGGCGGTCCCGTGGTAGATTGGACTAAGTGAGGGGATTTTCAACCAGCCCCGCTAGAAGGCCGCTGTAATGCACCGTAATGAGCTCACCTCAGTCGCACGTCCACCACTACGTCTCTCGCTGGTATCAAAGAAGGTTCCTCAAGACCGGCCAGTTCAAATTCCACTATCTGGACTTGCGACCGGACACTGTCGTGAGCAACGGGAAGAAATATCAACGTCGCGCGCTCCTTCACTGGAGTCCGGACCGCTGCTTTTATAAGGATGATCTGTATACGCTGAAACTTGGGAACTGGACTACGGACGATTTCGAGAAGCATTTCTTTGGCGTGATTGATACCAATGGTCGGCACGCAGTGGAATTGTTTGGCGACTTCAATGGCCTGTCGAAATGTTTTTCAAACAATCCCGAGGGTAAGGGTGTTCGCGAGGCATTCATGGCATTGCCGCAGTATATGGATGCCCAACGCTTTCGGACACCGAGAGGTCTGGATTTCTTGAAATCTGTCGTTAGTGCCAAGGACCCAAACGAAACACTCCTGGCGATGCGGCATCTGTATCGTTTTCATACAACGATGTGGACAGAGGGCGTATGGGAAATTGTGAGGGCACGCAACAGCCCAACCAAGTTCATCGTGACAGACGAGCCGGTCACGTTCTTCAATCGTCGGGCCTACCCAAGCGAACTGACCTACCCAAAGGACGTTGGGCTTGAGCGAACCGGCACGCGGACGTTGTTTCCTTTGGGACTTGATTCCTGTTTGATCATCACTCATTTGCAGCTTGTCCGCAATCCATGGACGAATCCAACAGAGAGCAGGGTAAATGCCCGAGCCTATCAACAAACGATGTTCAAAATGACAGACACGCAATTTGGCCGAGAATTGGAAGAAGATGAGGTCCTTCGAATCAACAATATTTTGAAGCGGCGAGCCACGCGATACATTGCTGCAGCGGAGGAGGAGTGGCTGTATCCTGAGCGTCACGTCACAACGACAAGTTGGGCGAAGTTAGACGACGATTGGTTCTTGCTGCCACACCTGTACAAGGTTCCCTTTCACGGCGAAATCATGGTTGGGTGGAAGGATGGCAGTGTATGGGCCCAGGATGAATACGGGCGAAATCCCGGAAACCCGAAGTACAAAGACCCGAAGCTCCACGAAGAAGAGTGGATTCGACATCAGATGGCCGAGCGCGAGTGGGCTAGAAAGCGAGCAGGAAAATCCGTGGCTCACGTCGATAACTTCAGTCGCGAGGACGAAGTAGGCGACGCAATAATGAAAGAGCATTTGGCTGAGGGCATTGTAGTAAAGCAAGGGAGCGGGCAATGAACGCGACAGAGCACGAAGAACTGCGGATTTTTGTCGAGAGATTCCTGCACTTCATGAACCTGTGGACTATCTACAAGGACATGCTGACGGAGCATTACAGGCCGTCTTACGGAGGAATGATGAGGGAATTAGGTTCTGAGCCCATCGATAACAAGAAATGGCCAGTGGACATGACGATGATGTTTGTGCTGTACGCCTACTTTTACAGTTTGGTCGAAGATTCCGACGACGGACTGAACGGTTTTAGGGTGTGGCGTGAAGTCTGGCCGCAAGAGAAGGCTGCGATTGATGCCGTCGAGGGGCGAGTTGCCCCTTTTCGGGATCGACTGAGAGTATTCCGAAATCGCTTGGGCTTCCACGGCAGCCGCACGCGCAGCCACGAAGCTGCGGCCTTCGGCCTCTTCGATAAGCATACTGGAACCGAAATTTACGAGACTATGAGGCTGTTCAAACACCTAGGGGCCGGGCTTCTAGGTTTGGATAGAGCGACAGTTCAAAACAACCCACTGGAACAGCAACAGTACCGCCAATGGATTGACGAGGCTGCTTCTGGTGCACGCGCCCTCGCTCAGACCGCTTAGTGAATGCCGATTACTTTGGGGTGGCTCCGGTATCAGAAATCCCCTGGTCTCCAGGTCTCTCCGTACCCGGGTAGCCGGAATGCGGTTTTATTTTCACCCACCCGGCCCAATTAAAGGCGTGAACCTCCCCCGTCAAGCGGTCTAGCCGAATCATTACCCACGGCCCTGGGACAGGCCTCCCCCCAATCATGTCCATAAACTGATAGCGTTCGAGCAATAGTAGCTTCACGAACCACACGACCAGGCCCCAAAACGCGGTAACTGAAGCGATGATTATGCTAGTTGTCATATGCACCTCTAAGGAAGTCTCCCACACCCCGCTGATTCCTGCTCGGAAAGTCCCCGCTTTGCCCCATAAGACTAAACTGCGGGAACGAAGTCATCCCGCCAGTTTTGGTACGTCCCTTTCCAGCGGGCGTAGCACTCTTTGGCATTTGATATTCCAAAGGTGCGGTCTTTGACTCTCAATGGGCGAAGGGGCGGTGACGAGTGGCGAGGTGGTGGCTGGGGCTAAGAAAGAAAAAGCAGATCCCTCCCGATAAGACTCGGGACTCGTGCGCCTTGTCGGGCGCTCGTCACCGCCATTCGCGACAACCCTTGCGCCCCGCTTGCCGCAGGGAGGAGCGCGACTGGGTTCCCTTCGGCTGCGGTCAGGGCAGGCGGGATGACACCTGAGGCCGAATCAGAGGAAGTGGCGAGTGACGAGTGGCCCCTCGAAGCTCGGGGTAAACGAGTGGAGGGGGGTGGCAAGACTCAAGAGGAGAGTCAAGAGAAGACGGCGACGTAAAGTCGCCGCTACATGGTAAGCCGGGGCCTGGGGGGAAGCGCGGTTCGGGACTGGGTCCGCACGGGCGCCCTTATGACGAGATCCGGTTCATCCGGGAAGGCCGGGGAAGCCGTGTAGCAGCGGGTTTACCCCGCTGCTCTGTATTTGCGGGTTTATCCCGCCGCCGCCTTGCCCATAGTGTGGACCGTCAATGGCAAGACCTTCGAGGGCAGGGCGGGAGATATTTTTGTCATCAAGGCGAGTGAGATTCATAGAGAGGAGGCAGCGGGGTAAACCGGCAACGCAGAGCAGCGGGGTAAACCCGCTGCTACACGGGCCGTTTCCACGGAGGTACGGGGAGGGCCAAGGTCTTCCAGTCCAAGACGAACGAACCAGAGAATGGCCAGTCGTGCGGATGATGGACCAAGCCCGCGCGGACGGGATTCTCAAAAATGTACGCGGCCACGCTGTGGAAGCTCTCGCTGGAGCGAAGAATGTGATCGTAATAGTTCCGATGCCAGAGATTGCGTATCCCGAAAGAGCGAGCGTGCGCCGCGGACACGCCTTTGAACGCTCGAATGGCTTTGGCAAGATCAGACGTTTCTGTCAGCGCTGCGGCAAGAACGTGGCAATGATCCGGCATGAAGCAATAGGCGAAAATGGTGAAACCATGACTGCGAAACTGCCTGGTGAGTTCGCTCGTCAGCAGCTGGACCAAAGGTGCGTCGGTGAAGAGCTTGCGACATTGACCTGCGCAAATCGTTAGAAAGTAATTGCGTGGGCCTACATAGTAAGGATGCGGGAGACGATGTCTCGAGTGTTTCTCCATCGCGGGTGAGTTTAACATATAGATAGATTTATGATGCTGTATCATGTAGAGAAAGAGCAGCGGGGTAAAGGCGGAGCGGCGGCGTAAAGCCGGAGCAGCGGGGTAAACCCGCTGCTACACACCTACGGGGCGGAGGGTTTATCCCGCCGATTGGGTCTGCGGAGGTAGAGCGGCGGGGTAAGGCCGGAGCGGCGGCGTAAGGCCGGAGCGGCGGGGTAAAGGCGGAGCGGCGGGAATAAACCGGCAAAACACAGAGCAGCGGGGTAAACCCGCTGCTACACACCTGCAGGGCGGAGGTGGCCGGCGGCTAGGTCGTTTAGAGACTGGAGGGCGCTGATCAGTTCGGCGCCGGTTAGGCGGCCGTCGCGGTAGAGGGAGCGCAAAAAGTCGGGGGCGGGGCGCTCGCCTTTGCGGGAGTTGCATTCGCGGCAGCAGGAGACCAGGTTGCGGTATGAGTTGGGGCCGAGCTGGGCGCGGGGTATGACGTGGTCGAGGCACTGGAAGTCCGGGCCGATGCGGCGAAGGCAGTAAAAGCAGACGCCCCCTTCGCGAGCATGGATGGCCTGCCGGAGTTCTGGGGTGCGCATAAAGTCGGTTTCCTCGAGGTTGCCGGAGTGAGGCGAGGGAACGGCCGCGCGTGTTTGGGGTGTGCTTCGGCGAGCGCCGGGAACCTCTTCCGGCAGGCGAACGTCCATCACGTGGCCCGCTTTGCTGCGCTCGACCAGCCGCAAGGCGCGGTGTTGCACGAGCCGGCGCAGCGCGGCGCGCACGGTTTCCACGGTGAGGCCAAGATTCCGCGCCAGCCAAATCACGGAAAAATGAAGACGAGGCTTGCCTTCGAGGCGGCTGTGCCGGAGAAGGTGGTAATAGACGGCTCGGTCGGTAGTGGAGAGACGCAGACGAGGGGCAAGAGCGTCCTCGAACTGCTTGCAGACAAGTTCGGCGTTGGGCTTTTTGGCTTTCATGAGGCACAGAGAGGAGAAGCTAACAGTTCACAGCCGACAGCTAACAGCGAGAGACGAAGACGCGACACAGAAACAGAGACAGGAACAGCTCACAGACGACAGCTAACGGGCTAGAGACAAGAGAGCGTGGAGGCCGGAACTGGGAATCACGGGAAGAAAAGAAAAAGCGCCCGTAAGGGGCGCTCTTCCTGCGCTAGGGTAAGCGGGCGCTGCAAAATGGGCTCAATGCCGAACTGCGACAGGGAATCTGGGATACCTCGGGCAAAAAAAAAACGCCCCGAAAGAATCGGGGCGAACATTCACACACTCATAGGATACCACAAAATACAATTCTGTCAAGGAAAGTTTTCCACTTCTCTAATCCTTTGTTTTCAGTGAGATCGAAGCCTCAGGAAATTGCGTTGCTCTGTTGACGTCCGGGAGCAAGCCGGCGTCGAAACCGGAAGCAGATCCCTCCGCCTCTGGCCGCGCATGAGCGCGCCCTGAGGGTCGGGATGACAGTTAGTGGAATGGGATAACAGCAGTGGAAAGGGGATGACAGACCAGGCCACTACGCGCTCCGGGCCGGTCAAGTAGCGGTTCGAGACAAGAAACTGGGCTTGCTACTCTTTCTCTCTGGGCGTCTTCGATTTCAGCGCTTCCTGGATCGCCTTTTCCGCGAGCGGCGCCATCACGGCATAGCCGAGCGCATTCGGATGCAAACCATCCTCACTGAGATCTTTCTTGAGCAGGCCCTGCTCATCCACCATCGCGGAAAAATAGTCGAGGTACACGTAACCTTGGTCTGTGGCGTACTTCTTGATCCATGCATTCAATTCAAGGATTTTCTCCGGCGGACGTTTCAACCGGATGTCGACCGGATTGCCATCGCGATCGTGCCCGTAATTGCTGACCGGCAACACCGAAGAAAGAACTACGCGAATGCCGTGAGGGCGCGCGAGTTCCGCCATGGAAGCGAGGTTTCCTTCGGTCTCTTCGAGCGTCATCGGTCCGGTGTTCCCCGCAAGGTCATTCGTTCCTGCCAGAATCACCACGACTTTCGGCTGGAGCGCGAGCACGTCTGCCCGAAATCGCAACAACATTTGCGGCGTGGTCTGGCCGCCAATCCCGCGCCCGATATACGGCCTGCCCGGAAAGAATCCGCCGAACCTCGGTTGCACCCACATGTCGGTGATGGAATCGCCCATGAACACTACGCGCTGCTCGTCCTTCGCCGGAGCAGCCACCTTGCCGTTCGCCTCGCGGTAACGCGCGAGGTTCGGCCAATCGCTAAGCCGCTTCTCCGCAACTTCCAGCCGCGCCTTCGCTTCGGCGAGTTCCGCACAATCGCACGCCACCTTCGCCGGCGCTTCTTCCGGCGCCTGCGCGTAGAGCCCGCTGGCAGCAAACAGCAACGTAACGATTAGTCCAACAGCAATCTTGAAAACCGAACCCATGGACGTCTCCCTTCCTCTTCCGTATAACGACTACCTACTAAAAACGAAGAATGGATTACTGACAATTGAAATCTGAAAACTTCTTCCTCACCTAGGCCAGTATCCTGCTCATTACCTGTACTCTGGTACGGAGGAACTATGGACGCAATCCTTCCCGAACGCCAAGATGCAAATCGAAGCGGAGATTAAAACTTTGAAATTTTTTCGGGGTATGGGAAGGGGCCTGACGATGAAAAGCAAACTCATACTACTCGGCGCGCTTGCGAGCCTGGTTTTCAGCTCATCCTCGCGCTGCGAAGAACTCGCGAGTTCCTCTTCTACTTCCAACAATGCGACCCTTACCAGCAAGATCAGTTGCAACGGAAACCTCAGCGTACCCATGACCGCCGACCAGGAGCAGACGCTGCCCATGCAGCTCGTCGCCGATCTGGATTGCGGCGAGGAAGTCGCTGTGCTCTCCGATGTCGAAGGCTACACCGTCAATATCCGCACGGAAGACGGCAAGCAAGGCTATGTGGCGCACATGTATCTCACCCGGCCGGTCCGCAAGCGGCCCGAGGCGCAAATTCCCGGCGATAACGCCGCGATCAGCAACGGCGTGGCGCGCTGGCAAGCGGGAGCTAAAGGCAGCTACCAGTTCATGAATGGCAGCCAACTGGTGGAATCGCTGACCGCCAACGGCGTCACCGTTCAAGTTTCGCTGCAGGACACCGGCTGGAAGATGCGCGCCAACGTCGCAGTGGTGAATGGTGGTGCACAATCCGTTTACGTGCTGCCGAAGTTGCTCTCTCTGGATGAGATCGCTCCGTTGGTGAAGCCCTTGCGCTACCAGGATCCCGCACAATTGGCGAAAGCGGCCAATCATCAGGTTCTCTGGACCTCCGCTAGTGCAGGTGCTGCCGACGGACCGCAGCCTTCGCGCTCCTACTCCTCGCCCAACGGGGATGTCTACGTCTTGACCTACAAACTTCCGGTATCGGACCCTTCGCCAAATTACTTGGCGCAGCATCAGGCGCTCGAAGAAATCGCCGCGAAGAATCAGTCCGCGCTCGTGAACATGGTGCGTGAAATCAACGAACTCTCCCTGCGCGAATGCACGCTGAAACCCAGCGAAAAGACCGCAGGAGCCGTGTGGTTCGAACGCGATGCCAAGTCCCGCCAACTCATCTTGAAAGTTCCAGTCGGCGACGTCATCTACGAATTCCCGCTTTCCTTCAACCACGACAAATAATAGAGCTTCGACGCTGTCTCCCCCTCCCCGCCCTTCTCCCCCCAGGAGGGCGGGGCTTCTCTTTCCGTTCGAGAAGTTAGAGCGGCCAGCCGAACTAGTGGGGCTGATGAAACTTCCTCCCCGGTCGGTGCGATGGACACCCGGGCGACAAGTTACAATGTTTGACTATGAAGTGCCCCGGCTGCAAAACCGAAATGACCGCCATGACGTTGGAGGCCCGCATGGGCGGACAGGTCGCCATCGATGTCTGCGCTGGATGCCAGGCCTTCTGGTTCGATCATTTCGAAAGCCTGAAACTTTCTCCCGGCTCCACACTGAAGCTCATGAAATTCATCGGGGAGCACCCGTCCTCCGCGAAGCCATCACTTCGTGGCACGATGCAATGTCCGCGTTGTGCAACAACGCTGAAGCTGGCGCACGACCTGCAGGGCAACATGCCGTTCACGTATTGGCGATGCGCCACCGATGACGGCCACTTCATCGCCTTTCTCGAGTTCTTGAAAGAAAAGAATTTCATCCATCGCTTGACGCCCGCGCAGATCCAGGAGTTGCGGCAGAACGTCCAGTTTGTGAATTGCTCCAGCTGTGGGGCGTCCATCAATCTTGAAACCGACTCGGCCTGCCCCTACTGTCACGCGCCCATCACCATGCTCGATATGAAGCAGCCGCAGCTGATGCTCGAGCAGCTCAAACACGCCGCCGAGCCGAAGCCGCTCGATCCAACGCTCCCTTTGAAAGTCGCTTCCGCGAAGATGGCATTGGAAACCTCCTTGGCCGATTATGATCGCGGCACCGAATGGTGGAGCAACGCCAGCTGTTTCGGCCTGGTGGGCGCCGGCCTAACCGTCGTCGCCCGCTGGCTCAGCGACAAGCTGGTTGACTGATCGCGAGGTCAATTGCCCGGTAACCGCGTTAATTTGGAGCCAGTCAGTACTTCTTCCACTGGCCATCGGGAGCAAGATATTCCCGTTGACGAACAGTGCCCGGTAAGCCTCTCCCTCTAGCGTCATGCCTACCACAGACACAGGTTCTGGGTGAGTCCATTAGGTCGCCAGCAGCGGCGTCAAAAGTAATGCTAAGCTGTCTCGCCCAAGAAGGACAAGTTGAATTCTCTTTAAGTTCCACGACTTTTCTCCCTTCGCCGCAGTATGAACTTCCGACTAGTCGAGTCAAGGGTCCTTTTTAAGTAGCTTCCGCGATGCAAAAACTTAAAAGCGGTTAAGTGCGACTGTATGCGAATTTCCCGTTGGGTGTACCTTTGGAATTGTCCGTTGGCCTGGGCTGCTTTTGAATTGGGAGGGTGTCCGTGGAACCATACACTTTGACCCAAGTAGAGAGACTGCAACTAGTGAATCAATATAAAATCTTGGAAAAACTGGACGCTGAGAATGAAAAGCACTATGCAAGTCTTCGTGAAATATTGGAAAACGGAATCAGTATTTTCTATGAAGAAATCTTCTCTGACATCTATCCAGAAATCACAATTGAGAAATGTCTTCTTGTGCGACAAGTTGTGGAAATGTTTCACGCATTACAATACGGTTTTAAGAAACTCGATGATAAAAGCGGTCTGGATGGACGGGACGTGCTCTTTTATGGATTCCATGTGAATGATAGAGATGAATGGCGTTTCGCGGAATACTGGAAAAGGACAGGGGGCCTGTGGCAAAAGATTCTAAAGATGGGACCGGATAGTAACTTAACTGTTCGCAGGGACCATTACGCCAAAATGGTGGAAAGATGGATTGTAATCAAACGTAAATACGAGGGCAAAGAGAAATGGAAACTCACCAAGGAGGAAATCAGAGCGATTATCGCTGACGATAATGTCCCACAATAGCCTGGGGATGTCCGACTACGTCCCCGATAACTCGCATGACGGGAAACTGACAACTACCGGCCTTTCAGTCCGTTTGACAAAGCCGCGAGCCTCGTTTAACGTTAGAAGTTTGAGCGATACCTCTAAGGAGCAATAGATGGCGCAGGGACAGGCTACCAAAGTTAAGAAAAAGAAAAAGTCAGTTTTGAAGCGCGCTGCGCAATCTCTCCAGCGCGCCGAAGTCAACCGCGCCAACCGCACTCGCGTGCGCACCATGATGCGCCGCCTGCGTACCGCCATCACTGCCGGTGACGCCACCGCCGCGGGCAATCTTCTTCACCCAACCATGTCGGCGATTGACCAGGCCATCAGCAAAGGCGTGCTCCACGAGAACACCGGCAACCGTTATAAGTCGCGCCTGACCCTCGCCCATAACGGACTCGCGGCCAAGACCGCCAAGTAACGCGCGTTAGCTGTTCACTCCTGTAAAATTTTAGAAAGGCGGGCGCAAGCTCGCCTTTTTGTGTTTGCGCCCGTTCCCAGTTCCGGCACTACCGGTATCCAACTTCAATTCACGGTTCCCTCACCTGAACGCAACCTCGCCGTAACACGCCCAGTTCACGCTCTCCAAGCCCATTCGGGTGCTTTCCATATTCATTCGATCTAGGAGATTGCATGACATTGAAGCAATTCATTTCAAAATCCCTGCACGGTCTGCGCGTCTGTTTCGTTGCCGTGACCGTGTTTCAATTCAGCCTGGCCGGCCCGTTAGCCGGTACGCTGCAGGCCGATGAAAAAGAGCATACCCGCAGTCCCATCAAGCACGTCATTGTGCTGATTGGCGAGAACCGCAGCTTCGATAATCTCTTCGCCACGTACGTTTCACCGAGCGGCGATTCCGTCAAAAATCTGCTATCGGAGGGAATAATCAAAGCCAACGGCGCGCCCGGCAAGCATTTCTCCAAAGCCGCGCAATTCCAGCAGGTTGCCCCCTTCCAGCCCAAATACTTCGTCAGCCTCGATGACGACCAGAAGGCCCCCTACACGACACTGCCCCCGCCAACACTGAATTTTTCGCCCAGCCCGTCCGCCGGGGAGCCGTTTTCTTTTGGGGTGGCCCCGGCTCTTCTGGGCGCAATCGAGCCGTCGCTGGAAGCTGCTGACCTCCCCTTGCTGCAGACCGGCTCGTCCGGAGAAGCGAATACGATTGTCCTTACCCCCGTCCCCGACTTCGATACACGCGTCACGAATTTCAACAACCTGCCCAACGGACCATTCCCGCTCAAGGGTGCAAATCTGCCCTACGATTCCTACACGGGTGATTCGACCCACCGGCTGTTCGAGATGTGGCAGCAATCGGATTGCAACATCAAAAACGCCACGCGCCAGAATCCCTCGGGATGCCTGAGCGATCTATATCCCTACGTCATCATCAACTACACGAACCAGATCGACTCCGTTTTCGATAACCCCCCTGCCATCGACGACAATGGCGGCGGCAATTCCATGGGCTTCTACAACATGCAGGCAGGCGACGTCCCGGTTCTCAAGAGCCTCGCCGACCGATACTCCATGAGCGACAATTTCCATCAATCGGTCATGGGTGGCACCGCCCACAACCACATTATGCTGGGCACCGGCGACTCCATTTTCTGGTCCGATGGCAATGGCAATCCCACCGTGCCGCCGTCGGTTGTTATCGCGAATCCCGATCCGCTTCCCAATCAGACGCCCCAGATGAACGACGTTTACACCAACGACCTTCTTTTCAACGGCAACTTCACCGAGTGCGCTGATCCCAGCCAGCCCGGCATTCCCGCAATCCGCGAGTACCTCGCATCTCTCCCTTACAATCCCAACCCCAATTGCGAAACGGGACACTTCTACATGGTCAATAATGACTCGCCCGGCTTCCTGCCTGACGGCACCGTGGACACCAAGGGCATCGCGGGGGGCGGGTCCATTCCGCCGAGCAATGTGCGCACCATCGGCGAAGCGCTCAATGAGAAGGGCATCTCGTGGGCTTACTACGGCGGAGCATACACCGCGGCGGTGAATCGGCAGCACGATCCAAAGAGCACTGATCCGACGGTCCAAGTTGGACAAACGTACTGCAACATTTGCAACTTCGAGTCCTATAACAGCAAGATTATGGGCGATGCGGCTCAACGCGCCGCGCACATCAAGGACGCCATAGACTTCTTCAATGCCGTGGATAACGGAACTTTGCCGGCCGTCTCCTTCGTAAAACCGGACGGCCTGCTTGACGGCCACCCGGCATCTTCCAAAGAGGATCTCTTCGAGGGCATGGTCAAGAAAGTCGTGGACCATCTCACCGCTAATAAAGAACTGTTTGAATCCACCGTCTTGTTCATCACCATGGACGAAGGCGGCGGCTACTACGACTCTGGCTACATCCAGCCGCTCGACTTCTTCGGCGACGGCCCGCGCATTCCGTTGATCGCCGTTTCACCCTTCACCCGCGGCGGCCACGTCAGCCACACCTACTCCGACCACGTTTCGATCCTGAAGTTCATCGAGCGGAATTGGAATTTGAAACCACTGACGGGCCGCAGCCGCGATAATTTCCCGAATCCCAGAGTTGACGAAGATAATCCCTACGTGCCGCTTAACAGCCCGGCGCTAGGCGATCTTTTCGATCTCTTCGATTTTGATCATCACGAGGGCGGTGGTCGCTAGCAATCAATTCCAGCTCACCAACAAAAGGGGCGGCCGTTTGGCCGCCCCTTTTTCATTTGCCCGCGAACTCTCCGTGAACTCTGTGTCCTCCGCGTCCTCTGTGTTAATTCTTCGCTCTTATCCGCGCGCCGCCTTCGCTTCCCCGCCAGTCAGCTCCGTAATCAGAAACTCCATCACCGCGCGCGCATCTTCCCCGCCGCGCTTCAACCGGTCATCCGCCTTTTGCAACGCGCTCAATCCGCCCAGCAATCGTCCCTTCGAAATCTTCCGCGCATTCTGCAAAGCCAATTCCGCCTGCTCCGGCCGCATCCCCAGCGCCCGCGCGGCTTGCCATCCGTTCGTCACGCCCTTCACTTCACTCGCCTCAATCAGTTTGCGGTACATCCAAGCCATTGCGCCCAGCATCGGCAGCGGCTCTTCCCCATCGCGCAGCAAGCGATCCAAAAACTCCAGCGCCTTCTTCGTCTGCCGCGACGCCAGCATATCCGCCAATTCCCAAACTGTGGTCGTCTTCTCGGAAATCACCAGCGCGCTCACGTCCTGCCGCCGGACCAGCTTCCTCTCCGCCGCATATGTCGCCAGTTTTTCGATCTCCGTTTTCAGCCGCAGCAAATCCGCCGCCACAAATTCCGCCAAATCCTCCGCGGCCCCTTTTTCAAACTCCACTCCTTCTTCTTTCCCAATCGCCCGTGCAAGCGCCACCGCCGCCGTTTGCCGCTCCCCGGCGTTTTCCCCCAACCCGCATTCCACCACCAGCGTTTTCTCCGCCAGCAACTTCCCGAGCTTCATCCGCTGATCGAGTCCCGTCGCTTCAATCACCAATACCGTGAACGGCGCAGGATCTTCAAGATAGGCACCCAGTTGAGCCACTGCCTCTTCCCGGTTTTTCTCTCCGAGCTTTTCAATCGCCTCCGCCTCTTCAAGGAACACCACCTGCACCGGCGAAAGCATAGCCATCGTTTGCGCCTGATCCAGGGCCGCCTGCGTCTCCCCGCGGTCCGCCGAATAGCGCGAAACCGCCCACGTCCGCGCCGCTTCCGGCACGAAGCGCTCAATCAGCTGCGCCCGGCACAAATCCCGAAGGTACGGCTCTTCCCCCAGCAACAAAATTGCCGGAACGGGTTTCCCCTTCTCCAGCCGCCCCACTAACTCTTCCGCCGATACCCGCGCCATATCTTCATACCTTTGTAGGCGCCGGGCTTTAGCCCGGCCCGCCCCGTCAGTAATTCTCTGTCACCGCCGCCACCAGCCGCGTCGCAAAATCCTGCGCTAACCGGTCCAGCGCCGGGTCCTGCTCCTCAAAAAAACTCTTGATGGCGTTGGGATTCGTCACGTCCGTTGAAATCTCATACTGGTTCCGGAAAACAAAATTGTCCGTGTGATAGAGGATCTTCCCCGTTTCGCGCTCTTCAAACGTAATCTCGCACTTCACGGTAATCAGCATGGCCGTCGCCCGCGCCGTTTTCGTGTCGAAGAGCAGCGGAACCGCCTCAAGGCTCAAAACTTTCCCGCGCAGCACCGCGTCCCCGTTCGCCGGATCGGATACCACGCGATACGAAGTCTTCGCCAGAAATTCATGAACCGTCGCGCTCGTCAATCTCTGCTCGATCCGGTAGCTGGTCGTTTTATTCTCCAGCGCTGTCACCGCAATCACATGAATACTCTTCGGCAGCGCATCGCTTCGCCCGGCGACATGATAACCGCAGCCGCTCATCAGCCCGGCCACCAGCAACGGTGCGCACAAGATCTTTCGGCCCATTACGTAAGCATCTCCGCCAGCTTCACCGCATTTGCCGCCGGCAATCGAATATTATCCGCCGCACCCCAAAACCACCAACGCCCTGGCTGTCCAGGATCTGTCTCCGGCCTCGCAAGTTGGACGCTCTTTTCTCCCGCCGCGCTGACGTTGCTCGGACCAGCGTCGCTCTCGTCGCTCATAGCAAAACCAGCGCCCCGGCAAGCCTCCGAAATTTTCCCCGCATCTGCACCTGCCTCCAATTCCGCCCACGCCGCAAACGCTGTTCCATAGAAAACCGGAGCGTGCACCGCTTGAATGGATGGCTGCGCCACCTTTTCCCCGAGGCACGCTCGCGTTTCCGCCCTCCAGCGCTCACGAATAGCGCCAAGCTTCTGCGCGCTTCCCGGACCAAACCTGTCCAACAGATTGAAAGCCACCTGCGTATCAAATACCGGTTGGCCGATGTTCTGAAACGAAAGCAACTCGCCCGTCTGACTCTCCAATTCTTCAATCCCGGCGCGTCCTGCCTCGGAGACTGACTGAAAGAAAATCATTGCCAGTTTTCGCAGTCCATTCTTCGACAGCGCGAGACTCAGCGCAGCGGCTTCCGTGCCCGCTGCGGAAGGCACCATATAAGCCTCTGCCGCGCCGGGAAACTGGCGCTCGAGGAGCGCATCCAGCTTCGGGAACCACGCCACCGTCCCCGCCTCTCCTGCGATTCCGCCCGAAAGATCAATGATCTTTGCGCCGCCGCGTCTCGCTCCAACCACATTCCGGCGCGTAAACTCACCCGATCCTGTAAAAAACACAAAGCGCGCCCGCTCGAAGCTTCCCTCTTCGACCGGCTGAATCACCGCAGGCTCGCCGCCGGCCTCCGTCAATGTCCCTGCAGCCAGTTCCTCATCCAGCAGCCGGAAATCCGCGGCCGCAAACCGGCTCTCCTCCAATAGGGACTTCAGCTCCGCACCCAGCAGCGAAGACGCACCCGCAATTACAATCCGGTTGGATTCCCGTTCAAGCGAAGGCATGAATCACGCGGTCCGCGAAACCGTCCGCTGCCGTACGAACCGCACGAGATGGAACAACACACCCGCCACCGCATACGTACCGGCCAGCAGCACGAGCACAATCTCCGAAAATGCCCAGATCACCGCTCCAAGTGTGATCAGAACAAGTATCAGGAAGGCCGGCTGCTTCCGCGACCACGGCAGATCCTTGAAACTGTAATATCGAATCGTGCTGACCATTAGCCCGCCCAGCGCCGCCGCCATCAACAGCCACGCCACCGACCATCGCCAATCCTGCAACGGCCCGGCACGATGCAATGCGTGTACAACCGCGGCGATCACCGCGGCCGCCGCCGGCGTGGGCATGCCCACAAAATACTTGGATCCTCCCGGCGCCATTCCCTTCACATTAAATCGCGCCAGTCTCCACGCGCAGCAAATCAGGAAGAACAGGCAGCATACCCATGCAAACAGCCCGAGCTGGTGCAGCGCCTCCAGGTCCATGGCCGTCACGCTTCGAATGCCCCAGGCGTACGCGAGAATCGCGGGCGCTACGCCAAAACTGACCACGTCCGCCAGCGAGTCGAATTGCACTCCAAACTCCGTGTTCGTACCCGTCATTCGCGCCACTCGGCCGTCCAGCGAATCAAACAAAATCGCTAGTCCAATCGCCTTCGCCGCACGGTTAAAGTCATCCGGCGTCCCCAGTGTCGACGCCACAATGGCGAAGTAGCCGCACAGCAAATTCGCGGATGTAAACGCCGCGGGAATCAAGAAAATCCCCCGCCGCAATTTCGGATTCTTGATCCGCCGCCCCTGGAATGATATTTCGTGCTGCTCGACGTCAGCCATAATTACGACCGTTTTCCTGTCGCTGTCAGATTTGCGTCTGTTTCCGCGGCGCTCGTTTCAGACAGCTTGCTCGTTGCCGCTTTCCCCGTCCACCGGGCCAGAACGCTTGCCCCGCCCTTTACGTTCTCCCCCAACCTCACCAGGATTTCTGCCTCTTTTGGCACCCACACGTCCACACGCGACCCAAAACGCACCAGTCCGATCCGCTCTCCGCGCGCTACCTTATCGCCCTGCTTCTTCCAGGAGACTACCCGCCGCGCAATCCATCCCGCAATCTGCTTGAACACCAATTCTCCGGCGTCGGTCGAAAGCGTAAACACGTTCTGCTCGTTCTCCACCGAGGCTCGCTCACGCATCGCCGCCAGGAACTTCCCGGGCCGATATTCCAACTTCGTAATGGTCCCTGTCGCGGGCGACCGGTTGACATGCACATTCCATACCGCAAGAAAAATGCTGATGCGTTTTCCGGGACGCCCCGCACTCTCCTCGTCCGTCACCACCACCACTCGGCCATCGCCCGGAGACACGACCGCTCCCGGCTCCGACGGAATTACGCGCTCCGGATCACGAAAGAAAGAGAAGACAAACAGCGCGAGGAACACGAGCACCGCCGCGGCCACGTACCAATGCAGAAAAAAACAGACACCGCCGAGCGCGAGCGGCGGCACTCCAAAATAGTAGCCTTCTTTGACCATTCGAATGAGGATAGACCTCAGCGTTTTCGCGCGCGACCGCGACGCCGCGAGCGTATGGTCATTCTACGACAAAATCACTTGCGATAACGTCGTTATTGGCTGTACTTGGCCCGGCCGCGTACAATCCGCGAGGCAATCCGCTCCATCTCATCTTTACAGTGGAGCTTCATCTTCTTGAGCTTGATTTCTTCCAGGAGGTCTTCTGAGTTCAGGTAGGGCGAATTGGAGATTTTCTGAAGTTCTGCTTCGTATTGCCGGTGCTGCTCTGCCAGACGCTGATACTCGGCGTCTGTTTCGAAGAGTATGTCCCGAGGTGCCCGCTGCGCGGTTGCCATGCGTCCTCCTCATGACCCGAATATGAAATGTGAATACTACATGAACGAAAGATAGCACTCCGGGGCGCCACGTCAAGAGGGAAGGTGCAGCAATTTAGTCCTGGCTTGTGAGTTTCTTTTCCAAGACGAGCGCAGCCTCATCCGGCTGGCGGTAGTACTTGAGACGTTTTCCCGTTTTGGCAAATCCATGCTTCGCGTAAAAGGCAATCCCAGTCGCATTCGACTCGCGAACCTCTAGAAACACGCGACTTACACCTCTCATTCGAAATTCCTCCAGTGCCGCCGTCAATAGCGCGCTGCCGTGTCCAGCGCGCCTTGCGCTCGCCACCACCCCCAAATTCAGGATCTCCGCATCTTCTTCCACTCTCCGTCCGATCAGAAATCCCGTGACCAACCCTTCTATTTCGCTCACTAACGCCACTCCCCCGCTCCAACTCAGCGCTTCCCCAAAACTCTCCTCCGACCACTCTGCCGCTTCCGGAGCGTCCCGCAGAATCCTCGTCACCGCTGCGGCATCCTCTCGCCGGAGCTGACGAATCATGCAGGCCATATCTGCGCGTTTCTCTTCAGCGCCCATGCTTCGCCGCGCCGTCCTTCCAGAAAATCTCCGCGTCCGAACGCCTCACATAATTGGCATCCAGCGACAGCGCGTCAGTAACTTCCCCCGCCGCCAGTTGCTCCAATCCGATTCGCCCAATCCATGGCGCAAGCACATTCGGAACAATCTCCACCCGCTCCCCGCGAGCCTCCCGCACCTTCCAAAAGGCGTCTGTAAGCAAGCAGCCGGCCTCACTCGAAACCCACGAAATTCTCTGGTCTCCCACTTCCTCCGCCGCCATCTCGACAAATCTTCCCGGCGCGATCACCATCTCCTCGCCGAGCCGACTCAAGCTCTTCCCTTCGCGGCGATACGCCGCCCCGAAGACCTGCCCACGCCGCGCATCCGCAAACGCGGCCACGTACGGAGTCACCTCCGGCGCCTGAACCGCCAAAGCCTCCAAGCGCGAAACTGCCAAGATCGGCTTCCCGTAAACTTCCCCCCAGGCTTTCACGGTAGTCAGCCCCACGCGCACTCCCGTAAACGACCCCGGCCCGGCCGCAACCGCGTACGCTTCAACATCCTGCATCCCTAGCCCACACGCCCCCAGACACTCGCGAACCGCCGGCAAGAGCCAAGTCGAATAATCCTCCTGCGAATCGTGAGGCAAGACCTTCAACACGCCCTGATCACGTAGTACTGCCAAGCTGCCGCTCAAATCACACGTATCTATCGCCAGAACAATCACATCCGCATTCTAGCGCACTCTTGCACACCTCGCAGACTGCGACTTAAGAGTCACAAAAAGGTAAATTTGTAATCAGCGATTGGCATGAATTAAGGATTGAATGGTGCTGAAGCGAGGTTGAACGGCGAGCGTATGCGCGGCTTTGCCTTGCAATTCGGCTGCCAAATTCTCGCCGGAAATTCCCTAACCTTCTGATTCCAGAGGATATATCTTGACTCTTCCGGCACACTCTTATATTCTTCTCATGCTCTCGGGGGGCAATCGAATCTATGGACTACAAGATCGGCGACAAGGTCGTATATCCGAATCACGGTGTGGGCATTGTTGAACAGATCAGTTACGGCGTCTTGAACGGCAGAACCGAACGTTACTTCATGATTCGCATTGTTTCCAGCGGTTTGCGCGTCATGGTCCCGCAGTCCAACGCAACTACCGTTGGCCTTCGCTCCGTCATCCGCTCCACGGAGTCGGCGAAAGTCCTCGGCTTCCTCGAAACCGGCAAACTCAACTCTCATCACGACTGGAAGCACCGCTTCAAAGAGAACTCCGAGCGCATGCGCACCGGGTCCCTCCTCGAAGTTGCCGTCGTCCTCAAGAGTCTCGTTTCCCTCAGCCGCAGCAAGCCGCTTTCCTTCCGCGAAAAGAAAATGCTCGAACGCGCGAAGTACCTGCTGGTCAGCGAAATGGCCACCTCGCGCAACACCACCGCGGAAAGCGCCGAAGCCATCGTCGTCAAGTCTCTGGCCAAGGCCAAGCTCCAGTTCCCCGTCCTAACCGAAAAATTCGAATAGCCCTTGCCGCCTCGGCGGCACTTCCTTCCCCTGCGGGCAGCCTAAGCTGCCCGCTTTTTTCTTCTCAGAGACTGGAATTCGATCCCTCTTGCTCTGGTACCGCGACTGTCTCCGCCTTTTATAATACTGGTACGTTGTGATTAAATTTGTTTATGACGGATGGCACGTTCGCGGTCATGTTCGGGATCGCTCTTCTAGTCTTTTCAGGCGTAGGCTTGATCCTTCTCATTCATCCGGCCCTCCATTTCCGTATTTTCCCCAATCCGATGATGCGAGACATGCCTTGGATCCGCCTGCAAATGCGCACAGTAGGTTTGGTTTTCTGCTTGTTCGCACTGTTGATACTTACAAGTGGGTGGGCCGGCGTCCCGAAGCGCGAAACGCTTGACGGCTTTCATAACAATATCTTGGTAGCTTTGTGGGCCTCGCTTTTCGCGGCACCAGTTATTAGTTGGATTCTGTGGCGGTTCTCAGTTGATTTTCTAGTTCGGCGAGGCCACATTGACCCAACCATGGAGGATCCGTCTTGGGAGCGCGGGATGACTGTGACATTTTGCTCGCTTCTGTTATTTATCGTTTTGATCGCTTTGTTCTTGGCAGCCAGGGGCCATCACCCCCAGTTCAAGAGAAGCTTGAGCACTAGCCGTGGGATTGGTCAGTTTGAGCCCGGCGAGAGCGCACAGAGCGTAACACCTGCTTCCCGCAGCGTCCGCGCAACCTCTGCTGCAATCTTCGGCGCCCCCGGCGTGTCCCCGTGAATGCAGAGTGTCTGAGCGTCAACGCGGATTTCGCCGCCGTCAGACGCAATCACCACTCCCCGCTCAACAATGCTTAACGCTTGCCGCCCAGCCGCCCCCGGATCGCGAATCAGCGCATCGTCAAACTTCCGCGAGCGCAACGTCCCATCCGCCTCATACCGCCGGTCCGCAAACGCTTCGGCAGCAACCGCAAATCCCGTCTTGCGAAAAACCTCCAGCATCGGTGAACCGGCGAGTCCGACAAGAACGACATCTTCGCTCAAGCAGCTGCAGCGGCGTAAAGGCTCGGAGCAGCGGCGTAAAGCCGCTGCTACATTTTCAGCAGCGACAGCCTTCTTAACGCCTTCGGCGATGGCTTCGGCGAATTCGCGATTCTTTACGGCTTGGTTGTAGAGAGCGCCGTGCGGCTTTACATGAACCAGCCGCGCGCCGCAGCGCGCCGCTATCTCCGCCAGCGCGCGAACTTGCCCGTAAACCAAATCCGCAATCTCCTTTGCCGGCAGCTTCAGCTCTAGCCGCCCGAAATTTGCGCGATCCGCGTACCCCGGATGCGCGCCAATCGCCAGCTTCCATTTAAGCGCCTGCTCCACCGTCGTCTTCATCGTCCGTTCATCGCCCGCATGGCCGCCGCACGCAATGTTCACCGACGTCAGCGAAGCCATCAGCGATTCCTGCGTGCCATCCGCAATCGCCTCCGGCAGCTCTCCCATATCGCAATTCAAGTCGATGCGTTCCATTTGATTGCCAACTCCAGGACAAGCTGGGGTTTTGAGCCTCGCCCAATATAGAGCACTGCGAGAAGCAAGAAAAGCGGCAGCAAGGCTGCCGCACTCCAGATGAAAGAAGAGCCGGCAAGATGGCGGCGCTACGGGTGTTTGGAAGGGATAGGAGGGCGGAGTTTGCCGGCGACGAGGGCGTCCAGCGCGCGGAGGCGGGCGCTGAGCTGGGCGGCGGTCAATCGGGCGTCGTCGTAGAGCCGACGAAGATGACTTTCCGCGGTTAGATCGCTCTTCTGCGAGTTGCATTTCCGACAGCAAGAGACGAGGTTGCGGAAGGAATGGTCCTGCAGCTCGGCAAGCGGGATGACATGATCGATGCAGCGGGTAGAGAGGGTCAGGGGACTTAGGATTCAACGGCAAGGTCATTACGTGCTATCCGAATTATAACGATGTCACGTTCTATCTGTTCTATATTATTGTTCAGAAATACGGCTGGGAGTTCATGGACAAATATATGGCGACCAATCCGCAGTGGGTTCGCGGACACTTGGGAACCGCTCGTGACGTGGCCAGCGGCCAAGCCGCAGTAACCTTCGACACGATGACCAACGTTACGCTTGGCCTGAAAAAAACAACCAGCCAACCGACGTCGCTTTTTCGAACGTTGATCCTCTGCCGATCTGGCCCCAAACGACGGCGATCTTCAAGCCGGCGGTCTGGACTCAGCAACCAGACATCCGTGTCTCGCTATTGAGCCGTGCGGATCCCTTCTTGAGAGTGAGCGACGCGGCGGTGTATGTCACTGATGTCCTTCTCCCCAATCAAAGTACGACCGCGCGGAAAGATTTGGCACGCACAGCGAGTGATACGATCTAGCCTTGCATGTCTTTCGGTGCCTCAAAAACGTTGCCCCTCGCCGATTGCGCATGTTCCTGTTTCACTTTCAGAAAGCGGCACGCGGCGATAGGGACCTTGATCCACCGGGCGGTCAATCGCCTCACGCCCCGCTCTGTCTCTTCATGGTTGTACGCAACTCCAAATTGCGCATCAGCCGGTGCAGGTAATTCGCATGCACCCCCAGAAGTTTCGCCGCCTCCGTGATGTTGCCACTCGCCTGCTCGAGCGCCCCCAGAATAAGTTGCTTCTTCAGGCTGCGTATCGCTTCGTGGTATTTGGCCGGCGCGCTACCTCCGCATTTCGCGCTTTCCAGCACCGTTTCCGGCAGGTCCTCCGCCAGGATCGTGTCGGACGAACCCACCACCACGGCGCGCTCCATCGCGTTTTCCAGTTCGCGCACGTTTCCCGGCCAATCGTATTGCATCAAACAGGCCAGCGCTTCCTCGGAAATCCCCTTCATGTTTCGACTGCAATTCTTCGCGTGCAGAGCAGAAAAGTGCCGCGCCAACGCAGGGATGTCTTCGGGATGTTCCCGCAAGCTGGGAAGCGTAATGGAAATTACATTGAGCCTGTGGAAGAGGTCCGCCCGAAATTGTCCCTCTCGCACCGCCTTTTGCAAATCTTTGTTCGTCGCGGCCACGAATCTCACGTTGATTTTAATCGCCCGCGTCCCGCCCACGCGCACAAACTCCCGTTCTTGCAGCACTCGCAGCAGCTTCGCCTGGAGGATCGGCGAAAGCTCTCCGATCTCGTCCAGAACAATCGTGCCCCCCTCGGCAACTTCCAGAAATCCCTTTTTCTGGCTGATGGCGCTCGTGAACGCTCCTTTCTCATGGCCAAACAATTCGCTTTCCAGCAGTGTCTCCGTCAGCGCCGCGCAGTTCAGCGCCACGAACGGCTGGTTTTTTCTCGGGCTGTTCTTGTGGATCGCGCGCGCAGCCAGCTCCTTGCCCGTGCCGCTCTCTCCGCAAATCAATACCGTGGAATCGCTGGGCGCCACGCGCTCGATGAATTGATACACCTCGCGCATCCGCGCGCTGCCTCCCACCATGTCGTGAGTGAGGCTGACTTCCGCGAGCAGCCTCTGATTTTCGCTTCCGAGCCGCTCAAACTGCCGAGCATTTTCAATCCCGATCACTCCGAGACCCGCAATCGCTGTGAGCAACTCGAAATCGCTCTCGGTCAGCGCGGTCGCCGAACTGCTGGATACCAGATAAATGATTCCGATGGGCCTCTCTTTGGAAATCATCGGCACGCAAAGAAGCGTGCGTCGCAATTGCTTCCCGCCTCCGTCCGCCGAATGGACGAGTTTCTGAGCCTCTGCGCCGATGTCCAGCAGTGGAACTCCTTCTTCAATGACCCGCCGCACAACTCCCTGGTTCACATGGACAGGCTGGTGCGCTCCGGACATCCGGTCCCACGCTGCTTGAGACCGCACTTCGTTGGAATCTTCCTCCAACAGCAGAATGACCCCTCGTTCCGCGGGAATGATGTCAAAAATCATTCCCAGCAATTGCCATGGAAGAGATTCTTCGTCCCGCAGCGAACCAATCGCCCTGCTGATTTGCAGCAGCACGCTGAGGTTGCGCGCCATTCGTGCTGCTCCTGGCAGCGCCGCCAGCGATTCCGGCTGCAGGCTGGGAAGTTCGTCCCGGGGCACTTCCTTCGTTCTTACGCTTGCTGTCTCTCCCTCATCCATCTCCACCGGACTGCCCGCCGCGCTCTCGCCCGTATCCGCCTCGAAGAGAAATACAGAACTTCCCACCGCCACTTCGTCGCCCGATTTCAGTTCGCGTTCTCTCACCGGAATGCCATTCACAAATGTTCCCGATTGACTGTTCAAATCCAACACAACAACGCGCCCCTCCACCACTCCAATCCTGCAGTGATGTGCGGAAACATCAGGGTCTTCGAGACGGATGGCGTTGTCCCCGTCCCGGCCGATGCGGACTTCCGCGCCAAGCGCTAATTCCGATTTTCGCAACGGCCCGCTCATCGCCAGAAGTTTTGTTGCCATAATTTGGCCTTCGCTTTGGGACCTTCCACCAACATGCAAGCCCAGTGCGAGGCCGTCAGTGTAGCTCCACCGGCCCACTATCGCCACCCTGGCCAAAGAGTCCTATCCAAATGGATAGAGCGTCTATCCGAACGGCTAGAACTTCGCTTTCGCGGCAAAAGGGCGCGCGTCGCCAGGCTCCTTGATGACGGTAACTCATTCTTTTTTAGCAGCTTGCCATGCATCCTGCCCGACCGCACCGTTGACAAACCTCGCCCGGCTTCGTCAGGCCGATCTACTCTCACGCCTCCTGCTAGCTTCCCGGATAGTGGTTTCAATCCCCTCGTCGTATCACCAAGCGCAATCTCTTTTCTCCCGCGCGCGCAACCGCTGTATTCACAACGAGATATCGGTTTTTCTCTCGCCACGAGCATCCTTGGTCCGTTTGGCATTTCGCCTGCCTATCTCAGAACCGTCGGTGGCTCACAAAAAATTTGATCGAGGTGGCGAATGAGATTTCAAAACTTTATTCGGATGAACGCGATGGTTATCGGCTTTGGGGCAGCTTTGTTGTTAGCGAGTTCTGCTTCTGCTCAGGAAATTGACAACCCCACTTGGGACGGAGGCCCAAACACAATCTCGCTTGCGCAGCCCACTCCGGCCCCCGCAGCCGGCGAATTGGGTTCTGCTGTGGCGAGTTCCCAGGCCATCAGTTCCGAAGCTGGGATCGCCAAGTCGCTCGCGACGCAAGAGACAGTCATTTCTCAGCCGACTCCGGTCCAAAGCTGGGTGGTTGCTTCCTTGCTAATTTGTTTCGCTCTGGCTGCATTGTACGTGCAGTCAGAGACCAAGCGCCGCAAGCGCAGCCGCGACTCCCGCCACGGTGGTCCGCTCAACACCAAGGCCACGATGTCATAAGCCACCACTGAGCGCAGTGATAAAAAGCCCCGGGAGCTTGGCCTCAGCCATCCCGGGGCTTCCGTGTTTTCTCCTGATACAAACTCCCGCCCGCAATCCGGTCCCCGGAAACTGCAAATGCGAAACCCTTTCCAGTGGAAGCTGCTCCTAGGAGACTTGCCAAATCTACGGGTATTAGTGCGAACCGGCCGCGCGCCCCGCGCCGCGGGTTAAAGATAATGCGTGCCCTTCGACCGCCTCCGGAGTCTCCGGCTGGTTTATGACAGTAACCCCCGAGGACGCCCATGCCAGCCGCCCGTCGCTGTTCGTGACTTCTTTAACAATTTTCGTGAACAGCTGATCTTTCATCGCGGTTCGTCTCGTGTAGTCGACCACGTAGCTGACGCTGAATGCCAACGATCCGGCTTCCACCACTAGCGCGACGTTGGGTTCCAGCGGAGGGTTCTCGCTCCGATAGTTGTCGCTTACTTCCTTCCAAGAGCTCCGCGCCTCAACCAGGTAGTCACCAATGGTCTCCGTGGTGATGCGCAAAAGCATCTCTTTGGCGAACTCACAATCGCTGCTGGTTGTAAACACAACCTTAATCTCGTCCCAGATGAACCGGAATCCTTGGGAGTAATTGAAAACGGACCCTTTCAGGACGGTGCTGTTGGGGATGCGCGCGATGCGCCCGTTGTACAGATCCCTGCCGACCCAGTTCCCTGTTTCCATCAATGTCGTTCGCAGGAGCCCGATGTCGATCACGTCCCCTCGCGTATCGCCGATCTGGACTCGATCTCCCACGGCATACAGCTTTGAAAAACCGATGGAGAATGCTCCGGCAATACTGGCCAGAACATCTTGCAGCGCCACTGCCACGCCCGCGCCAGCGACGCCCAGCACAAGACTCAGGCGGCCCAACCGATCCTCAAAAAGGATAGCGAGGAAAAGGAGAATCGAAAGGTATCCAGAAAAAACGACAAACTTGCGAACCTTATAGCGCGCGTCGGCCCGGCCAAAGCGCCGCGGCAGAGTTTGTTCGAGGACGCGGAACGCCCCATGAATTACCAGGATGCCGATGACGGCCGCAATACATTTGCCGAGGAGGGAAAGCGAACCAGCCTGTCTTAAGAGATCATTCATCTAGCCACCGCCACTCCCTGTTTGCTGGCCCCGCGCGAAGGTAGACTACCGGACCTCTCATCCACGTTCAAGTGGACGAACCTGAAACGGAATAGAGCATCGGCTGAAAGCAATCGCGCTCCCCGATTGCGCGCATAATCGGACCTGTCCGCCAAACACTTTAAGGAGAACTTTGGCTCTAGCGGATATCCTGTTCGAAATTAGTTCCTTGTGGCCGGCCACTTGTCCGGAACTGTGGCACATTTTTCTTAGTGAGGTTTTTGTACGGCGTCTACGTCGATATCGCCCTTGCCTTTGGAGAATACTGGGTTATCGATGGTTCCGCCGATTCGAAAGGGAAACTGCAACTTCCCGTCCTTGAGTGTCGCGCCAGACAGCCGGGCGACGGTGTTGGTGAAGAAGCTCTCTTTGGTCGTAATTTCCGCCAACCCGCGATAGTTCAACTCGTCTGAGCCCGAGACGCTGACGCTGCCCGAGCCATCCACATCCACGCCGTAGCCGTCAATATCTATAACGCGACTCGAAATTCGCTGGTTGTCCAGTTCCAGGTCGGTGGTGATCACATTAAATGCGGAAGGATCATTCTTGGCCGGGCCGAGATCATTGAAATGCGCCAGCTTCATCAAGTTCGCGTTGAGCTTGAGGCTCGGCACCTGGCCATTGCGCACGGTGACGTGGCCGGCTCCGTGGATACCCGCGAGCGGGCGGAGCGTGTGCTCGATTTCTCCCGCTAATTTTACGTCCCCTTCCATCTTGCCGGTCATCTTTCCGCCGCCGCTGGGAAAGGCCGCCAGAAGCTGGGCCACACTGATTCCCTTCAGCCGCACATCGGTCTTGAATTTCACGTTCTTGCCCAACAAGTCGAAGGTGAGGTCACCCGCGGCATTCCCGCCATAAACTTGCGCTTTAACCTCCGTGAAATAAACATGCCTGGCCTCGAGCCGCAATTTGGATTCCATATTTTTTGCCTCGACCGAGCCGAAGTGCATAAGACCCGCCTTCACGGTGCCCTGGCCATCTGTTGAAGAGGAGGAGGGGTTGATAATTCCCATCAGGTTCACTTGTTCCAGGTCGCAGAAAACCTCATGGGCTTCGAAAAAGACAGGGCCCGCCGCATCGGATGGCAAAAGATTCGACGCGATCAATTGCCCGCGCTCAATTTGCACCCTCGAAATCAATCCGAGAGGAAAAGTATTCTGCGAAGCCTGCGCTTGTGGATTCTCGAAATTCCACGGGCCGTCGGGATCCGAAGTCATATTGAGGATCGGATCCTTAAGCACGAGGGACTTGATGACCACCTGGCGGTGCAAAAGCGCACCAAGGCTAAGTTCAGCATCGATCCGCGCCACCTGGACGACATAACCGCGCGGAAATATCGGCGGGTTCTTCACGCCGAAATCATCAATGTGAATGGAGAGTGGAAAAAAGGTGAGCGTCAATCGCCCGATTTCGACCTGTTTTCCAGTTTTCTCCTGAAGAAAGGAGATCACCTGGGGCCTGTAGCGATCCACTCGGACAAGCGCGGGTCCGAAAAAAATAAGCGCGAGCAAAAGTAATGCGGCGATTCCAATGATGATAAGACCTGTTCTGTGCCGGATGGCCATAGCGAGCTCCAAAGTACAATTGGTTTGGGCGTGACGAGAAGGGCTCTAAACTGCTCTCCGTTCCAATCCCCTTCCGATCGAGTGCTTTCAACCGTTCTTGTTGAATGAGGACTAGCCCTCAGGAGAGGGTATCCATCCAGAAATCTCTCGCGAGCAACGTTTATTGCGTGTCCTCGACGCCTGCGCAGGCCATGGATATCCGGCTGAAGAGGAAGAACAGGCCAACACAAGAGCCACTTTCCGCGAAACCATTCTAGACGCTGCAAGGAAGCGCGTCTGTGCTCTTGTGGACAGCTTCGCAGTTGGTTGCGCGGAGATTATCCGTGCTCGCTAAAGAATCTTAGACTGGAGAGGCGGTTGGCCTTTTCGCCTGCGCGATTGTGCTCGGCTGTCGGGAAAGGAGGAGGAAGCAATTCCACTTGTCTGGTCATGGGGCTGGCACTGACTTGCGGGATTCACCGCCGACTTGCCCGGTTGCTGCCGCCACCGAAAAAAGCACGCCCGGGCGAACGGCTAGCCGAACTTGTCCCAAGCCCCGTTCCTGTGGAACTTAAGATGGCGACGCGCATCCAACCGTCGAGGAGTTCACATGCGATCAGACATTGTGCCAGGGTCTATCTTCCCGGACTATGAGCTTTCCGATCACACCGCGAAACACCGGAAGCTCTCCGAACTGCAAGGACCACACCCAATGGTTCTCGTCCTCAGCCGCGGAGGATTCTGCCCCAAGGACCGCCGCCAAGCTGAACTGCTGGTTCAACTCCACCATGAACTCGAGGTCGCCTATTGCCGGCTGGTCACGATCAGCACGGACAATATCACCGAGACGAACGAATATCGCACCGGCGTCGGCGCCCACTGGCCGTTCCTCTCCGACCCGGCGCGTATGGTCCAGAAGGATCTGGACATCTCCGAATACACCGATCCTCTCCACAATCCCATGATCCCCCACGTGATTGTCCTCGAGCCCGGCCTTGTCATTTATAAGGTCTACAACGGCTACTGGTTCTTCGGCCGGCCCACCATGGAAGACCTCCGCCAGGACTTGCGGGCCGTTACAAAAAAGTGCCGGCCGGACTGGGACATCACCACGCCCGAACTGAGAGCGGCGTGGCAGCAAGGCCGCAAGGAGCTCTTCTATCCCTACGGCAAATCGTACGCCCAAACACTCGGTGAACAGGATTAGGAATGTCAGGCGCGTGCAGTTTTGACTCTTGGACGCACGATCGAGGCGTCGCTTGGAAGATTGCACAGCTTTTATTGTGTAGGGAGCGAAAGATACGTTTGGCCCAGTCCGGTGAGCGTTCCGTCTGCACCCAGGCAACATGCCAACCGGCCCACGATTTATAATTTTCCTGGGCTCGTGCGTTGACACTCTCATTCCCTTCCCTCTACCCTGCTCGGAGCGCACTTCGCGCCGTTCACTTCATGCCCCCACGCAAACCGCATTCTTCGCCGCAAACCAGCCCGCAAAAATCTTCCCCGGATTTCGCATCCGCCGCAACTCTACGCATCGGTCCGGCAGGTTGGTCTTATGCGGACTGGACCGGTACCGTATATCCTTCCCCCCGCCCCAAAGGATTCCACGAGGCCGAGTATCTTTCCGGATTCTTCGACACCATCGAGATCAATACTTCTTTCTACCATCCGCTGCGTCCCGATCACGCCGCCAATTGGCTCGACCGCGTTTCCGCCAATCCTCGATTTCTCTTCACCGCCAAACTCTGGCAGAAATTCACGCACGACCCCAGCGCCAGCGCCGACGACGAACGCGCCGTCCGTGCCGGCTTTGACGTTCTTCGCGCCGCCAACAAACTCGGCGCCGTCCTCCTTCAATTCCCCTTTTCGTTCCATCGCACCAAGGAAACCACCGCCTATCTCTCCGCGGTGCTCAAGCGCTTCTCCGATTACCCTCTCGTCGTCGAAGTCCGCCACAGCTCCTGGAATTCCCACGAGACCCTCACACTCCTCCGCGAACACAATGCCGGCTTCTGCAACATCGATCAGCCGGTCATTGGCCGCTCTCTCGCACCCTCCGCGGAAACCACTTCGCCCATCGGCTATATCCGCCTCCATGGCCGGCGCTACGATACCTGGTTTTCCGACAATCCCGCCGTCGCCGCCCACGAGCGCTACAATTATCTCTATTCCCCGGAAGAACTCGCTCCGTGGATCACGCGCGTTCGCAAAGTCACCGAACACGCGCGCGACACCTTTGTCGTCACCAACAATCACTTTCAGGGCAAGGCCGTGGTCAACGCACTCCAGCTCATCAGCATCCTCAAAGGCTCCAAAGTCAAAGTTCCCGAGCCTCTTCGGCAACACTATCCCCAACTCGATTCCATCGCCGACTCGCCGCCTGCCGCGCCGACGCTTTTTCCTCTTGGGAATTCATCCTCCCGAAAGGAATAGGGTTCTAAATCAAGTTGTCGCTTTTTACTTCGGAAGGAAGCTGCCGTTTCTGCAGGGCGTTTGCATCATCCGCTTATTTGCGGCGCTTGTGCTGTCGCAACGCGGCCTCGTGCTTCGCTCGAACACGTTTCTCTTTGGCGATGGAATGCGGATTGACCAGCCATTGGGCCTTGCCCGGCCGTCCGGCCGTCTTCTGCTTGACACCTGAGAGGCGCCCGATACTCAGCAGGCGGCACACTTCCGCGCTCGTCAAATCCAGGATTCCCGCGGCCACCTGCGCGGAAATCCAGCGCTTTTGGCGTGCGCCCATGACGATGTTCCCCCGCCGCGATCGTCCCCCCGCGCCTGATTCACTGTAACGTTATATTATAGCTTTGGGTACTTGCGCTACTGTAGTTTTTTTGGCTCCCGCAGTTCGCGGGAGCAACCGCGAGAGTTTGGGCCAGCCGGGGACGTTTACTCGCAGCCCGCCGTGAGCGCGGCATGCGTAAGTGCGGAAGGGTCCAGCTCCGCGCAGGAAGTGTACCCGCTCAGCGCAAGCGTCAAATCCAAATCGGCAAGCAGATTCAGCACCGCGTCGCGCACGCCCTGTTCTCCATTCACGGCGAGTCCCCACATATAAACCCGCCCGAGAAGGACTACCTTCGCACCCAAGGCCAGCGCTTTCACAACGTCGGCGCCTCGCCGGATGCCGCTGTCAAACAGCACCGGCACCCGGCCCTTCACTTCGTTCAATACCGCAGGGAGCGCATCCAACGCGGCGATCGCCCCGTCCACCTGCCTGCCGCCATGATTCGAAACGATGATTCCGTCAGCACCGTTCTCCACCGCTCGCGCCGCATCATTCGAATGCAGAATCCCTTTCAGCATGATTGGCAATCGCGTATGCTGGCGCAGAAAACCCAGGTCACTCCACGTAAGCGTCGTGTTCGAAAAAAGCGTGAGCCACAATTGAATTGCCGCGGCAGGATTTTGCTCCGGGGGCTGCGCCAGCCGTCCGCGGAAAACCGGATCGCTTAGATAATTCGCCAGCCCCTCGCCGAGAATGAACGGCAGATACGCGTGATGCAGATCTCGCTCGCGCCACGCCAGCATGGAGGTATCGAGCGTCACAACGATGGCTTGATAGCCCGCCCGCTCTGCCCGCTCCAACATGCTCGCTGTCAGATTCGAATCCCGGCCCCAGTACAGCTGAAACCATCTTGGGGAATTCCCCATCGCTTCCGCTACGGTTTCGATGGATTTGCTGGAAACCGTGCTCAGCGCGAACGGTATCCCCAGGGATGCCGCCGCGCGTCCCGTGGCAACCTCTGCTTCCCGGTGAATGATCCCCTGTACGCCGACAGGACCGAGCATCACCGGCGCCGGCCATCGCTTTCCCAGCACCTCAACGCTCAGGTCACGATTCGAAACATCCCGGAGCATCCTCGGCACAATTCTCCAGCGGTAAAACGCCTCCAGGTTCGCCCGCATGGTTTGCTCACCGCCCGCGCCTCCCGCCACGTAGTCGTATGCGCGCGGCTCCAGCATCTCTTTGGCCTTCTGTTCCAGCAGGGACAGCGGCACTGGCGTGGAGAGCGTCTTGCCCGCCAAGCCCAGTTGATAAATCAGCTGCTCGCGTTCCGGGCCAAATTGTTTGTCAGGGGAAGGTTTTGTCTCGTCCATGGCGTGGCGCAGATTATACACCGCGCTCCGCGAATCGCTTCCTCGTGCTCAGCCTTCCGATTATCTGCGCACATTCCCGTTCGAACGATGGACGTTCTGGAATTACCCAAAATTATCTTGATGCCCGCGCAGAAACGTTCCGCGTAACTTCCTTTACTTTTTTCTTTCAGGGTATATTGCGGGACTTAGCTGGCGCGGGCAGCGAACTGGCGATCGAGGTTCATCGCGATGCTTTGATCGAGGGCCACGGCCACATAGCGGGAGCAGATTTGCATTTCCCCATTCGCCCATTTGGAGAACGAGGGAAACTGTGTTCGGAAAGCGCGCTCGAGTGCGGCCACGGAGCGGTAGTAAAGAGAAACTTCTTTCAGCCAGGGACTGGTCTTTCGCAATTCCGGGGACAGCTCGTTGCACAGATCCAGCAGGCTGCCGAAATCCCCGGCGCCGATACTGGCAGCATCAATTCCAGCCGTCAGCCGCAAGGACTCCGACAACGGCTGGTTGGCCGTGGAGATCCAGATGGCGCGCCATTGCGAGATCCCGAATCTCACCAGGGCGCTGACCGCAAACACGAGAATGAAGAGCGAGATCATATTTGCTACAGTGGAGTTTGCCAGCGCGACTCATCCTGTCCAATGGGTCAGGAGTACCATAGGGACAGGACTCCTGGCGGTGCCCGAACTCCTCGCCATGTAGTAACTCACTCATTCTACACCACTTAGCGAATTCCCTGGACCCCGTAGCCCTGCGCTTCTGTTCTCACCCTTAACGATAACTAACTTGCAATTGAAATCCTGAATGGTCTTGACCCAAACTGGCGGACCGACTAACTTGGCTTAAATGGACTCATCGTCCCTCTCCCCATGAGTGAACCCTACATCCGTCCCCATCCTCCGACGCCGAAAGCCAGTGAGGAGGAGCTCGTCCTGCAATCTCGCGAAATTGACAAGCGCGATTGGCGAGTCTGGGGCTACTCCGTCTTCGTCATTCTGCTGCTCACCTTTGCCGTCGTCGTACTGGCGCTTCCCGCGGTGCGTCAAGGGGCCGAAACCATTTTCAACATCAAATTGTCCGAAGCCGTTTTCGGGTTGATCGGTCTCATCCTCGTTTTCAATATCTACGCCATCTCGCAAGAAGTCCTCATCAAGCGACTGCGCCGCCAGCTCACCGAAAAGCAGGGCCACTCCGACCTTCTGCGCACGCTCGCCATGGTGGATCCACTCACGGGCCTGTACAACCGCCGTTTTGCCGAGCATCGCCTCGCGGCCGAAGTCGCTCGTTCCGAGCGCAAGGGCCATCCGCTCACCGTTCTCACGCTGGACCTGAATTATTTCAAGGATATCAACGATACCTACGGCCATCCCGCGGGCGATTACGTCCTCCAGGAATTTGCCGCGCATTTGAACAAAGTTGTTCGAGGCTCCGACCTCGCGGTGCGCTTGGGGGGCGATGAATTTCTGGTTGTTCTTCCCGAGTGCACGTTGGAGCAGTTGCGTCTGGTCTTGCTGCGCCTTGGCTCCCTGGAAGTCACCTGGCAGGGTCAAAAAATTCCCGTTACGTTCTCCGCCGGATGGAAGGAGTACGAACTCGGCGAGGAACCACAGCAATTGCTCGCGCGGGCAGATGAAGATCTCTACTCCCGCAAGCGCGCCCGAGGCAAGAGGCCCTCTGCAGTCCGGGCCAAGCAGGAGGCTCCAAAACAGGCCGCGCAGGTCGAGAGCACCAGCATGGGAACTCACGTTATGGTGGACGTTACCTGCTCTCATTGCGAGAAGAAAAACTCCGTGGCCATCACGCCCGACGCGGTAGCCGCGGAAGCCGTTCCCCACAAGGTCCGCTGCGCCCATTGCAATAAATCCTGGGACCCGCTCATTTCTGGCGCCGTCCTGGCCGGCCCATTTCCCAAATAATCTCGTTCGCCAAAGTGTCCTACCGCAGGCCCTGAAGCTCGAATTCCACAACGGCGTGCTGTTGATCCGGTGTGTCAATAAGGATGGTCAGCGTCGATGAATCGAACTGGCCGGATTTGAATTCCAGCGTGATCCGTTCCCCATTGGCGGGCAGTATGGCCGTTTCGCTAATCACCGGGTAGTAGGGCGAGCTCTCCGCAGAGACCGAAGCGATCTCTTTCTTGTTCTGCATCACTTTGACTTTGACGGCGTTTAGCGGAGCACGCGGCTTGTAGCAGATGTCCAGATACATGCGAAAAAACATCGCCTTGCCGTAGAACCGCTCCACGGCATCTTGCGAACTGTAATTCACCGCTTTGCTCGCGAAGTCCGCCACCTGCAAAAACGGGGTCTCCAACCTCACCTGTGACGTGCAGGTCCACTGTTTAAGCGTTGGAACCCAATGCGCGTAACGTGCCAGGAAATCCGGCGGCAGGCCTCCTTCGCGTGAACCCAGGAAGTAAGCGTCGCGAATCGCGCTCGCCGAAAGCGAAACGTCGTCGTACGCGCCGGCAGGAAGAGCCAGGAATGGCGCCAGCAAAAAGGCGAGCCAGCGAAGGTGAGTGCGGGTTGCGCCGGATGAAGTCATGTTTCCTCCCAAGCGTGGAAGCCCCGGACCGTAGTGATTCTACACCTCGCTGCCCGCCCCCTAACAGACCGCTTGAACATTGCAGATTGGAAGGATGGATTGTTTAGGAGCGAAGAAATGAGGACGGGAGCCTGAAGGCAGAAACGGGAAAACCCAAACTAGAAATTGAAATCTAGGAATTTGGAAGGGTGGGAGGTTCGGATTGGGGGACTATAGGACGGGGAGGCGCTTGGAGAGGGATTGGGTGCGGCGGAAACGTTTGGATTCGATGGCTTCGACGGCGGAGAGTTTACGGTCTACGTGGGGTTCGGAGCGCGGGGCACCGGAATGGAGGAGGCAGCGGTCCCCGACGGCGACGCCACAAGTGGGACAGGGTACGGAAGAAAGCTGTGCCGAGGTCAGGTCTTTCATACGCATGAGGAGAGAATACGACACAAAAAATGGGAAAGCAGTCCGGTTTGGAACACTTTGGGAAGAATATTTAGCGCGGGCACATGGCGGGCCGGCGGTAAGAGAACTAGAGTGGCAAAAGGACTGTGAAGCAGATACCCGCGATGACAGTCCTAGGAGGCATTCCAACGATAGCCATCGCGGGCCTACTTCCAACTTTCACGTCTGAGTAGGATTCTAAAGTTCCGACTTAGGCCTGTGCTGTGCAAAATTGAACATGCGTCAAAGTGGAGCCCGCATGGCTAATTTGCTATCTCGCGTCTCAGTGGTTGGTAAGTCGGGCGACCGGACCTGTAGTTTTCGGCGCGATCCACTTGTCCGTAACCGCGTTTATCAGGACTTAGTCTTCTTTGACAAAGGTTTTCAGGAATATCTCAAACTCGGACACGACGCGGGAGGGCAATTCGTTGGCGGTCTTCTTGAGCAGAAGGTCGTGGCCGGCACCATCCACTTCCAACATGGCGTGAAGGGCGGGGGCCAGCTCTAGAGCGGAGTTCATCTCAGCAGTCGTGGCGAATGGATCGCGCGTGCCGTGAACGAAAAACGTGGGCGTGGTCAACCTCGGGAAATGACTGGTACGAAGTTGATTCGGTTTACGCGGAGGATGAAGCGGGTATGAGAACACGAGCAAGCCGTCCGCTAGTTGGGGCTCTTCCGAGACGAGCATGGTCGCCTGTCGTCCCCCGTAGGAATGACCACCCAAAAATACCTGACTATTTTTCTGCTCTCGCATAATCGAGACGGCGCGGCGCAGTCCGTTCCGATCCCGGGTAGCGTTGGAGGGAGAAGGCGGTCCATGTGGGCGTTCACGGCGGAATGGCAGGTCGAACCTCAAAACTGTGAAGCCCGACCCAGCAAGAGCATTCGACATCTCGACTAACAGTTTCGATTGGCAGTCTGCGCCAGCACCATGGGTGAGTACAATGGCCCTTCCAGTGGGCCGCGCAGGTACGTGGAGCCAGCCCTGAATTGCCGGGTCACCTTTAAAGTCATCAAAAGGAATAGACATGAAGCTCTAAATCGTGTGGATGTCCGAAAAGCGAGTGTATTCGCCAGCCGAGACTCCGTCAAATGTTCGGTAACGGCGTTAACCAGGACCTGGAAGTATTTTCGACGTGCTGAAGTATGTGTTTGCGTCTCAGCACCTCGGGCGAACTCACTGTAAACCCCGGGGAATCTGGTCTTCGGGCCTTTTCTCCGGTATCGGCGCATTGCGAACGATGTCAAGCGCGGAGGGCGTGGCCGGAATAAATCGGCAGGAATAGAAGCCCAGACCTCCGAAGTACAAAACTTCCTGCCCTGTTTTTGTCTCAGGCCAAATTTGATTGGCGATCTGTCGAGTCGGATCCATGGGCGAAGGAATTGTTCGCTGAAAACGGACATTTTTCCACGATCCGAAATTCTTTCCGCGAATCGCCTCCTTCAACTTGTAATCCGTAAGCCAGTCCTCAACCTTACCGCCCTCTTCATTCACCTCGATCCGCCTCGAACCGGTAACTTCGAGAAGCAGGACCGACACGTCCGGCAGGTATCGCATTCGTCCGTCAATGATTGAGTCCGGGCATTTGTCGGAAATCAATTGCTCGTATGTAGCTTTTTGGATCCTCTCTACGTCTCGCGATATCTCTGGCGCAATGTCGGCAGCATCCGCGCATGCGCGGAGCCCCCAAAAACAACTGAGATTGAGATCAAAAATGCGCTTGGTCAGTTCGGGAGGGGCATCGCCAGTGTAGATCACGGCCAGAG